>Ga0308175_100001230_pt1 | contig 17273 bp, 22 predicted proteins | sample PhyCR1_3_FD_203893 | JGI IMG/M metagenome (GOLD analysis project Ga0308175, IMG submission 203893) | Soil microbial communities from UC Gill Tract Community Farm, Albany, California, United States - DLSLS.C.R1 | ecosystem: Environmental > Terrestrial > Soil > Agricultural land | place: USA...
GGGACGGGCCGCTGTCCGGTGACGGCGCCAACGCCATAGCGCGCCGCCCGCGCGGTGCCGCCTCGTGGCGGCGGATCGCACTCGCCTGCTCGCTCGTGATCAGGCCCGCCGCCACCCACTCATCGAGAATGTCGGACAGCGACGACGACGGCGGGGCGGGGTGGAGAACCAGGCTCCTCATGGCGACCTCCAGGGACGCTGCAGGGACGGGACCCGTCCCGGACTACACATCCTCATCACCTCGGACGGTGCACGCCAGGACCAAAAGTCCCCTCGACCCCGGGACGCAGTCCCGATCGACGACTCATCGGGGTCAAATACCGTTCGGGTCCAGACCTCTAGGCACGCGACTCTGCTCGGGTCGGTCGAGCATCCCTGAACGCACGCACACGCCGCGATCCGGGAACGAGCCGATGAGCGGTCGTTGGTCAAGGCTGCGACAGTGGTCCAAGTACAGCGAGGCAAGCAAGACGGTCGGCTCGTCGGGTGCCAAGAACAGGGTGCACGAGGGGTATCCCTTCGCACCCTCCACGCCAGCCAGAGGCAGGTCCTCGTGAGCGGTCTCTTCCAGGCGTTGCACGGCCTCCCGGAACCCGAGCGTCGGTAAACCGATGGCGTCGACGTGGTCAGCACGGCGGCGGTAGATGGTCAACAGGCTGGACGTGGGCACCGGACCCTGGTCGGGCCAATCGACATGAACCGTTGCGTCTGGCTTATCGAGCGCCGCCAAGCAGGGGGCAACGGCCGCCCCGCGCGCGAAGATCATGGCGTGCCTGAGGTCATCCGCCGTCACGTCCTCATCATCGCGGAACCGCTCTCACATGCCGCGACGGGAGCGCTGTCATGCCGGCGGGTGGGAATGCTGAGCACGTGAAACTGGTCGCTCGTAAGGCACCGAAAGACGCAAAGCCGCTACTCCGCCGCCTGCTGGAGCTAGACGCCTACGAGTTCTCGTGGCTCGATGGAAGGACGTCGGGTATCGCTACCTCAACCACGAGTGGGGACCCGCGAGTGACCGCGCCGCCTTGCTCTTCGAGGTCCATGAGCACATCGCTGGGTTCCCTTTGGTCCGCCTCGGGCCGCCTCACCAGATCGCCGAGTTCTTGCTGCTGCCCAAGTACAGCCGTCGCGGCGTGGGCGCGAACGCTGCCAGGCAGGTCAGGACGTCAGCGTGCTGGATAAGGAGCTCCCTGGGGTGTCAGACGCAAGTTGATTCTGTGTATCGGGACCGAACTGTGCCCCCAATGCAGCTCTGGTGGGCCAGTTGACCTCTCTGCGGACGGGCGAACCATCGGGGCGCTCAGTGTCACGTCGGGTCGCCTATTGCGGAAGCGACGCCAGGCCACACCATTCGATGGCCGTCCGCGCGATGAGCTTGGCGGCGGCGGGGATCATCGCGAGGTCGACCTGCTCGCTCGCCGAGTGGGCGAACCTAAGGTTGCCCGGCCCGCAGACCAGTGCGGGGATGCCACGAGCTTCGTAGAAGGACGCGTCGGTCTGGGCGGCGAGAGTGACCGGCATGTCGATCGCGCCGGCGCCTGAAGCCCGGCCCCAGCCGTTGCGCGCGGTTAGCACCGCTTCGGCGAAGGGTGATCCGGGGTCGGTGTACGCCGGGGGCCAGGAGTCTTCCCAGTCGAACTCGACGGGGTGCTCGCGGAGCCAAGGGTCCAAACGCGCTGCGTTCCGAATGTGCGCTTCGACCTCAGCCGCAACATCCGCCGCTTCCTCACCGGGAGGGAAGGAGAGCAGGTAATCGAAGCGTGCACGGTCCGGGAAGTACGCAGGCGACTCTGTGCCGATGTCGGCGCGGAGGACTCCGGGGTGGATGGTGAAGGTGCCCGGAGCGAAGGCAGGGTGCTTCTTGCTGAAGGCCCACTGCTCCTCCAGCTGCCGCATGGCCTGATAGACGTAGACGGCCTTGTCGATGGCATTGACGCCGATCTCATCCCCCATCCCGCCGGCGCGGATGGCTTGATTGCGCGACGACCAGTGGCTGGCGAGTCCGCGGACCGTCACATGGAAAAGGTAGTTGCCAGCGGCCGCGTTGCTGACGTCCAGCGCGTGCGGCGATGCGGAGGTGCCTTCAAGCACGAGCGCGCCATCCACCAGAAAGCCTGCCTCGAGGACGGCGGAGGTGCCGAGCTCATGGCTCATCGTCTCCTCGCCGACCACGCAATGAAGTTGGACGTCGCCTTCTAGCACGGTGTCCGTCTCAGCCAAGGCGGTCATCGCCAGCCACATGGAGGCATGTCCGGCCTTCATGTCAGAGGCTCCGAGACCGAACATCACGCCGTCGCGCACCTCCGCCCGCCAGGGGTCGGGGAACAGTCGCTCGGAATCCCGGCCGGGAGCCACCGTGTCGACGTGCCCGTTGAGGGCGAGGGAGCGGCCCTGGCCGGCCCCTCGGCGTACGGCGACCAAGTTGGGGCGGGCGGCGTCGACCGCCACGTCGTGCGTCACCAGCCCCACGCCTGAGAACTGTCGGGCCAGTAGCTCGTTGACACGTGCCTCGCCCCCCGCGTAGTCCGCGCCGTCGATGCCTGGGAACAGCGGGTTGACGCTGCGCACGGCCACAAGCTCCGCCAGGAGGTGCTCGGCCTCCTTGGCGTTGCGCTCGATGGCGGCGTCGAGCTGCGACTCGAGTTCGGTCGCTGTTCGGGGGCTCGTGGTGGAGCGGCGGTCCGGCGTGCGCTGATCCGACGTCATGTCGTCCCCTCGTGAGAGTTCTCGGTACTAGTTGTTGACGTTGGTGTGGGGGATCTCAGGCTTCGACTGTGAGCAGGCCTTGTCGACGATGTCGATGCCTGGGTACTTGGCCTCGATCTGGTTCTCGAAGCCCTGCATCCGACGGATGCCCGTCGTTGTGGTCGCCGGCGAGGAACCGACCACGACCTGGTAGGTGCTGCCCGATTTGTTGTGGATCGCGGTGGCCATGGCGTCGGCGCCCTTCTTGCCGCCATCGACGTTGTCGCCGGTTATGAAGGCGGCGAGCGGGCCCTCGTAAACGACGGTGGTGTCAACCGTGATCTCCGGAATCTTCAGTGCCTTGGCCTTCACCTCAGAGGGCTGAAGCGGTTTCGGATCCGTGGGGATCACACGAGGCCGTCGGCGCTCTTGGCCAGCACGGCGTCGCGGTATGGATCTGGGTCTGCGGACTGTACTCCTTGTCGCTGCCCTGCCATAGAAGATTGATGTTCAGGCTCTGAGCGGCCTCGTCAGCGCCGATCTTCATGGCCTTTGAGAACGGGTCAGAGGTGATGCCGGGCACGACGGCGGTGGTCAGCTTCTTGTCACCCTAGCCGCCGGAGCTTCCCGAGCCGCTCGACGAGCCACACGCGGAGGTTGCAGCCAACCCCACCGCGATTCCGGCGAGGACAGCCTTCTTCAGCACACTTTTCATAGCTTCGGCTCCTTGTGGTCGATGAGAGTTCAGACAAGTGAGGTACTAGTCAGACATCTGACAGGCTAGGCCACACTGCTTGCGGTTAGCAAACCTCTCTGCGCCTTGACACCGGGCACCCAGCTCACCAGAGTGAGCCACATTCAGACCGGTTTCCGACCTGTCTGACAACTTCGATGAATAGGACCTTGAATGCTGAACTTCGACGAAGACCGCTTCGTCCGGATCCAGTCCGGCGCTGTCGGTCTAGCCGCCGAGATCGACCGCATGATCGTCGGTGAGCTCGAGAAGGGCGCGGAGAACCTCTTCTTCATGGGCGCCGGTGGAGCCGGCATCTTGATGCTGCCGGCGTTCGAGTTGCTGCGTGCGACGTCGACGATGGATGTGCGGCTTGAGCTGCCTGGGGAGATGGTTCACGTTGGGTCGGGCGTGTTGGGCGCACACTCGGTTGTGGTCATCCCGTCGCTGTCGGGTTCCACGCCTGAGAGTCTCGAGGCTCTTGCCTACTGCCAGAAGCTCGGGGCCACGGTCATTTCCCTCACCGGTGACGCCTCCAGCCCCTTGGCTCAGGGTGCCGATCACAACATCACCAACGAAGCCGCCGATGACACCTCCAGCGAGTCCTTCTACCTGCAGTCGCTCTTGATCGCGCTCTCGGTTCTAAGGTTCCGGAACGAAGTGGACGACTACGCGCTGATCCTGGCCGAGCTCGAGCTGTTGCCGGCCCTTCTGCTGGAGGTGAAGCGGTCCTTCGAGGTGGAAGCCGAGAAGCTGGCCGAGAACATGAAGGACGAGAGCTACCACGTGATCACCGGTGCTGGCGCGACCTGGCCTGAGGCGTGGTACTACGGCATGTGCATCCTGGAGGAGATGCAGTGGATCCGGACCAGGCCGGTTCACGCGTCGGACTTCTTCCACGGCACCCTGGAGCTGGTGGAGAAGGATGTCAGCGTGATCCTTCTGGCCGGGGAGGACAAGGCCCGACCACTCGTGGAACGGGTCGAGCGATTCGTCGCTCGATATACCGACAATGTGAAGGTGCTGGACAGCGCGCAGGCCGAGCTCCGGGGAATCTCGACTCGTGTGCGTGCACTCGTCTCCCCTGTCGTGCTCGCCACCATGCTCGAGCGCCTCAGTGCACACCTCGAGGTCAAGCGTGACCATCCCTTGACGACGCGCCGCTACTACAAGCGCGTGGCCTACTGAGCGGTGGACGGATAGGCCACCCAAAAGGAACCGAATGGGACAGGCGTCGTTCGCGACGATCGGTGACAACACGATCGATGAGTACGTCCAGGCGGACGTACCGCACAGCTATGTCGGTGGCAACGCCGTCAACGTGGCCGTTCAGCTGTGCCGACAGGGACACGACAGCTGGTACGCCGGCGCTGTCGCGGATGACGCCGCGGGACGTAGGATTCGCGCCGCTCTTGATGCGCAGGGCGTGAGGACCACGGAGCTGGTGGTCCTTCCCGGACACACCTCCACGTCCCGCGTGATCGTCCGGCCTGACGGCGACCGGTTCTTCGAGTGGGAGGACTTCGGCGTGTGCGCCGATTACCGTCCGAGACCCGCCGATCTCGAGCAGCTCCGCCATTGCGTCGTGGTGCACATCGGCATGCTTTCGGATGCAGGACCTGTACGTGCCTGGCTTGCAGCACACGGAGTACTGGTGAGCCAGGACTGTGCTGTCACGGCAGGATTCAGCGACCTTGACGTGGCCTTCTGCTCGGCCGGAGAGGATCTCGAGCTCGCCCGCACGCAGGCGAGGGAAGCGGTGTCCGCGGGCGCACGAGTAGCCGTCGCGACGTGTGTCGCGCAGGGCAGCGTGGGCTTCGACGGTGACTCGTGGTGGCGCGTGTCAGCTGCGCCCGCGACCGTCATCGACACCACGGGCGCCGGTGACAGCTACATCGCGGGGTTCCTCGCCCGCTTCGCGGTGGGCGCCGAAGTCGGGGAGTGTATGCGGGCGGGAGCGGCTGTCGCGGCGCGAACGTGCGAGCACTTAGGGTCTTGGCCACAGCCGGATGGTCCCCGGAGCGATGAGGAGGGTCCGCCATGACAGCTCGAGCCGCGGACCGACAGTCGATGCCCGTTCGGCTCCGCGATCAGCTGGTGACGTCCTTCCGCGCCGAGGGCCTACAGCCCGGCGATCGACTTCCCAGCGAGTCCGAGATCGCCGAGCGGTTCCAGGTCGGGCGAAGCACGGCCCGAGAGGCACTCAAGTTGCTCGAGCAAGAGGGATACGTCTCAGTGCGACCGGGGCAAGGGCGGTACCTGTCCTCGTCGGCCGCTATCGAGGTCGAGCGTCCTATCACCCGCTTCGAATCCATGACCACGATGCTCGACGCGCTCGGGTACCACACCCAGACTGTTGTTCTGGCCGCTCGTGAGGGCGAGGCCAATGACGCCGAGCGCGCCGAGCTCGGGCTCGACGCGGAGCAACACGTGATCAGAGTTGAGCGTCTCCGCTGCACATTGGAGGGCGAGCCCCTCATCTACAGCCTGGACGTCATACCCACCGACGTTATCCCTGGACCGCTGAAGCACATGAACTGGTCAGGCTCACTCAACGATCTGTTATCTGCGCAGGGACACAGCCCCGTATCCTCCGCCGCACGACTACGAGCCGTCGAGCTGCCCGAGGCCACCGCCGAGAGGTACGCGCTGAGCGGCCTGGGGCCCTGGCTGCTGATCTCTGAGTCGGTCGTCACCGCCTCAGGGCGGCACGTGCTCTATGCACAGGGATTTCACCGAGGCGAGAAGTTCGCCTTCAACGTCGTGCGCCGCTGAGCGCATCGCACGACGGTCACCGCGTCAGGGCACATCTACTCCACGCGGCACGTCGTCTCTGCCCTGCCGCCCGCGGTACGCACTGCCGTCATCGATCTCCCGGACGCAATGGCAACCCACCTGGCCGCCTCGCGGCGGCAGCGCCGTTGTCGATGGGGGCAGGCGGTCAAGGTCGTGGCCGCGTATGACGAGCCATTCTGGCGCCACGACGCGCTTGCTGAAGCCCCGGCGCGGGGGTGCCGCAGCACCGAATCGACGCTCCCGAAACCCCAGACGTCGGACAAGCTTGGTCCCGAGTGCGGGTCTACGCTAGAACCCCCGGTCACGCGCGTCGCAGGCCGGAACCATGGTCGGTGGAGGCAGCGCTCGACCTTCGGGCCACTCGCAATGGATGGCCAACGGCCGCTTGCTCTGCCCGTACCACCACGGCAAGGCGCACTCCACCGCCTACGAGACGACCCTTCTCCCGCACGGGAACATCCGCTTCCACCGGCGCACGTGAGCGTCAGCTGCCGATACGCTCCGGCCGTTGCACCGCCCTGCACGCTGTGGTTGGTTCACTCGGGCGAGCCTCCGCAGGGGCCGACTCTGCGACTTTCCGCCGCGTAAGCACGCGCAGAACCGGGGGACCGCACCCGCTTCGGGCTTCATGCCGAGCGCTCGACGCGCCCGAGCCATTCCGCGACGAGCGCACGCAGGAGGTCCGGCTGCTCGTGGGGCAGTGCGTGGCCCGCGTCATCGACCACCGCGAGCGAGGCGCGCGGGTACTCGTCCACGAGGTCGGCGGCGGCCGCGTAGCCGACCACCGAGTCCTGCCGCCCCGCCACGACCAGGGTCGGACCCGGGTATCTCGGTCCGGGATCGGGCGCGAGCTCCCACCGCTCGCCGATCCGCTCGAGCCCTGCCTGGTCGACGAGTGCGGCGGCAGGGGCGACATGACGTTCGTAGCGCTGCAGCATCTCCGGAGTCTGGATCACGAAGTAGCTCCGGAAGGCGTCGTCCCCGATGTCACCCGACCCGACGACGACCCGATGATCGGGGACGTCGCGCACGCCCGGCAGCAGCGGACAGACCAGCGCCAGACCAGCGACCTGCCGCGGCTGCCTGGCGGCCATCGCCCGCGCGTAGTAGGCACCGGCGGAGTGACCGATCAAGAGGTAGGCAGTGTTGTCGGTGACTTCCGCAGCGAAGTCGAGCAGCGTGGTGAGGACGTCCTCGGCGCCGCGCAGCTCATCCGGGAGCGCCGTACGACCCATACCGGGGAGGTCGGGATAGAGGCGTCGGAACCCCGCCACACCGTCGAAGACCGGCTCGAAGCAGGCGTCGGGCTCGCGATGGTCCACGCCGGCGCCGTGCAGCACCAGCACCGGTCGGCCCGAGCCGTGCTCCACGTAGTGGACTGCGACGGCGCCTACCCGGGTCTCCACTCCTGGCAACCTACTCACGCGTCGGACGATGACGAGAGCGGCGGGATCCCTCGGCATATTCCGACGGACCTCCCGACCGGGGCAGGTTACGTTGACGCAATGGACTTCGACGAGCGCGCGGCGGCGGAGCTTCTCGCCGGACCGCACGTCGGCATCTTCGCCGTGGCCAGCATGAGCGGACCCCCGGCAGCGGTCCCGGTCTGGTACTCCTACACCGTCGGCGGCCGGATCTGGATGATCACGGAGACGACGAGCCGCAAGAGGCGGCTGCTCGAACGCACCGGCTCGGCAACGCTCGTCGTGGACGAGGTGGCGCCGCGCACCAGGTACGTCTCGGTCGAGTGCGAGCTGGTCGACGCCCGGCCGGTCACCGCCGAGGACCAGCGGGAGATGGCGTCCCGGTACGTGCCGGCGGGCGCGCTCGATGCGTACCTCGCGACCGTCGCGCCGAACCTCCCCCACGAGCAGCGCATCACCCTGCAACCGACCCGCTGGCGCTTCGCGGACTTCGGTCCCGCCAGCGCGGGCTGACGCCATGGATCCCGCGATCACCGCACCGCCGTACGACCAGCTGCTGCGCACGGCCGAGGACGTCGCCCGCGACCGGCCCGAGGTGGACCTGGAGCTGGCCCGCGAGATCTTCCTCGAGGCCGCGACCCTGCTCTACAACGGGCTCGCGCTCGACGGGCTCGACGACCACGACGCGCACGCCGTGATCGCCGGGCTGTGCGTCGACCTGGTCGCCGCCGACGCGGGCGAGGCGATCCGCACCCGCTCCCGGCTGGTCCCGGAGGAGCCTGGCGACCTGCACGACCCGGAGTCGGTCTCGCGGTCGTACCTCATCGCCGCATCCCTCATGCAGCTGTGAGGAGGCACTCCCGCGCTGGTCGGTTGTAGCGTTCTGCAGCAGTCGACCAGATGGAGTGCCCGATGGACGAACGCCCACCGTTCCCGCCGTTCACGGCCGAGACCGCCGCACAGAAGGCACGCGGGGCCGAGGACGCCTGGAACTCCTGCGACCCGGAGCGGGTCTCGCTCGCCTACACGGTCGACAGCCGGTGGCGGAACCGGGACACGTTCCTGAACGGTCGCGACGAGATCGTGGCCTTCCTGCAGCAGAAGTGGGCCCGCGAGCTGGAGTACCGGCTGATCAAGGAGGTCTGGACGTACGGCGAGAACCGGATCGCCATCCGGTTCGTGTACGAGTCGCACGACGCCGACGGCCAGTGGTTCCGGTCACACGGCAACGAGAACTGGGAGTTCGACGAGCACGGGCTGATGCGCCGGCGGCACGCGAGCATCAACGACATCGCGATCGACGACGCGGACCGGCTCTTCCACTGGGACCGGTCAGGACCTCGGCCCCCGGACCACCCCGGCCTCACCGACCTGGGCCTCTAGCCGATCGGGGCCGCCGGTGCCCCGGCTAGCGTGACGACCATGGACCTGTACGACGTGATGCGCTCGACCGCGGCCGTGCGGGAGTTCACCGGGGAACCGCTGCCCGACGACGTCCTTCACCGGATCCTGGACAACGCCCGCTTCGCCCCGAGCGGCGGCAACCGCCAGGGCACCCAGGTCGTGGTGGTCCGCGAGCCCGGGACGCGCGAGCGGCTCGTCGAGATCACCGAGCCGGGCGCACGGCGTTACCATGCGCAACGGACCGCGGGCGAGACGCCGTGGAGCGCGTACACCCCCAGCGCGGTCACCGACGAGCAGGTGGCCCGGACCCGCGTCCCCGAGTCGGTCACCGAGCCGATCCGCACGGCGTCGGTGGTCCTCGTCGTCTGCGTCGACCTGCGCACGGTCGCGGCGCTCGACCAGGATCTCGACCGGGTCGGCATCGTCGGCGGCGCATCGGTCTACCCGCTGGTGTGGAACGTCCTGCTGGCTGCGCGCAACGAGGGGTTCGGCGGCACGATCACCACGATGGCCGTTGCCGAGGAGCCGGCGCTGAAGCGGCTGCTCGGCGTTCCCGACCCGTTCGCCGTCGCAGCCGTCGTGCCGCTGGGCAAGCCGGTCAAGCAGCTGACGCGTCTGCGCAGGGCCGGGGTGGACCAGCTGACCCATCTCGAGCACTGGGGCGGCGGCCCGCTCCGGCCCTAGTCTGAGCGCATGACGGAAATCGACCTCGCGGCCATCGACGCCGAGCGCGAGCGCATCCGGGAGACGTACCTGCAGCCGGAGCAGAGGCGCCCGGCGTCCAGCGCACGCGGGCTCCACCACTTCGCCGTGGTCGCCCGCGACGTCGAGGAGACCGTCCGGTTCTACCAGGACCTGCTGGAGTTCCCGCTGACGGAGATCTTCGAGAACCGCGACTACCAGGGCTCGAACCACTTCTTCTTCGACATCGGCAACGACAACCTGCTGGCGTTCTTCGACTTCCCCGGACTCGACGTCGGCCCGTACGCCGAGGTGCTCGGCGGCCTCCACCACATCGCGATCTCCGTCGAACCCGAGCGGTGGGAGCACCTCCGGCGGAAGCTCGGCGACGCCGGCGTCGAGTACCTTCAGGAGAGCGGCACCTCGATCTACTTCCGCGACCCGAACGGGGCGCGGCTCGAGCTCATCGCCGACCCGCTCGGGGAGATGTACGGCACCAAGGTGCTGTGAGGCACGGGCCCGTCGGCGACCCGGACAGCTGGTGAGGGACGAGCCGTCAGCTGCCCGGCTCTCCCGGGAAGCCGTCGTCGACGCACAGGATGTTGTCCTCGCTGTCCCTGAACCACGCGGCCTTCCCCATGTCCCCCATCGACGCGACGTCGCCGTTCCAGTCGGCACCGGGCAGGTCATAGTGCTCGAAGACGACACCCTTCGACTTGAGATCGCTCGCGACGGCGTCGACGTCCTCGACGTGCCACTGGGCGATGGTGTGCCCGGCGTGGCCCGCGTACTCGGTCTGGTAGACGCTGAACACCGAACCGGCGGCCGTGCGGTACAGGAGCATGATGCCCTCCATCTCCTGCGTGGGAGTCAGTCCCAGCTTGTCGGCGTAGAACGCGCGAGCGCGCGCTAGGTCGGCGGCCGGGATGTTTGCGGTGACGCTTGCTTTGTCGAGCATGGCTCTTCCCTCCTCGAAGAGGCGCGCCGATCCGGCCCCGGAACCACGAGGCAGCCTCACTGCGGTGACCCCGCTGACTCTTCCGTGGTGGGCGGCTGCACTCAACCCCGCCTAGCCCACCGGCGGACCGCACGACCCCGGCGCGGCTGCGTACCATCACGTCATGGCCGGTGCCGCGCCCGAGCACGGACTCGATCCCGGGGCCGCCGACTGGGTCGCCCGACTGGATGTCCGGGCACGCGACCGGGAATCCGCGGTTCGCGAGCTCCAGGCTCTGCTGCTGCGGGCCGCGCGACGAGAGGTGGCCCGGCGGGCAGCCGGTACCGGGCTCTCCGGTCGTGAGCTCGACGACATCGCGACGCAGGCCGCCGACGACGCGACCTGCGCCGTCCTCGCGAAGGTGGACATGTTCCGTGGGGAGAGCAGCTTCACCACCTGGGCCTACCGCTTCGTCGTGCTGGAGGTGTCCAACAAGGTCGGGCGGCACTTCTGGCGACATCCGCGCGCCGAGCTGACCGACGAGGACTGGAGCCGGCTGCCGGACGCGTTCGGCACGTCTCCCCCACTCGTCGCAGAGCTTCGGGACCTGAGCCGCGCCGTGCGGCGCGCGGTCGAGGACGACCTCACCGAGCATCAACGCGGGGTGTTCCAGGACGCGGTGCTCCGAGGGATCCCACTGGACGCCCTGGCGCTGCGGCACGACACGACCCGGAACGCGTTGTACAAGACGCTGTTCGACGCCAGACGTAAGATCCGGGCGCGTCTGGTCGCCAATGGTCACCTGGGGGACGAGCGGAGCGAGGAGGTGCGCCCATGAGCGAGTGGCCCGAGCTGGACGCCTTCCTGACCACCGATCCGGCCGACGTGGGCTGTGACGAGGCGATGCGCATCCTGCACGTGTACGTCGAGCTCGTCGCCCGTGGTGACGATGCGGGCGCACGGTATCCCGGTGTCGCGTCGCACCTGCGCCAGTGCGGACCCTGCGGGGAGGACTTCGAGGGCCTGCTCGCGCTGGTCGCCGACCCGCCCATCGAGAGCGCCGCCACGAGACTCCGGAAGAAAATTCGCGGCCGTCGGTAAGAACCGCCGCGCCGCCGGTGCGAACCCTGGTGAGACAGCTACCCGACCCGCCAGGAGGATCCATGCTCACCTCGGTACGACGGACCGGCGTCGCAGGCTTCGCGCTGACGGCCGCACTCGGGACGGTCGGCGCAACCGGCATCGCCACGCCCGCCTCCGCCCAGCCGGAGCACATCGACGCGCACCACGAAGGAGCGCACGGCGTCTTCGTCCAGACCGACGATCCCGCCGGCAACAGAGTCGTCGCCTACCGCCGCGCGACCGACGGCACCCTCACCCGGGCAGCCAGCTACCGCACCGGCGGACGAGGGGGCGTCCTCGACGGATCGGTCGTCGACCACCTCGCCTCGCAGGGGTCGCTCGCGCTCGACCGCGCGCACCACACGCTCTACGCCGTCAACGCCGGCAGCAACACCGTGACGGTGTTCGGCGTAGCGGGGGACCGGCTGTGGCGCCGCGCGGTGGTGCCCTCGGGCGGCGTCTTTCCCGTAAGCATCGCCCTGCACCACCACCTGGTGTACGTCCTCAACGCGCGCAATGGCGGTGAGCTCCAGGGGTTGCGCGCCGTCGGCGGAGGACTGGTCCCCGTACCGGGGTCGCGCCGACCGCTGGGGCTCGACGCCTCCGCGACGCCGGAGTTCGTGAACACCCCAGGGCAGGTCTCCTTCTCCCCGGACGGCTCCTCGCTGCTGGTCACCACCAAGGCGAACGGCAACGACGTCGACGTCTTCTCGGTCACCCGTCACGGGTCCCTGAGCCCTGCTCCGAGGGTGAACAGCCTGCCCGGGACGGTTCCGTTCGCCGTGAGCTGGCTCGGGTCCGGCCGGCTCGCCCTTGCGCTGGCGGGCACGAACTCGGTCGCGACGTTCCGGCTGGATGACAGCGGCCGTCTCCACGCCATCGCCACCGCGGCGACCGGCCAGGCCGCCACCTGCTGGATCGTCCGCCACGGGGACCAGCTCTTCGCCTCGAACGCCGGCAGCGCGACGTTGTCCGCCTACCGCGTCGACCAGCGCGGCCACCTGGCCTCGCTGGGCATCACCAGCACCGTTCCAGGGACCGTCGACGCCACAGTCACTCCCGGTGGCAGGTACCTCTACGTGCAAGGTGGCCAGGCCGGGCAGGTCGGCGCCTACCGCACCAACCGCAACGGAGCACTGACACCGCTGGGCAGCGTCACGGTCCCCGACGCCGTCGGCGGTGAAGGCATCGCCGCGGACTGACGGCAGCAATCTGCAACCGATGGTTGCGTGAGGGCGGCCCAGGGCGATAGGTTGATCCGCAACCGATAGTTGCGGGAGGACCAGTGCGGAATCGAAACCCTCGCCCAAGCGCCGAGCTGGGCAGCCTCGAGCGCGAGCTCTTCATCGACGCAGCACCGGAGACCGTCTTCGAGGTGATCAGCGATCCTCGGCACGTCGTGGAGTGGTGGCCGGACGCCGCCACCTACGAGGCAGTGCCGGGATCGACCGGCACCGTTTCCTTCGGGACCCTCGAGAACGGCGGCAAGGTCGAGACTCTCACCGTTGTCGAGGCGGTGCGGCCCAGGACGTTCTCGTTCCGGTGGACCCACAACGCCGGGGAGGCCGCTGAGGTGGGCAACTCCCTGCTGGTCACCTTCGAGCTCGTCCCCTCCGGCGCCGGCACACTGCTGAAGCTCATCGAAACCGGCTTCCGCGAGATGGGGTGGGAGGCCGCGGTGCTCGAGGCCAGCTACCGCGACCACGCCACCGGGTGGGACCACTTCCTTCCCCGGCTCGTCTCGTACGCGACGTCGTTGCCGAGCCGGCAAGGAGGGCCACGGTGAACGAGGTCGACGACCAGCTGTGGGCGGCGATCGGCGACCCGACCCGGCGTCGGATGCTCGACACGCTGCTGACGACCGGCCCCGGCACGGCCACGTCCCTCAGCGACGAGCTGCCGGTCAGTCGGCAGGCGGTGGCCAAGCACCTTCAGGTGCTCGACCGTGCCGGCCTGGTGCGCAGCGTCACCACGGGGCGCGAGCGTCGCTACCAGATCAGCGAGGCAGACTTCGCGCGCGCCACCGCCCAGCTCAACGCGGTGGGGACCGCGTGGGACTCCCGACTGGCGCGGATCAAGCGGATCGCGGAGACGATCCAGCGCTCACAGCAGCAGTGACCGGACTACACCTACACGTACCTACACGTACCTACACGCACCTACAGACACGAGGAGATCGCAGCATGGTGGACATCTTGCACCGGGTAGCCGTCGAGAACACGTCGCCGCAACAGGTGTACCGGGCCCTCTCGACCGTCGACGGGCTGGCCGGCTGGTGGACGACCGACACCAAGGGGGATGCCGGTGTCGGTGGCACCATCGAGTTCCGCTTCCCGCCGGGCGGCTTCGACATGTTGGTCCTCGACAGCTCACCGGCCGACCACGTGAGATGGGAGGTCGTCGCTGGGCCGGACGAGTGGGTGGGTACGACGGTCGACTGGCAGCTGCGACAGGACGGCGACTGGACGGTGGTCATGTTCGAGCACGGAGGCTGGGCCGAGCCGGTCGAGTTCATGCACCACTGCAGCACCAAGTGGGCGACGTACCTGATGAGCCTGAAGGCCATGCTCGAGAAGGGGACTGGCGCGCCGTCACCGGGTGACGTGCACATCGCCTACCCGGACTGACACGGGGACGGCACGGCGGTCCTGCAAGGCTGGACCCCGTGAACGCGCCCACCACTGGTCAGGTGACTGGCTCGGCCGCGGTGTCGGTTGCCCTCACCAAGCGGGACCGCGCGCTCGCCGCGCTGACCGTAGGCATAACGATCCTCGCCGCGCTCGCGCGGTTGGTCGGGGGGGTGCCCGCGTTCATCGCCGCAGGTGTGGCGCTGGCGCTGCTCGCCGCACTCGTGGGTCGAGCCGTCGATGCCCTCGGCGATCGGGTCAGCCCTGCGGCCACCGGCATCCTGCAGTCGGCCCTGGGCAACCTGCCGGAGCTCTTGATTCTGGTCTTCGCGCTGAAGGCAGGCCTGGTCACGGTCGTGCAAGCGACCCTCGTCGGGTCCATCCTGGCCAACGTAGCCCTGGTTCTGGGGCTCGCCTTCGTCGCAGGTGGGATCAGGCACGGCACCCAACGGTTCTCCGGCGAGGCTGCCCGCAACCTGGGCCTGAACCTGTTGCTGGCGGTTGCCGCGCTGGCACTGCCCAGCGTGACTGCCCTGCTGCACGCGCCGGCCGCGCCACACGAGCGAGCGCTGTCGGTCATCACGTCGCTCGTCCTGCTGGTCGCCTTCGGACTGTCCTTGTTGCACACGTTCCGTCCGACAGGCGGCGCAGCCGCGGAGGCGGAGGCGGACGAACCGCCGCCTGGAGGAGCGGCCGGGGAGAGCGCTCACCCGAACGCCGAGGAGGGGGTCCCCTGGCCGCTGTGGCTCGCGGTCGTCGTCCTGGCCGTCACCGGTGTACTCGCCGCCCTCGTGTCGGACTGGTTCGTCGCCGCGCTCACCCCCGCGATGAGTGCTCTGCACATCAGCGATGCATTCGCCGGCCTGGTCATCGTGGCGATCGCCGGCAATGCCGTGGAGAACTTCGTGGGCATCCGGCTGGCGCTGCAGGACAACGCGGACACCGCGCTCCAGGTGGTCCTGCAGTCCCCCGTCCAGATCGCCATGTTCGTCGCCCCGGTGGTGCTCCTCGCGGCGCCGCTGCTGGGTGCCGGCACCTTCACCCTGGTGCTTCCGCCGCTGCTCCTGGTCAGCTTGCTGGCGAGCGCCCTCCTGGCGGTCTTCATCACCCTGGACGGCGAGTCCACCTGGTACGAAGGAGCGGTCCTGGTCGCCATCTACGCCTTGATCGCGACCTGCTTCTGGTGGGGGTGAGGTCCCGGGCAAGCCCAGGTCAGGTCAGGTCAGTTCAGACCGAGCTTGACCGCCGACTCCTCGCGCATCTGCACCTTGCGGATCTTGCCGGTCACCGTCATCGGGAACTCGTCGACCACCATCACGTAGCGCGGGATCTTGAAGCGCGACAGGCGGCCGTCGCAGAACGACCGGACCGCCTCGGCGTCCAGCGGCGTGGCACCGCTGCGCATCCGCACCCAGGCGCACAGCTCCTCGCCGTACTTCTGGTCCGGGACGCCCACCACCTGCACGTCCTCGATGTCGGGATGGGTGTAGAGGAACTCCTCGATCTCGCGCGGGTAGATGTTCTCCCCGCCTCGGATCACCATGTCCTTGATCCGGCCGACGATGTTGCAGTAGCCGTCCTCGCGCATCACGGCCAGGTCGCCGGTGTGCATCCAACCGGCGCCGTCGATCGCCTCGGCGGTCTTCTCCGGGTCGTCCCAGTAGCCGACCATCACCGAGTAGCCACGAGTGCAGAGCTCGCCCGGCTCGCCCCGCTCGACCGTCTCCCCCGTCGTGGGATCGACGATCTTGACCTCCACGTGCGGGTGCACCCGGCCGATGGTGGCGGTACGACGGTCCAGGTCGTCGTCGCTGCGCGTCTGGCACGACACCGGCGACGTCTCGGTCATCCCGTAGGCGATCGACACCTCGGCCATGTGCATGTCCTCGATGCAGTGCTTCATGACCTCGACCGGGCAGATCGAGCCGGCCATGATCCCGGTGCGCAGGGTCGAGAGGTCGTAGGACGCGAAGTCGGGATGGTTCTGCATCGCGATGAACATCGTCGGCACGCCGTACACCCCGGTGCACCGCTCGTCCTGCACGGACTGCAGCGTCACCGCCGGGTCGAAGCCGGGCGCCGGGATCACCATGCACGCGCCGTGGGAGGTGCAGCCGAGGTTTCCCATCACCATCCCGAAGCAGTGGTAGAAGGGCACCGGGATGCACAGCCGGTCCTCGTGCGTGAAGTTGATCGTCTCGGTCGTGAAGTAGCCGTTGTTGAGGATGTTGCGGTGGCTGAGCGTGGCGCCCTTGGGGTAGCCGGTTGTGCCGGAGGTGTACTGGATGTTGATCGGGTCGCCGGGCTCGAGGGTGCTCATCCGCCCGGAAAGGGCGTCCTCGGCCTGGTCGCGGCCCGCCTCGTGCACCTCGTCCCAGTCGCCGGTGCCGAGGTACACCACCCGCTCGAGCGCGAGCTGTCCCGGAGCGCTCGTCGAGGTCACCTCGTCGATCATCGCGCGGTAGTCGCTGCCCTTGAAGCCCTCGGCCGAGAACAGCATCCGCATGCCCGACTGCCCGAGCGCGTAGGCCAGCTCGTGCGTGCGGTAGGCGGGGTTGACGTTGACCAGGATCGCGCCCACCTTGGCGGTGGCGTACTGCACCAGCGTCCACTCCGCGCAGTTCGGCGCCCAGATGCCGACCCGGTCGCCCTTCGCGATCCCCGCCGCGAGCAGGCCGCGCGCCAGGGCGTCGACTTCGCGGTTCAGCTCCGCGTAGGTCCACCGTCGCCCCGTGGCCACCTCGACGAGCCCCTCGCGGTCGCCGTGCTCGCCGGCGATCCGCTCGAGGTTCGCGCCGATCGTCTCCTCCAGGAGGGGCGGGGTGGTCTCACCGGCGGCGTAGGACTCCATGCTTCGCAGACTA
>Ga0308175_100001231_pt1 | contig 17273 bp, 16 predicted proteins | sample PhyCR1_3_FD_203893 | JGI IMG/M metagenome (GOLD analysis project Ga0308175, IMG submission 203893) | Soil microbial communities from UC Gill Tract Community Farm, Albany, California, United States - DLSLS.C.R1 | ecosystem: Environmental > Terrestrial > Soil > Agricultural land | place: USA...
GCGCGCTCCTTCTCGAGTAGCACGCGGCGCGACAGCACGATGTTGCCGCGCTTCTTGTTGAACTTGATGACCTTGAACTTGAAGCTCTGGTTCAAGAACGCATCGAGGTTGCGGACCGGCCGCAGATCGACCTGCGATCCCGGGAGGAACGCCTTCACGCCGCCGCGGATCGTGACCGACAGGCCACCCTTCACGCGCGCGGTGATCACGCCCTCGATGAGCTCGTCGCGCTCGCACGCGGCGCTGATCTCGTCCCAGACCTTGAAGCGGTCGGCCTTCTCCTTCGAGAGCACGCACATGCCGGCGTCGTTCTCGCGGGACTCGAGCAAGACATCTACGACATCACCGGGCTTGACGCCGATCGAGCCGTCCGCCTGGCGGAACTCCTCGAGTGGGACCTGCCCCTCGCTCTTGTAGCCGACATCGACGATCGCGTAGTCCTTGCCGACCGCGATCACGGTGCCGCGGAGGATTTCACCCTCCTTGACGTTGTCTTGGCCGAAGCTTTCGGCGAGTAGCGCCGCAAAGTCTTCTTCGCCCGTGCCGTCTTGAGTAACCATAGTCAAGCAGATCTCCTGAAGCCGCCTAGGTTGGATTTACTGCCGTGGCAGCACCGGGGCGCAGGGGCGAGTTGGTACCTTCCAGCACCCGTTTTGTCAACCATGGCCGTGAGATCCGCGCGCCGGCCCTGGGCAGGTGCGCACGGCACCTTACCCGCTGCCTGATTTTATTGATTCTCGCTCAAGGCCGCGGCCGTGGGCCCCGGGCCGCGCCTCGACCTGCCAGCCAGGGAATCCGCAATTACTTCGGTTGGTTGCTGACCTACGAGGGCTCTCGACCGGACAAGTCAGGGCCAGGAACGCCTGGCCTTGAGCGCGACGCGAAGCGCAGCCAGGTCCTCCAAACTCGCCTGCTGCACCTGCTGCCGGCGCTCCGGTGTGATCTCCACGCCATATGCCTCCGCCAGGTCCAGCACCGCGTCGCGGGCCTGCACCTCAGCCTGCTGGGCCTGCGCCTCGACCTGCTGGGCCTGCGCCTCGGCCTGCACGTCGGCTGCCCGGGCCCTCGCCTCGATGCCGTCTATCATGCTGGACAGCCGCTCGATGAACTCCTCGGAGCTGGGCAACTCGGCCATGCCGCTGAAGAAGCGCAGCCGCCGCCCCACCAAGGCCAGGTCCAGCCCCAGCACCTCCGAGGTCAGTCGCCCCAGCCGCGAACTCAGCTCCTGGTAACCGGCCCCCGGCCTCGCCAGCCGGTATCCATGGAGCCTTACGCGTAGCCGATCATAGACGAAGTACTCGCGGACGCCCAGACGCGCGTAGTCCCGCACGTTGTTGACCAGGTCCTTGTCCCGGTTGCCCTGGTGCAGCACCTCCAGGATCAGGTCCGGGCCCTTGCCCTCGTCGGCCACCACCCAGGCCATCCGCTCGTCTTCATCCGGATCGGGCTGCGGCACGTCCAGCACCGCCAGCAAGTCCGGGGAGAAGACCGGCTCACCCGGATGGACCACCGCCAGATCATCGGCCACGTAGATCGCCCGGCCGATGCTCCTGAAGTGCAGGGTCAGGGCGTCCAGCGCCGCGCTCTTGGCGCGCCGGTGGGGCCGGCCCCCGGTCATGGCCTCGGCGGGTACATCAAAGGCAGCAAAGATGTCGGCAAGGAAGCGCTCGCGCTCGCTAGCGCTCATGGCATGCCAGCGCTCCACGGACGGGCCAACCGGTACGGCGGACGCCGGCGGCGGACTGGGACGGGCGGCGGTGCTCATGGCCGTAGTCTACCTCGGCCCCGCGAGAGGGAGACCATACAGTCGCGGCTTACCCTGCCGATCGCGCCAGCGGCTGCATGCCGCCGTATCGCGATGACCGTCGCCGCGGACCCGCATGCCACCAACCCGCGTTCATCGGTTTGTGCCCATCTATTATAGATCCCTCTATAATAGATGGATCTATAATAAATAGGTTAATCAGGAGCCCTCGTAAAGGCGCTCCGCGTCGACCAACTCGAGGTCCCGGCGGCGACGATCCTGTTGCTCGAGCTCACGGGTAAACCCTTCCGCTGATGCGATGACGAGCTTCGCGTCGAGTTGACCGAGTCGATCGCGCACCGTCTCGCGGCGATGGAGGTCGTCCATCGTCGCTTTGCGGTTGCGGATGCGTGCCTCACCGATCGCCCGCACCGCGCGCTGCCCCGAGGCTACCCCGGTCGACCACGACGATGTCGAGTTGCGCGGATTCGCCCGTTCGTCCCGCGAGGCGCGCAGGTCCAACCGCAGTGCAGCAGCGGTAGGGCCCGTACCGGTCCGCGCACCACTCGTAGAGGTTGCCGAGCATGTCGTGGAGACCGAGCGGGTTGGCCTTGACGTCGATCGATCCCGTCCGTGCGTTGCAAGAGCAGACAACGGCAGCAAAGACGGCTGCCTGGACGAAAGCGAGCCCGAGGCAATTCGCGACGGTGCCCGCAGTCAGCCTGCGTGATAGATTCGTAGGCAAGGCGAAGGCATGGATCTCCCCGACTTTCTCGCTCAGGATGCGGACGGCTTCATCCATCTCCGCGGGCACCGCATCGGCATCCAGCACGTCGTCCACTTCTACGATGAGGGCTACTCGACCGAGATGCTAGCGGAGGAGTTCCCGACGCTGTCCCTCGCGCTCATCTACAAGACGATCGGATTCTACCTGGAGAACCGCGCCGACATCGACGCCTATATCGCGCAATGCCGCGACGAGATCGAGCGCCACGCATCGACCTCGCCGCACGGCCCCGGCCTCGCGGAGCTGCGCCAGCGCCTGGCAGCGCGCCGTACGCTGGCCTCGTAGTTCATGGCGATCCGCTTCGTGCTCGACGAGCACCTGCGCGGACCACTATGGCGTCAGTCCAACGGCACAACGCGCGTGCGGAGGACCCGATCGATGTGGTGAGAGTCGGCGATCCGCCGGATCTACCGCTGGGCAGCGACGACGCTGCGGTGCTCGCGTGGGCGGAGCGCGAGAGGCGCATCCTGGTGACATGCGACAAGAACACGATCCCGACACACCTCGCGGCGCACCTCGCCGGATGTCACCGGTCACCCGGGATCTTCATGATGCGCCCGGCGTGGTCGGTACGCAGCGTCCTCGAGCTCATGGTGCTCGCAGCGTACGCAAGCGAGGACGACGAGTGGCAGGACCGGATCGAGTACATCCCTCCTGCGGAGACGTGAGCTGAAGGTGACGCGAACGCGCTCGAAGAGAACACCTCGCGACCAGCTCCTGTCGTAGAGCGGACGGATGCGCACGGGTCGTCGCCGGGCGCTTGCGCCCTGCAACGCAAGCACGCCAGCTATTTCCCCCCGCTGCCCGCCCGGCGCCGCGCCTCGACGGTGCGAGCCAGCGAATCCACAACCTGTTCGAGGGTTTGCGTCGAGCTGTCGATGAGCACGGCGTCCGGAGCGGGGACCATCGGCGCGGTGTCACGGCTGGCGTCGCGCTGGTCGCGCTCGGCGATCTCTCGCAAGGTCACGGCGTAGTCCACGGTCGTCCCGGCCGCGGCGAGCTCGGCGACGCGGCGACGCGCGCGCTCCTCGGCGCTGGCTGTGAGGAAGAACTTCGCGGGCGCCGACGGGAACACCACGGTACCGGTGTCGCGGCCCTCGACCACCACGCCGCCCCCCGCGCCGAGCCGGCGCTGCAGCTCGAGCAGCGCCGCGCGCACCTCGGGGTGGGCCGACACCTGCGAGGCGCCTTGCGAGATCTCCGGCGTCCGGATCGCCGAGGTCGCGTCGCGACCGTCGAGGTAGACGTGGTTCTTGTCGCCGACGAAGTCGAACCGGATATCGAGGGCGTGGGCGATCGCCGCACACCCCGTGGCGTCGCTCCACGCGATGCCGGCCGTACGCGCCGTCAGCGCGACCGCGCGATAGATCGCCCCGGTATCGAGCAGGCGGTAGCCGAGCCGGCGGGCGAGCAGCTTCGCGACGCTGCTCTTGCCCGCTCCCGCGGGTCCATCGATCGTGACGACCACCGGCTTCATCGCATCACCACCGGGCCCCGCGTGCAGCGCAACGATACAAACTCGCCGACGTCATGACCGGCATCATGCACGAAATCGCCGGGCAGGCGACACTTGGGGAGACACCGCGGGCGCGGCGGGCGGTCACGTTGTACATTCGACGTGGTGGCCGAGCCGACCACAGAGAGGCGCTGGAAGACCTTCGCCGACGCGGTCGCGTTCGCGCTCGGCACGAACGTGTGGATCTCGATCGTGATCCTGCCGGCGATCTTCGTCGGTGCCTTGCACGGCGCCTCGCACATCGCCGCCGCCGCGCTGCCGTTCGCGATCCTGATGCTCGGGCTGGCCCGGCGCTCCGAGACGGTGCTGCTCGGCCTGTTCCCGGCGGCGATCCTCGTGCCGGTCGCGCTCCAGCCCCTGATGGCCTCGTCGTACGTCTACGGCCCGATCCGGTTCACGCTGGTCGCGCTCGGCGTCATCGCGTACCTGTTCGGCGTGTCGTTCTTCACGACCTGGCACGAGCCGCCCGCGCCGCGCTCGGTCCGCGGCCTGTCGTCGGCGCAGATCGGCCCGGCCGAGCGCTGGCAGCGCCGCGAGCGCGTGTACTGGATGCTCACCGCGATGTCCCTGATCATCCCGACCGTGCTCATCGCCTGGGTCAACTTCGACAGCGCGATCGGCGACTACCTCGGCGAGATGTACCCCGGCCGGGTCGCGCTCATGACCACGGCGCTGACCGCCGGCGCGATCGCCTTGTGGCTCGGTATCTACCATTACGCGTTCCTCGGGGTGCTGCGCCCACACCGCACCGGCGATCGCGACCTCGTCGCCGCCCTCGGTCAGGCACGCACGGACGCCAAGACCGGCAAGCCGCGCCCGCGGTTCTACCTCTCGGTCGCCCTCGCGCTGATCGCGATGGCGACGCTCATCCTCCTGCGTCACGTGAAGGGATGATCCATGCGCCGCTACTTCTTCGAGATCCTGGCCCTCGCGTTGATCGGAGGCAGCCTGTTCTTCTTCAAGGAGACCCTGGACTACCTCGCGCGCCGCGACTACGTCGCCGCCGTGCTCGTCATGGTGATCGGCGTGGCGGTGATCTCGGTCGGCAAGGAGATGGCGCGCCTCGCGCTCGTGCAACGCGATTGAGCCGGTGATGTCTGATGCTGCGATCCCCCCGATCTCCGTGACGCCTGTGACGCCTGCGATCCCCGTGATGCGTACCCTCGCCCGCCTGTCCGCTCCCTGGCTCGCCGCCGGGCTCGCCGCCTGTGGTGGCTCCTCGGCCCCGGCCCCGGCCCCGGCGCCCCCGGCGGCCGTGATCGCGACGCCGCGGCTCACCGCCGACGACGTCGAGGTCGCCCGGGTCAACGGCCGGCCGGTGTGGGCGTCGTGTGTCGCCGCGCAGGCTCGCGCGACCGCCGCCGCGACTCTTACCGCCTCGGGCACCGCCGACCAGCAACGCGCCGGCGCCCTCGATCAATGCATCGCGTTCGAGCTGCTCGCCCAGGCCGCCGAGGCGCGGGGGCTCGCCGACACCCGCGAGGTCGCCGAGGCCACGCGCGCGGCCGCCGTCAATCGCCTGGTCGCGACCGACTTCGAACAGCGCTACCGCACCCCCGACGATCTGAAGAAGCCGATCGACCTCCTGATCGCGCGCAACGAGCGGCGCATGCACATCGCTCCACAGCGAAGCTCGGCGTACGCGCGCTTCATCGTGCCCAAGGATGCGCCCCCCGAGCTCGACGCCAGGGCCCACGCGCTCGCCGACCGGCTCGCCGCGGAGCTCGCCGGTGAGACCGGCCTCTACGGCACGCACCTGGCCGGCGCCGCCACGCGGGTCGCGGCCGGCAGCGACCTCAAGCTCGAGACCTCCGACGTCAAGCCGACCCGCCGGGACGACCTCGTCGAGCCCTATGCCCAGGCGCTGTACGCGATCCCCGAGGTCGGCCGGATCGCGCCGGCCGTGCGCACGCCATGGGGCTGGGACGTCGTGCTGTGGACCGGCGGCATCGAGGCCAAGGAGGTCTCGCGCGCGGAGCTCGTCGCCGAGCTGTTCCCCGAGATCCGCCGCCGGCAGTTCCAGCTGTGGGTGACCCAGCTCGGCAAGCAGCTCGGCGTCCACATCGAGGTCGACCAGGCCGCCGTCGACCGGCTCGACACCGAAGGCCCCCCATGATCGAGGGCAACGGTGCGTCGATCGTCCTGCGCTCGACAAGACCCACCGACGTGGGGCCAAGCCCGTACCAGGGGATGACCCCGTTCGGGGTGATCCTGCGGCGTGCAGTCCAGGCGACCCCCGGCGCGATCGGCGGCGCGTTCGCCGATTCCTACGGCGAGATGATCGACGGCTTCACCACGCGCGACGCCCACGAGTGGGCGCTGATGACCGCGCACTACGGGATCGTGCTGGGCCAGCTCCACGCCGCGTTCGGGACCTGGCACTTCGGCGGCCCCGAGTACTTCCTCGCCAAGCACGAGCTGCTCGACATCGTCGTGCACGCCGTCGACGGCGGTTACTACGCGCTCCTGGCGGTGCCCGAGCCGGCGCCGCTCGGACACGCGCTGCGCAGCTTGCGAGAGGCCGCACGCGCGCTGCACCGGGAGATGCTGTGACCCAGGGCGATGGATCGATCGAGGGGAACCGGCTCCGCGACTCCCTGGCCCGAGCAAACCCCCGTGGGGTGATGCCGCGCCGTCGCGGAACGCTCGCCGTCGTGCTCGCCGGGCTGTGCGGAACCGCCGGCCTGGGCGGACTCGGCGGCACCGCGCGCGCGACCGGCCCGACCGGCGCGGCAGGCCTGCCAGGCCTGCCAGGCCCCGCAAGCAGCGACGGCGCCGACTACGATCCGAGCTCGACCGCGTGGAACGGCATGGCGAGCTTCGTCGGCCTCGCCGAGGGCATGGGCTTCGAGGTCAAGGCGGAGAACTCGCTCGAGTGGAGCGAGCTGTCGTCCGAGGACATCCTGGTCCTGATCTATCCGCTCCAGCGCATCGATCCGGGCCGGCTGGGCGCGTTCGTGGCGGCCGGCGGCAACCTCGTGATCGCCGATGACTTCGGCGAGGGCAAGGACGCGATGCAGGGCCTGGGCCTCCTGCGCGCCGAGGTCGAGACGCCCCGCGCGAGCAAGTACTACGACGGGCGCACCTACGCCCCGATCGCGACGGCGCGCGGCGACCACCCGCTCGCGGCCGACGTCGGCGAGGTCGTCACCAACCACCCGGCTGCGCTGACCCGCGTCGAGGGCGCGACGACGATCGTCGCCTTCGATGAGGGCGCGGTCGTCGTCGCGGGCGACCGCGGCAGCGGGCACTTCGTCGCGATCAGCGACCCGAGCATCTTCATCAACAAGATGCTGATGTTCCGCGGCAACATCCAGCTCGCCGCGAACCTCCTGCGCTACCTCGATCGCGGCGGGCGCGCCAAGCACCTCGTGCTGCTCCACGGCGATGTGCCGATGTACGGCGAGCCGCGCCCGTTCATCGACGACGCCAAGGCCGGTGAGCTCGGCCGCTCGATCGCCGACCTGAACTTCTGGCTGTCGGAGCGCCGGGCGTGGCTGCTCACCCCGGCGGCGATGAAGGTGCTCGCCGTGGGGCTCGCGATCGCGCTCTTGCTGCTCGCGCTGTTCGCGCTCCCGGTGCGCCGCGGCCCGCGCATCGATGGCGCGTGGCTCAAGTTCGGGCGGCCGGGCCGGCGCGACGAGCCCCACCGCGTCATCGCGGACGCAGAACAGGGCGGCGGCACCCTCATCCTCGCGTGCGTGCTGCGCGATCAGATCCAGCTCCTGCTCGCGGAGGCGATCGGCAAGCCCGAGCCGCTCTACACCATGTCCGAGGCCCAGCTCCTCGCGGAGCTGTCACGCAGCCGCGGCGACCAGGCCCGCGCCGCGCTCGCCCGGGTCTACCACCGGCTGCGCGCGCTGCCGAGCCGCGGCCAGGCCGCCGCGCCGTGGAGCGCGGGCCACCTCGCGCGGCGCGATTTCGACACCCTGCACCGAGACGTTGCCGAGCTGTGTCGTACTCTCGACGCCGCGCTCGCCGAACCAGAAGCCTAGCCGATGCCAGTATCGACCCTCACGCCAGATCGTGTCGCCCGCGTCAACCACCTCGCCCGCACGATCGCCGACGAGGTCGGGCGCGCGTTCATCGGGAACCCGACGATCACCGAGGCCTTGCTCGTCGCGCTCATGGCACGCGGCCACGTCCTGATCGAGGGCTACCCCGGGGTCGCCAAGACCACGCTGGTCAAGGCGTTCTCGGCGACGCTCGGCTGCCATTTCCGGCGGATCCAGTTCACGCCGGATCTCCTGCCGTCGGACATCACCGGCACCTACATCCTCGACATGCGCACCAATACGTTCGTGCTGCGCGAGGGCCCGGTGTTCACCCACGTGCTGCTCGGCGACGAGATCAACCGCGCCCCGGCCAAGACCCAGTCCGCGCTGCTCGAGGCGATGCAGGAGCACCAGGTCACGATCGAGGGAGAGACTCGCTCGCTCGCCGAGCCGTTCATCGTGCTCGCCACCCAGAACCCGATCGAGCAGGAGGGCACCTACCCGTTGCCCGAGGCGCAGGTCGACCGGTTCCTGATCAAGCTCAAGATGGGATACCCGTCGCCGGCCGACGAGAAGCGCATGCTCGGCACCTACGATAAGCCGCCGCCGCCGGTCCACGCGGTCGTCGGCCCGTCCGACGTCCTCGACATGCAGGCGCTCGCCCAGGAGGTGTTCGTCGCCGAGGAGCTGCTCGACTACGTGCTCGGCCTGGTCGCGTTCACCCGCTCGCACCCCAAGGTCTACCTGGGGGCCTCGCCGCGCGCCGGCCTCGCCCTCGTCCACGCCGCGAAGGGCCTCGCGCTCCTGCGCGGCCGCGACTACGTCTTGCCCGACGACGTTCGCCACCTCGCGCCGCTCGTGCTGGGCCACCGGATCATCATGTCGCCCGAGGCCGAGCTCGAGGGCGCCGCGGGGACGGCCGTCGTCGCCGAGTCGGTCGAGAAGGTCGGCTACAAGATGCCCAAGGGCGGCGCGCGGTGATCCGGTGATCCCCCGGCTCGCCGCGCGCGGCAAGCTCGTGCTCGGCACGGCGCTGATCTTCCTGATCGTGGGCGCGCTCCACGGCGCGCCGCCGCTGGTCGGCCTCGCCGGCGTGATCCTCACCGTGCTCCTCGCGCTCTACCTCGGGTTCTATCCCACCGCGATCCTGCTCCGCCGCAAGAAGATCGAGCTGTCGTGGTGGGTCCCGCCGGGCGATCAACCCGGCGGCGCGCTCGCGGCGGATCGGCCGTTCCAGCTCCACCTGGCGTTTCGCAACCACGGCAGCCGTAAGCTGCGGGTGCTGTCGACCAACATCCTCGCGGCCTCGCCCCTCCAGATCGACGATCGGCCCAGCGCGACCGTCAAGCGCGGCGAGCAGGTCGAGGTCACGACCACGGTCAAGTCGCTCGCCGCCGGTCACCAGGTGCTCCACGGCGCCGCCCTGACGTTCGGCGACGCGCTCGGGCTGTTCGACATCGAGGCGTTCTTCCCCAACCCGATCGCGGTCAAGGTGTTCCCGCGCACGATCGCGGTGCGCGGTCAGCCGGTCCGCGCGGTCGGCGGCGCGCTGCACGAACAGGTCGGCCAGCACCACGTGCGGCGGCGTGGCCTGTCGGGCGAGCTACGCGAGCTGCGCGAGCATAGCCACGGCGATCCGTTCAAGTTCATCGCCTGGAAGGCGACGGCGCGGCGCGGCCAGCTGATGGTCCGCGATCTGGAGAACGAGATCGTCACGACCCACATCGCGATGATCGACGTCGGCGGCGGGATGCGCACCGGCGCGGTCGGCCGGACCCCGCTCGACTGGGCGAGCGACAGCGTCGCCGCGCTCGCCAAGGCCGCGATCGCCAACGGCGACCGGATCGGCCTGGTCGGGTTCGACACCCGCACCGTCGTCGAGCTCGCGGCCGACACCGGCTATCACCACTACCTCCAGCTCGTCGACAAGCTGCTCGACGTGCGGTCGATCGTCGACGAGGATCTCACCGACGTCACCGCAGGCGAGCTGGCCGCGCTGGTCGCGCGCTACCTCGCGCACCAGGAGGCGATCGACGTGCGCGTCAAGCTGCCGCCGCCGCTCGACGATGCACGCTGGAGCTCGATCCAGGCCGGCCCCGACGGCCAGCTCTACGACGTCGCCGCGACCGGCCGGCTGTGCCGCCGGCTCATCGACGTCATGATCGGCAACGCGAAGGTCAAGGACAAGCGGCCCCGGATGCAGCCGGTCGTCGAGGCCGACGGTCAGCTCGCCCCGCTGCGCCAGCTGTGCCGGTTGCGCGGCATCGAGCTGCCGTACCGGACGTCCTGGGAGCACGGCAGGCGCACCGCGGGCCTCGCCGCCGCGGTCGAGCGTGCCGTCGCGAACGGCCGGCCCGACGTCGTGATCGTGTTCAGCGACCTCGCCGGGCTGGGCGAGGACGACAGCCGGGCGATCCGCGCGCTCGCCCGGCTGCGCAAGGCCGCGGGCTCGGTCGTCGTGCTCGCGCCCTCGCCGAGCGCGTTCCTCCCGGCGGCCCTGTCGAGCCACGGCCGCCGTGCGCGCGAGCTCATGGTGCGCGATGCCCGCGCCGCGATCGAACCGGGCCGCCGGCTGTTGATCCGCCACGGCGTGACCGTGGCGTTCGGCTCACCCGCCGATAGCCTCGATCGGCTGATCGGCAACGGCCGGGTACGCCTGCGCCGCGCCGGCTAGGCTCCGGTCAGTCGCGCTTCTCACCACGCCGCCGCGAACACACCGACGGGTGTCAGGGGCCGACCTCGACATCGCTCTCGAGGACCGTCAACGTCCACGGGTGCTCGGCGACCGAGCCCGCGGCCTTTGACGTGAAAGCTCCGATCGACAACGCCGTCAGCAGGATCGCGGTCGCCGCGAAGGCGATATCTCGCCACAGGTCGGGGCGATGGCGCTGCTCAATTCGTTGCAGATTGCTCATCGCTTTCAGAGTAACCACGATGGAAAGCTCTGTCCAGAAATCCGCTCTTATGCTGATAGCGATAGTCCTCTTACGGAAAAGCTCTTAGCTGGACGTCGAAGTCCTGCGTGGGGCTCTCAACCGCATCAGAATTTTTCTGCCGCGCAGCGCGGCATCATCCTCCAGACCTCCCACGCGTCCGAATCGGCGGGTCCGCAAGGATGCCCTGACCGGAGCCTTACCCACGCCTTACCGCGTTGCGTGATTTTCGTACAGCCGGCCTGCAACGGGCGCTGCCGCACATCGGGCGACCTGGCTCGCGATCAGGATGTTACCCGAACGGCGCGATGCCATGCTCGGGGCCGTTCGCATTGACGGAATACCGATCTTGCGCAACCGAATCCCGCGGAACGTTGAGTATCGACGCTGCGCCGCGTCGAGGCACGTAGCATGCACTACGCATCTTCATGATGAAAACGGTCAAACACACCATCCATTCGATCGGCGACCGTGGCGGTGACTTCGCCAGGACGATCGGCTCGGACACGACGGATCTCGCCCGGCGGTTCGGCCACGAGACAGCGCGCTTCGCACGGCGGGTTGGCCCGCGACGCGGCTTGATCGGCCTCGCCATGATCGCCGCGGCGATCGGCGGGTCCATCGCCCTGGCTCGCTATATGCGCGCACGCAAGCTCCGCGCGCGCAACGAGGTCGGTGCCGACACCTCGGCAGGTCACGCCATGAAGCCGGACACGCGTTCACCCGCGCAGCGCTCCACCAACGTGTATTCACACTAACCACCGGCCAACGACCGAGGCGTACAACGCGAATCTAACGTCCTGGCCCAGCCGCCTCGTGAGACGCGTATGTACGCGATGCGATAGCCCTCGAGCTGCCTCGTCGAGCTGACGGCGTGGCCCAACACCGGCGTCTGGACGTCGCGATCCATTCGGGTGGATCGGCGTGCTGTACGATGGTTTCTCATGATGATGAGGCCATCGTGGTGGGGCACCATGTGCATCGCGATCACGCTCGCGGCATGCAGCGCCGGCGATAACCGGGTGGACCCGAACGACCTCGAGCTTCGCGATCTGCTGGGCATCTCGCCCGAGGTCGCGACCGCGTGGGATGGAGCGCAACGCGCGGCCGCGCGCCGCGTGCTCGTCGCCGGCCTTCGCGAAACGGGTCGCCCGGCGCAGCTCGTGCTCGAGCCGGGAACTACCGGCATCGATGAACGCGTCGCGAGCTGGCTCGCCGCGAGCGACGCCAAACGCGCCACCGGCGGGGTCGATCCCCTCGGGGTGGTTCGGGTCGCGGTCACCGCGAACGAGCTCGCGCTCACCGCGCGGAGCGCCCCGGTCTCCGCAGCCGCGGTGGCCGGCCCACCGTCGCGCACGGCGTCGCCCGCGGTGGAGCTGTGGCTCGCCGAGCAATGGGACACCGAGCGCACCTGGGGCCACCTCCCCGGCCGCGGCCTCGACGTTCTCTCCGCGCTGGCCGTCGATGCCCAGCACCCGGGAGGTCCGGTGATCGTCGTTCCGGCGCCGCGCCTCGCGGTGATCGCGGCCTACATCCGGCCCGACGGTAGCGCCGCCGAGCCGCACCTCGCCGTCAACCCGGTCCTGCTCGCCGCGCTCGAGCCCGCCTCCGACGAGCTCGCGATGTCCGCGGCGATGGATCGGTGGTCGAATTCCTCCGATCCCGCCGCTCCCTCCGATCCGGTGAGCGGCGCACGCGGCGCTCGGCAAGCCATCGCCGGCCCGACCCCGATGGCCGCGGGCGGCAACCCCTACAGCTTCTACGGCTCGTTCGAAGAATGCGCCGCGGCCCAGCGCGCGCGCTGCGAAGCCTGTCTGCCGGGCAGCAGCTGCACGCCGATCACCAACGCCTCCGATGGCAACACCGAGTGCACGATGCTCGGCGCCAGCTCCGGGCGCGGCTACTTCCTGCTCTGCATCAACCTCGCGCTGGCGATCACCTCGGTCGATCGCTGCACCGGCGACGCCGCCCCCAGCTGCGTGCGCGATCCGCACGCCGCCGACTCGCTCGCCACGCTCGAAGACAACGCCGACTTCCTCGCCGATCCCACCTGCGCCGGAGCGCTCGATGGCTGCCTCGCCAAGATCTATGGCGCGCCGCCCGAGCCGTTCCCCGGCACCGATGGCGGGATGGCGCCCGCCGCCCCACCACGCTCGACGGCCGTGAGCTGCAACGACTCCTGCGGGAGCAAGGACACCAACTGCCAGGCATCGCCGAGCTGCGACTGCTCCGGGCCGAGCTGCAACAACTCGCTGTCGTGCGACAGCAGCTGCGCGAGCTCCAACGATCAGAGCGGTTGCGGCGGAAACTGCGATGCATGCACGTCGAACGGCAACGGCGGTGGTGGCTGTAGCGGCGGCTCGAGCTCCTCGGGCGGCGGCTGTAGCAGCGGCAGCGGCAGCGGCGGCGGCGGCGGGTCATGTGGCAGCAGCAGCGGCGGTTCCTGCGGCAGCAGCGGTTCCTGCGGCAGCGGCGGTTCCTGCGGCAGCGGCGGATCCTGCGGCAGCAGCAGCGGTGGCAGCTGTGGCGGTAGTGGTGGCAGCTGTGGCGGCGGTAGCGGTGGTAGTTGCAGCGGCGGCGGTGGCGGTGGAAAGTGCAGCGTCGCGAGTAGCGATCCCGGCCCCGGGATTGCGCTCGCGATCTCGGTGACCTGGGGCGTCTTGCCGATCCCGCTCGCGGCGCTGATTCGCCGCCGCACGCAACGGCGCCGGGGCCGCCGGACCGCGGCTACATCCGGCGCATCGCCATCACCGGACGGAGGGACGCCGTGAGGCCGCACCTCGTGTCCTGGCTCGAAGCGGTGCTCCCTGGCAGCGTCGCGAGCACGTCCGGCGCGCCGCCATCACTGGACGGAGGGACGCCGTGAGGCCGCACCTCGTGTCCTGGCTCGAAGCGGTGCTCCCCGGCAGCGTCGCCTCGGCCCTGGCCCCGACCTGGTTCACCTGCGTGGGTCTCGCCGGCATCGTCACCTTGTTCGTGATGCTCTCGGTCGCGCGGCGGCATCGCCTCGACCCCGCCATTGTCGCGAGCAGCGTGCTGTGGTGCTACGTCGCCGCGGTCGCCGCGGGCATCGTCGTGCCGATGGCGCTCGACCTCGCCGAGCAGCTGTTCACCACCGGGCGAATCCACGTGCGCTGGGCCGGCATGACCTCGTTCTGGGGCTATCTCGCGGGCGTGGTGGCCGTCGCCGCCGTGTGTCGTGCCCACCACCTGCCGCTTGCACGGTTCGGCGATCTCGCGGCGGCGCCCCTCGGGCTCGCGCTCGTGCTTGCCCGCCTTGGGTGCTTCGTCGCCGGCTGCGACTTCGGCAAGGTGACCAGGGTCCCCTGGGCGGTGAGGTTCCCCTCGGGCAGCCCCGCGTGGCAAGCCCATGTCGGCGCGGGCCTGGTCCCGGCCGACCGTGCCGAGTCCCTGCCGGTGCATCCCACCCAGCTCTACGAAGCCGCGCTGGGCGTCTTGATCATCGCCGTCGCGTGGTGGGCGACGCGCCGGCGCTGGGCGCGCGAGGCTCACGGCCGCGTCTTCCTGGTCACCGCGGCGGTCTACGCGATCGGCCGCATCGTGATCGAGGACTTCCGCGGCGACACCGGCCGCGGCATCTACCTCGGGCTCGCGAGCGGCCAGATCTTCTCGCTCCTGGTCCTCGCGACCATCGCCATCGGCTTGACCCTCCGGCGCGTGCGGCTCGCCACCGCGGTCGCCACGGCCACGCTCGTGCTCGCGCTGACCGCTCCAGACACCGCCCACGCGCAGCCCCAGCCTCAAGCCCCCTCGGCATCGCGCCGTCCTGCGCCGTCACCGCAGCCGGCCCCCGCATCGCAGCCGGCCCCCGCACCGCAGCCGGCCTCCAGCGCACCGGCACCGCCGCGGCCTGGCCAACCCAGCCAACCTAGCCAACCCGGCCAACCCGGCCAATCCGGCCAACCCGGCCAACCCGGCCAATCCGGCCAACCCGGCCAACCCAGCCATCCCAGCCAACCCGGCCAATCCGGCCAACCCAGCCATCCCTTTGGCCCCCCTCCGCAGCCGCCGGCCGCTGCCCCCGCGCCACCGGCGCAACCCATGCAGCCGGCACAGCCAACGCCCTACGACACACCTGGTCCTGCTACCCAGCCCTCCGTCGAATCATCGGGCGCGTTCGTCATCCATGTCGGCGGCCTGCTCGGCCTGGCGACGCCGATCAACCGCAGGCCTGACCAGGTCGCGATGCTCGGCGGACCTTCGCTCTCGATCGGCCTCGCGCTCCGCCGGGCGACCCTCTGGCTCGATCTCGATAGCTTCGCCAACACCGATGCGTCCCACGGCACGGCGCTGCTGTCGGGCAGCATGATGACCGAGGTTGCGAACCACCTGCAGATCGGCGGCCGGATCGGCCTCGGGGCGACCCTGGTCAACTTCAAGGACCCCGCGTTTCGCGACGTCGCCGGGACCACCGTGCGAATCGACGCGCTCGCCGAATACGCCCTCGGTCGCTCGTGGGCCGTGTGGCTACGGCCGCTGTCGTTCGACATCCTCTCGGCGGCAGCTCTCGGTGGTCCCATCGCGACGTGGCAGACGCGGCTCGGCATTGGCTATCGCTTCCCCATCGGCCACCGAGCGGCGCCTGCAGCTCAACCGGCAGCGGCACCGGCGCCCTACCCGCCACCGCAACCGGGCGCCGCTCCACAACCACAACCAGGGACTGCTCCAACACCGCAACCGGCACCCTACCAACAACAACCGGGGGCCTCCCCACCGCCCCAGCCGGCGCCTTACCCACCGCCGACAACGAGGTCCCGATGAGCTCCACCGGATGGCGCAACCTCTGCTTCGTGCTGGGCCTCGTGTGTCTCGCGCAGCTCTGGCGTGACTGCACCCGCGCCCCGGCGGACCCAGCGTCCGCCCCTGATTGCCGAAAAGCGCTCTCGGCCTCGAAGACCGAGCGCTCGATCGCCACGACAGACCCGCGTGAGCCATCCCGTAACGACGCGCCATCAAACGAGCCATCGGGCGACGGCCTCTCGATCTACGGCTTCACCGTGCCGAGCTGGGCCCTCTGGTTCGCCCCGCATCCCGGCGAAGACCTGAAGTCGTACCGCGATCGGCTCTTGCCGCTCGCCAAGGCGGCGATCGCCCCGCAGCGCGCGCGCGTCGCCCGGAGCCGCGACGACTTCGCACAGCTCGCCAACCTCGATCCCCACCAGCGCGCCGAGCTCGACAGCGCGGCCCAGGAGACCGCGGCGGCGCTCCAGGAGCGCGTCATGGGGGCCGTGCTGAACGGCGAGCTCTCGCCGTCGACGTTCAAGCCGATGACCGGCGTCAGCGCCGCGCGCGACCTGCTCGACATCGTCGGCCGCGGCAACCGCCGCTTCCTCGACTCGCTCCACGACGATCAGCGCGCCAAGCTCGCCCAGCACCCCTTCGACTTCGGCGACTACCTCGTCTTCTCGACCCCCTGGGAAGCAGCCCTGAGCTTCCTCGACTAGCCCCGACTACCATGGTTCCTGCTGGAGTAGCCCGAGCGAGTGCGCGTAGGTGTAGTGACCAGCCTCCGAGAGGGGTAGCCATACGAATCCGCTGGTGGATTCGACGAGCACGAGATCGAGGCACACGAACTCGTGGCGGTTGGTTTCGCCGATGCGGCGAAGGATCGCACCGGTCGAGCGAACTACGTCGGCTGGGTGGGCGGCGGCTGGCGCCCAGGATCAAGCCAGTAGCCGGACCACTGTCCGTCGATTTCTTCGCGGAACGCGGAAGCAGTTGCGGCACTCATGGATTCAGGGTACCGCCGATCCATGCCCTAGTCGACGGCCGCCGCCTCGGGGTCGCACATCCAGGCGACGGCCGCAGGCTCGGTGGACCATCCGCGTTCCGTGCCGGGGAAGGCCGGTCATCCCCGGGCCTTTCGCGCGACGGGATCACCCGGATCCCCTTGGGGACGTCTTCTAGAGGGCGGCGGTGGCGCTCGCGGGAGCGGCTGCGGTGCCGCCGCGGCTGCCGAGCTTGCTGAGGTTCACCGAGACGAGCTTGGATACCCCGGGCTCCTGCATCGTGACGCCGTAGAGGTTGTCGGCGGCCTCCATCGTGCGCTTGTTGTGGGTGATCACGATGAACTGCGACCGATCGGTCATCTCGCGGACCAGCTCGTTGTAGCGATCGACGTTGGCCTCGTCGAGCGGCGCGTCGACCTCGTCGAGGATGCAGAACGGCGACGGCTTGATGAGGAAGATCGAGAACACCAGGGCGACCGCGGTGAGCGCCTTCTCGCCGCCCGACAGCTGCTCGACCGTGGAGTTCTTCTTGCCCGGCGGCTGGGCCA
>Ga0308175_100001232_pt1 | contig 17266 bp, 15 predicted proteins | sample PhyCR1_3_FD_203893 | JGI IMG/M metagenome (GOLD analysis project Ga0308175, IMG submission 203893) | Soil microbial communities from UC Gill Tract Community Farm, Albany, California, United States - DLSLS.C.R1 | ecosystem: Environmental > Terrestrial > Soil > Agricultural land | place: USA...
ACCGTACACTCTTTCCTGCGCCGCGACCCCAACCGTCCGCGCGCACTCGAGGTCGTCTCCCCCGAGACCGCGGCCGACGCGCCGGGCTACCGCGGTGGCGCGCATCCCGACGACGACACGGCGACCTTCGACGAGACCGGCATGGGCGACGCCCGCCCTGAGGCGTCCTACGTGCCCGTCCTGGGCCGGATCGCCGCCGGCGTGCCGATCATGGCCGAGGAGTCCGTCGAGGAGGTCTTCCCGCTGCCGAAGTCGCTCGTCGGCGAGGGCTCCCTGTTCCTGCTCAAGGTCGCCGGCGACTCGATGGTCGACGCCGCGATCTGCGACGGCGACTGGGTGGTCGTCCGCCAGCAGCCGACCGCCGACAACGGCGACATCGTCGCGGCGATGCTCGACAACGAGGCCACCGTCAAGACGTTCAAGCGCAAGGACGGCCACGTCTGGCTGCTCCCCCACAACGACGCCTACGACCCCATCGACGGCGACCACGCCACCATCCTCGGCAAGGTCACGGCGGTGCTGCGCCGCGTCTGACTCGACCCCAGGCGCAAGGCGGCCGTATGCCGCGGGGCTGGCCCCCGCGGCATACGTGCGTCTCGGGGTGGTCGGGTTCGCAGGCACGCGACGGCAGCTCTGTGCACAGAAGGCAGTCATCCTGCGCAGACAGCGCGTGTATGCGCAGCAGGACCAAGGTCTGTGCACAGAGGCTTCCTCGGCGGCCGACGGTCGGCGCAACGGCCCTCGCCGCTCAGTCGCCGAGGGTGTCGAGGTAGCGGCTGAGTGCCTCGGTCACCTCGTCGGAGGCGTCCGCCTCCTCCCACAACTCCCACCACTCGTTGTCGTCGTGGCGCAGGGCCCGGTGGAGGGTGTGGGTGGCGAGGTCCTCGAGCCGCTCGTCGACGTCGAGGGGGTCCTCGTCGAGCCAGGGCGGGAGGTACGGCTCGCCGGCCGCCGACTCGGGGTCGTCGGACGCGGCGACCACCGCGGCGGCGGCGACGGCCTCCGCCATGCTCGGCGCCTCGATGTAGCCCTGGTCGCCCAGGACGCGCTCCATCGCGGCGACCACCTTCTTGCGGCGCTCGGTCGGCTCGGAGTCCTCGAGGTCGTCGAGGAAGTCCAGCGCGTCGTCGTTCTCGAACGGTCCAGCCCCCGTCGCACCCATCCGTGTCCTCCAGCACAGCCGTTGCCCGATGCCAACACCACGAGGGTGCCAAGAGCCGGGGCGTCACGCCACCCCTTCGGCAGCCTGCGTCAGCCTCCGGCCGCCTCGTTGCCAGCGGACGTGCGCGGTCAGGGGCCGTCGTGGGGCGCCAGGCGCTGCCACCAGGCGGTGTCGACATAGCGGCCGAGCTTGTGGCCGACCTCGCGCAGGGTGCCCACCGGTTCGAAGCCGAACGCGCGGTGCAGTGCCTCGCTCGCGTCGTTTGGCAGCGCGATGACCGCGACCTCGGTGTGGACGCTCGGTTCGGCGTCGAGCCGAGCCAGCAACGCGGCATACAACGCCCTGGCGACACCCTGCCCACGCGCGTGCGCCGCGACGTAGACCGACACCTCCTTGGTGCCCGCGTAGGCGGGTCGCGGCCGGAACGGGCCGGAGTAGGCGTAGCCCAACAGCAGGTCGCCGGCCGTGGCAGCGAGGACAAGGTTGCCGGGACCGGAGGTGGCCAGCTTCGCGGTGAGGTGGGCCGTGCCGTGCGGCTCGGTGTCGAACGTCGCGACCGAGGTGCGCACCTGGTCGTCGTAGATGGCCGCCATGGCAGGCACGTCGGCCGGTGTGGCGTCACGGACCGTGACCGCGGTGGCGGGCTGGCTCATATCGGCGATGCTAGGGGCATGACCGACGAGCGGCGGGTTGCCTGGGACGAGCGGTACGCAGGCCACGACCACGTGTGGAGCCCCGACCCCAACGCCGAGGTGGAGCGCATCGTCGGCGGCTGGCCGCCCGGTCGTGCCCTGGACCTCGGGGCGGGCGAAGGACGGCACGCGGTCTGGCTGGCGAGCAAGGGGTGGCGCGTCACCGCGGTCGACTTCTCCGCGGTCGGGCTCGCCAAGGGTGAGAAGGAGGCGACCCAGCGAGGCATCACCATCGACTGGCAGGTCGCAGACGCGAGGTCGTGGCACCCGGCCGACCACGCGGCATACGACCTGGTCCTGGTCTCCTATCTCCACCTGCCGCAGGACGTCGTGAGCCGGACCACGAGCTGGCTGGCGCCCGGTGGCGCACTGGTCGTCGTGGGTCACGGGCTGCGCAACCTCACCGAAGGCGTTGGGGGACCTAGCGATCCGGGACTGCTGCACACGCCGGAGGGGCTGCGTGAGGCGGCGCAGGACCTGGACGTGGAGCGGTGCGAGGAGTTCATCCGGCCCACCGACGAGGGGGACGCGATCGACGTGGTCCTCGTGGCTAGGCGGCCCGGCTCAACCGGGTGACCAGCTCCGTGAGCGTCGCGCCCAGGGGCGCGTCGAGCTGGTGGGTCGCCTCGTTGTCGCCGCGCGTGGGACCGCGGGTGATGATGACGACCGGTATGCCGCGTGAGTGCGCCCTGCGCACGAAGCGGTAGCCGCTCATCACCTTCAGGCTCGAGCCGAGGACGAGGAGGGCGGCGGCACCGTCGGTGAGCCGGAAGCACTTCTCCACCAACGGCTTTGGCACCGACTCGCCGAAGAACACGACCTCGGGCTTGAGGGTGTCGCGTCCGCAGACGAGGCACAGCGGCACGCGGAACGCCTTAACGTCGAGGTCGTCGAGGGCGATGTCGCCGTCCGGGCGGATCTCGTCGCTGGTGACGGTGTAGGCCGGGTTGGCCACCCGCATGCGGTCGTCGAGGTCCCAGCGGCTGGTGCGGTCGCCGCAGGTCAGGCAGACGACGCGGGCGAGGGAGCCGTGCAGCTCCTCGACGTCACGGGCGCCTGCGGCCTGGTGCAGCCCGTCGACGTTCTGGGTGATGACCGGCCCGAGGTGGCCGGTCTGCTGGAGCGTGGCCACCGCCTCGTGGCCGGCGTTGGGTCGGGCCAGGTTGAACCGCTGCCAGCCGACGTAGGAGCGGGCCCAGTACCGTTGGCGGGCTTCGGGGGAACCCGTGAACTCGGAGTACTGCATGGGCTGGACCCGACGGTTGCCGTCGGGGCCGCGGTAGTCGGGGATGCCGGACTCGGTGGAGATGCCGGCGCCGGTGAGGGTGAGCACCTTGCCGCGCGCCGCCTCGAGGAGGTCGGCGAGCTGCTCGAGGTCGTCGACGGCGGTGCTGGCTCGGGTGGCGATGGCGCTCACGGGCACAGGGTACTTCGGCGGGTCGGTCCTGGAGGCACGTCGGGTGCTGCTCAGAAGCGCCCGAGCAGCGTCCGCCGGGCCGAGCCGGCGAGCGCCCGGTCGGCGACGGCTGGGTCTGCGACGTCGTCGTGGGGCGGTCGTGACGGTGCGTCGATGGTGACCATCCCGGCTGCGTACTTGCGGATGTTGGCGTCGACGACGAGGTACCCGTGGCGTTCGAGGATCTTCTGCTCGTCGGCGCTGAACGCGTCGAGGTCGGTGCGGATCGCGTTGATCAGCTCGGTCGTGCGGCGGGGGTAGTGGCCCTCGACGACCGCGTCGAGGGCCCAGGCCGTGCCGGTGAGCACCCCGCGGGAGAAGCTGGCCTGGAGCCAGCGGCTGCGCACCGACTGCCCGCCGGTCGTGGCGATCCCGAGGATCCGCAGCATGCGCCCGACGACGGTGCGCTCGGTGCGCGCCCGGAACACCGCGCCACCGTCGCTGACCAGGATGGTGCGGTGGTTCTTCCACACCGGCTCGAGGCCGAGGTTGTCGTAGACGCCGCCGTCGGTGAGCCGCACGTGGCGGCGGATCGCTCGGCGCTCCTCGGGCGACTCCAGTCCGGGGTGGCCGCCAGAGAGCCCGATCGCGTCGCCATCGAGCACCATGGGCCCGAAGAACGGCGGGAACGCGCACGAGGCGGCGACCATGTCGGCCATCCGCAGGGTCGGGGGCGGCGGCGCATAGCCCAGCCGGTAGTCGCCCACCCGGCCGTGGGGCCGGTGCGTGGTCGGGTCCTCGAACACCCAGTCCACGCCATAGGCGACCTCGGTGGCTCCGGTGATGACGGCGGGGCCGGCGACATCGTTGTCGCGCAACGGCGAGGACCACCACTCGATCGTCCGGGCGAACTCTGTCGCCATGGCACGGACGGCGACGCTGTCGGCGGACCAGTTCCACGGCTTGAGCTTGCTGAGCAGAGCGGGGGTGCGCACGTTGCGTGAGGCGAGCTGGCGCAGCGGCTGGGCGACGAGCTCCTCGAACCCACCGACGGTGCCGGGTGCGCCGTGCCGGTCGGGGAACTCCAGGCGTGGGTCGGCAAGGAGGTTGGCGAGGATCGAGCCGCCGGAGACGGCGCTGATGGTGTCGAGCCCGGCGAGGATCCCGAGCTCGTTGAGGCGACGCACAGCGCCGAGGTGGAACAGGGCTGCCCGGTAGCCGCCACCGGAGAGGCACAGTGCGGTGCCGGTGCGGTTGGCGGCTGGCTCGTCCGGCGCGGCACGCTCGGTGGCGTGGCTGGTGGTCGTCGGCTCGGGCTTCATCGCCTCCTGATGAAAGCAGAGGCTGTGGACAACCGCTCGTCAGGACCCGAGCCTCTCCCTGCCCAGCGCGGTGCTCAGTCGGTTTCGGGCTGCTCGGGCTCGGCGTCGTCGAGCACTGACCCAGTGAGCGGGTCCTGGTACCCGGGCGGCGGTGGAGGCTCGGGGGTCACCGGCGGAACCACGGTGCCATCGGGTTGCAGGTCGGAGTTGTCGGTCATGCTCAGCCTCGTTCGTGCCCGCCGCGCAGCGCGACCACGGTTGGTGCCGGGTGTCCGTCGAGCGTAGGCCGGGTGGCCACGGAGTGGTCCCGCCAGCGGAGGACGGCGGCGCGGTTCTGGCCACCTCGCGCAGCCAAGGCGGCGAAGTCCTGCTCGGACCCATCACCTTCTGGCGAAGAACTTCGGGATTCAATAACCAACCGTTATCCTTGGCCCATGATCGACGCAGCCGGCCTCCGGGTCATGAAGGCCATCGCCGACGAGGGGAGCTTCACGGGCGCTGCCCTCGCCCTCGGCTACTCCCAGCCCGCCATCTCCCAGATGGTCCGTCGCCTCGAGCAGCGCACCGGCACGGTCCTGGTCGAGCGGGTCGGGCGCAACGTCCGGCTCACCGAGGCCGGTCAGGTCCTGGCCCGGCACGCCGTGGCCGTCCTGTCTGCGCTGGACGCCGCCGAGGAGGAGGTCGCCGCGATCGCCGGCCTGCGCGCGGGCCGGGTCCGCCTGATGGCCTTCCCCTCCAGCTCGGCGACCCTGGTCCCCCGCGCCCTCGCACTGGTCAAGGAGCGCTTCCCCGACGTCCAGGTCAGCTTCGCCGAGGCCGAGCCGCCCGAGTCCCTCGCTGCCCTGCGCGCCGGCGAGTGCGACCTCGCGGTGGCGTTCGCGTACGAAGGCACCGAGATCGGCCGCGGCGAGGAGGACATGGACCTCTTCGTCACCCAGAAGCTGCTCGACGACAGCGTGAAGATCGCCCTCCCCCACGACCACCCCCTGGCCGGCGAGGACGTCATCGAGCTCACCGCGCTGTCCGCCGAGAACTGGATCGCCGGGTGCCCGCGCTGCCGTGGCCACCTGCTCCAGCTGTGCTCCAACGAGGGATTCACCCCGCACGTCGGTTTCGAGACGGAGGACTACGTCGCCGTGCTAGGGCTGGTGGCCGAGGGCCTGGGGGTCGCACTCGTCCCCGACCTGATCCTGCGCACCGCTCACCACCACGACGTGGTGACCAAGCCGATCAAGCCCGCGTCCAGCCGCACCATCAGCGTCGTGACCACCCCGGATCTGCAACGCGTTCCCGCGGTGCAGGCGACGATCGACGCGCTCGTCGAGGCGACCAAGACGCCGCCCCGCGTCCTCGCCAACGCCTGACCCGCACCGCGGCCGACTCGCACCGCGCCGACTCGCACAACGCCTGACGCGCACCGCCGACTCGCACAACGCCTGACTCGCACCGCTGCCGACTCGCACAACGCTCGACTCACCGACGCCGCCACGTCACCCCCACCCTGCCGTCGGTGACGACGACGCCGACATCGCCGCGCTGGTCCGTGCGATAGACGGCATACCCGTTGCGCCGCAACACCTCCAGCGCCTTGGCCGACGGGTGACCGTAGTCGTTGTCCTTGCCCACGCTGATCACCGCCACCGGCGCACGGACCCGTGCCATCAGGTCCTCGTCGAGGTTCGCGGAGCCATGGTGCGGCGCCTTAACGACGTCGAACGCCTCCGCCTCGGCAGCCATCGCCGGATCGCGGCGCAGCTCGAGCAGGATGGCGTGCGCGGCCTCGCGCTCCACGTCACCCATGAGCAACAGGTCGAGGGGGCCGGCACGGACCGCCAGCACCACGCTGGCGTTGTTGGGCACCGACCCCGCTGCGATGCGGCGCGCCGGCCACCACACGTCGGCGCTGACGCCCTGCCACGTGAGGTGGTCGCCCTGGGCGACGTCCCGGATCGGTATGCCGCGTGCTCCCGCCCACGTCTCGACCCGCCTCCACTCGTAGGGCGGGTCTCGAACCGGCGAGGCGAGGATCTCGCGCACCTCGCGACCGTGGAAGGCGCCGGGAAGCCCCTCGACGTGGTCGGCGTGGTAGTGGCTCAGCACCACCGAGTCGAGCACGGAGACGTCGAGGCGACGCAGGCAGGCATCGACCAGGGCCGGGTCGGGTCCTGCGTCGACCAGCACCGCGTGGCCGGGCGTGGTGGCGAGCACGAGGCTGTCACCCTGGCCGACGTCGCACGCCACGAACCGCCAGCCCAGAGGTGGCCAGGTGATCGCTGTCGTGGGGGCGGATGCGGCGACGACGAGCGCGCAGGCGCCCAGGGCGGCGAACGGGTGCAGGCGCACGTGGTGCGCCCACCAGCGTCCGCTCAGGATCGCGAGCACGGTCAGGATCGCGAGCAGCACCGCACCCGGCGCACCGTCGGGCCACGGCAGAGTGCCGCCGGGGACGGTGGCGCACGACCGCGCGGTCCAGGCGATCCCGAGCGCGGGAAGGGCGCCGAGCCAGCACAGGAGGGTGGCGCCGAACGGCCAGAGTGGCGCCAGGACCGCGGCGGCCACCCCGGACACCGTGGCGGGCGCGACCATCGGCGCTGCCAACAGGTTGGCGACGACGCCGACCACCGACACGGACCCCTGCAGCAGCACCACGACTGGCGCGCACATCGCCTGCGCCGCAATGGGAATCGCGATCGCAGGCCCCCACGAACGGATCCTGCGCGGCAGCCGGCGGCCGATGGCACGAGCCCAGCTGCGGGTGAAGAGGAGCAGCCCGAGGGTCGCGAGCGTCGACAGCGCAAACCCGAAGGAGCGAGCCAGCCACGGGTCGACGACCAGCAGCACCACCACGGCGGCGGACAGGACGGGGATGCCCGCGGAGCGGCGCGAACGGCTCAGGCCGATGAGCCCGATGGCGCCCATCGTGGCGGCGCGCACCACACTCGGCTCCGGGCGGCACAGGACGACGAACCCGGCCAGGACCGCAAGCGCCACCGCCGGTCTCCACCTCCGCCCGACCCCGCAGAGCGAGGCGCCGCCCATCGCGAAGGCGAGCACGACCGCGACGTTGCTGCCGCTCACGGCGGCGAGGTGGGTCATGCCGGTGGCCCGCATCGCCTCGGTCAGGCTCGCCGGCGTCCTGCTCGTGTCCCCCACCACCAGCGCCGGAAGCAGGCCACGCGCGTCCGCCGGAAGCGGGGTGGCGGCGTCCCGCAGACCAGAGCGCAGGTGCTCGGCGGCGCGGGCCACCAGGCCGGGTTGCCGGACGAGGGCGGGCGGGTCCATGGGGCGAAGCACCGCGGACACGTCGTCGCCGTGCTGGGGCGGCACGAGCTTGCCCCGGGCCCGCACCCGTTCGTGCCACCGCACGTGACTCCACGACTGCTCGGCCACGACCTGGACGGACGTGGCGACATGGGAGCGCAGGCCGTGGCCGCTGACCTCGTGCAGGGAGAGCCGGAGCCGGACGCCGGGGTGGTCCTGGCGGGCACCGGAGAACACCATCGGGTCGCTGGTGACGGTTCCGATCACCTCAACGATCGCGTGGTCGTCGGCCAGGTCGGCCACCGGGCCCGCGGCACGCACCGCCGAGTGGGCCGCCACCGAGACGCCGACCAGCGCGAGGGCGGCGAGCGACAGGGCGACCAGTGGGTGACCCGCCCACGCCAAGGACCCGCGACCCGGCCGGCGCGATGACCTGAGCCCCAAGAGCGCGAGCGTTGCGGCGGCAGCGGCGCCCAGGACCACCGGCAGCGCGGGGGCCGTCAGCACCCAGGCGGCCGCGGCCCAGGCGAGCAGGGCGGGGACGAGCAGGCGCAGGTCCAGGCCCGTCGCCCCCCGGTGGCTGTCGCCCGGGCGGCCCCGGGTCGCCGTCGGCCCGTCGACGGCGCCGCCGGCGTCACGAGCGCCGCCGGCGTCACGAGCGTCGCCGGCGTCGCCAGCGTGGCCGGCGTCGCCAGCGTGGCCGGCGTGGCCGGCGTGGCGGCTCACACGGTCACCTTGGGCTGGAGCTGGGCGAAGGTCTTCTCCCCGATGCCGCTGACCTCCCCGAGCTCGTCGACCGTGGTGAACCGGCCGTGCTCGGTCCGCCAGTCGAGAATCCGCTGGGCCAGGACAGGACCCACTCCCGGCAGCTCCTCGAGGTCAGCCTGCGACGCGGTGTTGAGGTTGACCAGGCCGTTCCCAGCGCCGGCCGCACCTGAGGTCCCGCCGGCGGTACCGCCCGGGCCGGGCGCACCTGCTGGCGGCACGGCTTCGCCGGGCTCTGGCACGCGCACCTGCTCGCCGTCGACCAGTGGGCGCGCCAGGTTGATCGCGGACAGGTCGGCGCGTGGGGTGGCACCGCCGGCTCGCTCGATCGCGTCGGTCACGCGCGATCCCGCGGCCAGCCGGAGCACACCGGGATGGCGCACCTGCCCGACGACGTGCACCGTCAGGGTCTGACCGGTCGCGGCAGGCACCGCGGAGCCCGGCCCGCCCGCGGATCCCGACTGACCGCCCGCCGGCTGACCGCGCGCTGTCTGCCCGCCCGTCGTGAAGTTCGCCGTGGCCGAGCCGCGTGCCGCCACGGCCGACCCGTGCTCGGTGGGAGCGACGACCCGGGGCTGGCTCGCGGCCCGGGCCCAGGCGACCCGCGCGCCGAACCCCACGGCAGCCACGACGAGGACGAGCAGCAGGCCGACGGCCGCCATGCGGGGTGCCGTCAGCCTCGCCCCGCGCAGCGACTCCGGGACGGTCAGGAGCCGCGGACCCGGTGGCCGGGGTCGGCGGTGCCGGCCGGGCCGGTGCGCGACCGGCTCCTCCGACGCCCCCTCCGACGCCCGCTCGGACGGCCCGACCGGGAGCTCGAGCCAGGCCCGCTCGGGCACCCACGGCACGATCTCGTTCGCGGCCGGGACCACCTCGCCCACGGACGCACCGACACCGACCTCAGGTGCGGGGCCGGCGCCGTCCAGCAGCGCACGCAGCCGGGGCGACGGCTCGGACGGTCGGCGACGAAACGGCATACGGGCACGTTAGGAACGCACCCCGCGCGCAGCCGAGAGCGCCGCCACCCACCTGTGGACGGGAGGGCTCGCCCTCCTCAGCCTGTGGACGACGCGTCGCGTCGCGCAGCGATCCACAGCTCGATGTTGCGTCGATGGCGGTAGATCACGATGAGCGCGAGGACGACGCACCAGGCGCCGCTGTCCCGCGTGCCGAGCGGGATCCAGCGGAACCAGGTCAGCAGCCCCAGCACGAGCAGCACCAGGCACGCCGACACGGACGCGCCCGCGACCCAGCGCAGCCGCCACACCAGCACGGCGAAGACGACCACCATGATCAGGCCGAACCACGGCTCGACGGCCAGGATCGCGCCCAGTGAGGTCGCCACTCCCTTGCCGCCCTGGCCCTTGAGGAACGGCGACCAGATGTGGCCGAGCACGACCGCCAGCCCGACCACCAGGGCCGTGATGGTGCCGAGGAAGTGCTGGGCCAGCAGCACGGGCACGAGGCCCTTCAGGACGTCGAGGACACCGACGAGCACGCCCCAGCGGGCACCGAGGACCCGGCCGGCGTTGGTCGCGCCGGGGTTGCCGGACCCCACGCCGCGCAGGTCCTTCCCCAGGACCTTGGCGAGGATCGTCGCCGGGTTGACGGCCCCGATGACGAAGGCCACCACCGCCGCGACCGGCACCTCGACCAGCTTCCAGACCGAGTGCTGGCCCGCGCTCAGGAGGGCGTTCACGAGCCACCCTCCGCCGGGCGGGCCGGCGGACGCGGTGACACGGCCACCGCGAGGGTGCCGGGACCGACGTGGGCGCCGACCACCGCGCCGAGCTCGACGACGGTGACTGCCGCGGACTGCCCCAACCGCTGCCCCAACCGGTCCGCCAGCCGGTCGGCGAGGGCATCGGCACGGGAGGCCGAGTCGAGGTGGTGCACCGCGACGTCGACGCCGTCCGGGGCGGCCTCGCACGCCTCCGCGGCGAGCTCCTCGAGCCGGGCCAGCGCGCGACTGGACGTCCGCACCTTCTCCAGCGGCTCGATGCTGCCGTCGGACAGCCCGAGGATCGGCTTGATGGCCAGGGCCGACCCGAGCAGGGCGGAGGCCGCCCCGATCCGGCCGCCCCTGCGCAGGTGTTCGAGGGTGTCGACGTAGAACACCACCGTCGCCGCCTGTGCGCGCGAGCTCGCCTGTGCCGCAACGTCCTGCGCCGAAGCGCCACTGGCCGCGAGCTCGGCGGCCGACACCACGGCATACCCCATGGCCATGCCGAGCGAACGTGAGTCGACGACGTGCACCGGCACCGGCGCGTGGCCCGCGGCGAGGTGCGCCGACTCGACGGTCGAGGACATGTCGGCGGAGATGTGAACCGAAACGATGGCGCCGGCACCGTCGGCGGCGGCCTTCTCGTAGACGTCGAGGAACGCCTGCGGGGAAGGCCGTGAGGTGGACACGGGCTTGAACGCGCGCAGTGCCGCCGCGACCTCCTCGGTGGAGACGTCGACGCCCTCGCTGAACTCGGTGCCGGCGATCACGACGTGAAGTGGGACGACCTGGATCCCGTGGGCATCGACGACCGACTGCGGCAGGTATGCCGTGCTGTCGGTGACGATGGCGACGCTCACGAGCGCAGGCTATCCGGCCCGGGGCTGCCTCACTCGGCAAGGTTGAGCTCCACTCGGGTCAGGAAGTCGAGTGGAGGTCAACCTTCCTGCCGGACGCGGGAAAGTTGGGGCAGCGTCAGGCGGGGACGACGTTGACCAGCTTGGGCGCACGCACGATGACGGTGCGGATGCCGGACCCGGTCGCGGCAACGACCTTGGGCAGTGCCAGCACCTGCTCGCGCAGCGCGTCCTCGCTGATGTCGGCAGGCACCTCGAGGCGGTCGCGCACCTTGCCCTTGACCTGCACGACACAGGTCACCGTGTCCTCGACCAGCAGCGCCGGGTCGGCCACGGGGAACGGCTCGAACGTGACCGACTCCGCGTGCCCGAGCCGCGACCAGAGCTCCTCGGCGATGTGCGGTGCGACCGGCGAGACCATGTGCACCAGCGTCTCCGCGGCCCCACGCGGCACCGCCTCCAGCTTGGTCAGCGCGTTGTTGAGCTCGATCAGCCGGGCGATCGCGGTGTTGAACCCCAACGTCGCGTAGTCGCGCGACACCGCGTCGATCGTCCTGTGCAGGACCCGGGCGGTGGCCACGTCGAGCGGCTCGTCGACAACCCGCACCTCACCGGTCTCCTCGTCGACGACGTTGCGCCACAGGCGTTGCAGGAACCGCTGCGCCCCCACGACCGACCGCGTGTCCCACGGCTTGCTCAGCTCGAGCGGGCCCATCGACATCTCGTAGACCCGCAGCGTGTCGGCGCCGTACGCGTCGTACATCTCGTCGGGGCTGACGACGTTCTTGAGCGACTTGCCGATCTTGCCGAACTCGCGGGTCACCGGCTGGCCACGCCAGGTGAACACTGACTCACCATCGAGACCGGTCCCCTCCTCGACCTCGTGGGCGTCGACCGGCTGGCCGCGGTGGTCGCGGTAGGCGGGCGCCTGGATGTACCCCTGTGAGAAGTACGTGCGGAACGGCTCCTCGCTGCTGACGTGGCCGAGGTCGAAGAGCACCTTGTGCCAGAACCGCGCGTAGAGCAGGTGCAGCACCGCGTGCTCGACGCCGCCGATGTAGAGGTCCACCCCGCCGGGGTCGCGCGTCCCCTCGGGCGCCCCGTCGACCGGTGTCCCCTGCGGCCCCATCCAGTACGACTCGTTGGCCGGGTCGACCATGGCCTCGTCGTTGGCGGGGTCGAGGTAGCGCAGGTAGTACCAGCACGAGCCCGCCCAGTTGGGCATGGTGTTTGTCTCGCGCCGGTACTTGCGCGTCCCCCGCCCGTCGCCGAGGTCGAGCTCGACGTTGACCCAGTCCTCGGCGCGGCTGAGCGGCGCCTCCGGCTCTCGCGAGGAGTCCTCGGGATCGAACGTCTTGGGCGAGTAGTCGGGCACGTCGGGCAGCTCGACGGGCAGCATTGACTCCGGGACGGCGTGGGTCACGCCGTGCTCGTCGAACACGATCGGGAACGGCTCGCCCCAGTAGCGCTGGCGGCTGAACAACCAGTCGCGCAGCTTGTAGTTGATCGTGCCCTCACCAAACCCCTTGTGCGACAACCATTCGATGATGCTCGCCTTGGCCTCGGCGACGCCGAGCCCATCGAGCGACACCTCGTCGTTGGCGGAGTTGATCGCCGGGCCGTCACCGGTGAACGGCGTCGACTCGTCGTGGTCCTCCGGCGGCTGCACGGTCCGCACGATCGGCAGGCCGAACTTCTCCGCGTACTCCCAGTCGCGAGCGTCCTGGCCCGGCACCGCCATGATCGCGCCGGTGCCGTAGCCCATCAGGACGTAGTCCGCGACGAACACCGGGACCTGCTTGCCGTTGACGGGGTTCGTCGCCCAGGCGCCGGTGAACACACCGCTCTTGTCGCGCCCCTCGGTCTGCCGCTCCACCTCGCTCTTGCGAGAGGCCGCCAGCCGGTATGCCGCGACCGCGGCCGTGGGAGTGGCCTCACCGCCCGTCCAGGCCGGGTTCACACCCTCGGGCCAGTCCCCTTGGGAGACAATGGTCTCCAGCAGCGGGTGCTCGGGCGCCAGCACCATGAAGGTGGCGCCGAACAGGGTGTCCGGCCGGGTGGTGAACACCTCGATGGAGGCGTCGTGGCCGACGACGGGAAAGACGACCCGAGCACCCTGGCTACGCCCGATCCAGTTGCGCTGCATCAGCTTGACCTTCTCGGGCCAGTCGACCCGGTCCAGGTCGTCGGCGAGCCGGTCGGCGTAGGCGGTGATGCGCATCATCCACTGGCGCAGGTTGGTCTTGAACACGGGGAAGTTGCCCCGCTCGGACCGACCGTCGTTGGTGACCTCCTCGTTGGACAGCACGGTGCCCAGGCCGGGAGCCCAGTTGACCGGCGCCTCGGAGGTGTAGGCCAGGCGGTAGCCGTCGAGGACGCTGGCCTGCTCGACCTCCGACAGCGCCGACCAGGCGCGGCCGTCAGGGGCCGGACGGGTGCCGTCCTCGAACTCGGCCACGAGCTCGCTGATCGGTCGCGCCCTGCCGCGGCCGCCATCCGCGCGCTCGGCGTCCACGTCGTACCAGGAGTTGAAGATCTGCAGGAAGATCCACTGCGTCCACTTGTAGTACGCCGGGTCGATCGTGGCGATCGAGCGCCGGTCGTCGTGGCCGAGGCCCAGGCGCCGCAGCTGGCGCTTCATGACGACCATGTTCTCCTCGGTCGTCTTGCGCGGGTGCTGGCCGGTCTGCACGGCGTACTGCTCCGCCGGCAGGCCGAACGCGTCGTAGCCCAGGCAGTGCAGCACGTTCTTGCCGGTCATCCGGTGGTAGCGGGCGAAGACGTCGGTGGCGATGTACCCGAGGGGGTGGCCGACGTGCAGCCCGGCCCCGCTGGGGTAGGGAAACATGTCGAGCACCAGGAACTTCTGCCGGCCCGCGACCTCGTCCGGCTGCGCCCACGGGCCGGCCGGGTTGGGGGCGTGGAAGGTGCCCCGCTCCTCCCAGCGGTCCTGCCAGGCCAGCTCGATCTGCTCGGCCAGCTCTGCGGTGTACCGGTGCGGCGTCTCGCTCATCTCGTCCTCAAGTCCTGGGTGCCTGCTCCTCACATGACAAAGCCCCTCGCACAGGAGGGGCTGCCGCGGTGGCCTCGGTAGTCCGTCGGGCCAGCGCGGCTAGGTAAGGAGGAGGCGCCGTGCCATGGCCCAAGGCTAGCGCAGCGCCCCCGGGCGCTCTCACGCGAGCCGACCACGCGGCATACGGCCTCTGCTCGGGGGCAGATTGCGTCAATTGCGTGATGCGCCGCAACTCGGCGCATCGTACGTTTGGGGGATGGTGACGGGGACCGAACGGCTGATGGGCAGGCTCAAGCGGCGGGGGCCGGTGTGTGGGGACGTCGGCGGGCTGCTGTTCTTCGTGTTCTGGATGACGCGCGCCCGGCAGAGTGCGCTGCCGCCCGGCGTGGGGGTCCTCGTCGACCTGGCGACCGTGGCCCTGGTGCTCGTCGCCCTGCTCGGCTACCAGCTGGCCCAGGCGTCCGCGCCGGCGGCGTGGCTCGGTTGGGGTGGCGTGGCGGCTGTCGGCCTGGGGTTCGGGGGCTCGTTGGCGCTGCTCTCGGCCGGCCTGGTGCTGTTCGGCATCTCGATCGTGCGCTGTGGCGTGCACCCCCGCCTGCCGGGATGGCTGCTCGCCGGCGCCGGCTGGGCGCTGATGGTGAGCGTGGCCCTGGCGCCGGGGTTCGGGCGGGCCTGGGCGAACCTGTCGATCGGCTGGTCGGTCGTCATGGGCGCCGCGCTCGTCGTGGTGGCTGCGGCGCTGGCCGACCTCGACGTCATCGAGCGCGCCGAGGCGCGCGAGCGCGCAGGGAGCCACGCGACCGCCTGGCGCTGACCTGTAGCAGGTCAGTGGTGGTACTCGTGCATCACCGCGTGGCCCCTGCCGCGGCTGATCAGCCAGCGGTTCACCGGCACCGTGACGACGAACGCGAGCGCCAGCGACCCGGCCAGTGAGACCCAGAACAGCAACTTGCCGAGGCCGGCGTCCATCGCCCCCGGCACGACCAGCATGACGGCGTTGTCGATGAGCTCCATGACGCTGATCGACACCGTCTCGGCCGCGCCCACCACGGCGAGCGCCGCCGCGAACGGGACACCCGCGCGCAGCACCGGGCGGATGGCCAGGGAGTAGCCGAACACGAACGCCAGCGCGATCGACAGCACCACGGTCGCGAGGTTGTGCCAGCCCAGGGCGGTGCCGACGAGCATGCCGAGCACCTCACCGATGGCACAGCCGAGGAGACAGTGGAGGGTGGCCGACCTCGCTTGGGACCAGAGGCTGTCGGCCGCTGCGGTGTGGCCGGGTGACTGGTGCTGGTGAGTGCTCATATCGGTCGCAACCATACCCCCTCCGGGTATATTCCGATAGGTTGGCCCCCATGGACTCACCCACCCACGCAGACCTGCGCGCTGTCATCGACGACCTCCTCCCCCGGATCGCCGCCATCCCCAACGAAGCGTGGGACCAGCCGGCGCACCGCCTGGAGTGGACCTGCCGCGAGACCATCGCGCACCTCATGGACGACTTCACCGCGTACGCCCTGCAGCTCTCCGGGGCCACGCCGCCGACGAGCGACTACCTCCCCCTGGTCGAGGCGGCCCAGGTGCGACCCGACGGGCCGCACTTCCTGATGCTGCCGGAGCGCGAGGCGGGCACCGCCGGCATCGTGCAGGCGCTCGACGCGACGGGCGGGCTGCTCGAGGCGGTCTGCGCGACCGCTCCACCGGAGCGTCGCGGCTTCCACCCGCGGGGCACGGCCGACGCGAGCGGCTTCGCCGCCATGGGGATCACCGAGTGCGTGCTGCACGCCTTCGACGTGCTCACCTCGATGGACGTGCCGTATGCCGCGGACCCGGCTGTGTGCGCGAAGGTCCTGGACCGCCTGTTCACCGGTGCGACCCGCACCGACGACCCGTGGCACGACCTGCTCGCGGCATCCGGTCGCACGCCGGAGACCCGCGGGCAGGACTGGACCTGGGACTCGTCAGTCCGTGACTAGTTGTATGACAAGTTTGACACTTGTATGATGGCTGGGTCCAACTCAGTCGACCCCCCGAGGACCCGCCATGCCCGCCGACCGCATCCGCCACGTCTCGCTCTCCTCCGTCGTCCTGCCGCTGGAGACGCCGGTCAGCGACGCCAAGGTCCTGACCGGGCGGCAGAAGCCGATGACCGAGGTGGTCTTCCTCTTCGCCGAGGTCGCGAGCGAGCAGGGCCACCACGGCATCGGCTTCTCCTACTCCAAGCGAGCCGGCGGGCCGGCGCAGTACGCGCACGCGAAGGAGGTCGCCGAGAACCTGCTCGGCGAGGACCCCTCCGACATTGCCAAGGTCTACGACAAGCTGCTGTGGGCCGGTGCCTCCGTCGGGCGCAGCGGGGTGGCGACGCAAGCACTCGCAGCCATCGACATCGCTCTGTGGGACCTCAAGGCCAAGCGTGCCGACCTGCCCCTCGCGAAGCTCCTTGGCGCACACCGGGACTCGGTGCGCACCTACAACACGACGGGCGGCTTCCTCCACGTGCCGATCGAGGAGGTCAAGGCGCGCGCAACCCAGTCGCTCGCCGGCGGCATCGGCGGCATCAAGATCAAGGTCGGCCAGCCTGACCTCAAGGAGGACCTGCGCCGGCTCGCCGCCGTCCGCGAGCACCTCGGCGACGACGTGCCCCTCATGGTCGACGCGAACCAGCAGTGGGACCGCCCCACGGCGCTGCGCTTCGGCCGCGCCGTCGAGGACCTCGGGCTGGTCTGGATCGAGGAGCCGCTCGACGCCTACGACGCCGAGGGCCACGCCCAGCTCGCGGCCGCCCTCGACACCCCCATCGCCACCGGCGAGATGCTCTCCAGCGTGGCGGAGCACGTGCGCCTCATCGACGCCCGTGCCGCCGACATCATCCAGCCCGACGCACCGCGGATCGGTGGCATCACGCCCTTCCTGCGCCTGGCGACCCTGGCCGACCACGCCGGTCTTCAGCTCGCACCGCACTTCGCGATGGAGATCCACCTGCACCTCGCCGCTGCCTACCCGCGGGAGCCGTGGGTGGAGCACTTCGAGTGGCTCAACCCGCTGTTCAACGAGCGGCTCGAGACGGTCGAC
>Ga0308175_100001233_pt1 | contig 17262 bp, 13 predicted proteins | sample PhyCR1_3_FD_203893 | JGI IMG/M metagenome (GOLD analysis project Ga0308175, IMG submission 203893) | Soil microbial communities from UC Gill Tract Community Farm, Albany, California, United States - DLSLS.C.R1 | ecosystem: Environmental > Terrestrial > Soil > Agricultural land | place: USA...
GTTGCCGACGAGCAGTGCGTCGAATCGATGCTCGGTTCCGTCATCCGTCCGGATCCGCCAGCCGCCGTTGGGCAACCGCTGCGCCGATTCCACCGAGGTGTTGAAGCGGATGTTGTCCCGCAGGCTGAACTCATCGGCGTAGCGGTTGAGCCATTCGAAGATCTCGCTGTGATGCGGGAAGTCGGGGTACTCCGGGCCCATCGGAAAGTCCGCGAATGAGATGCGCTGCCTCGACGTATCGATGTGCAGGGAGCGGTAGGCCGAGCTTCGGCCGTTGGGATTCTTGAACGCCCAGTTGCCGCCGATGCGGTCTGACGTTTCGAAGCAGGTGTATGGCACCCGCGCGTCCGAAAGCGCCTTGCCAGCGGTCAATCCGCTGACGCCGGCGCCGATGACGCAGGTGCTCGGAAGATCCGCCACGAGCTGAGTCTACGAAGACGCCGCAATCACTGAGGTGGCATGGCGGACGGAATGTCGTCCGGCGGCGTCCCGATCACGAGCGCGATCTCCGTCGCGTTGAGCAACTGGATCTGATTGGGGTCGTCCTCATACTTCTTGCCGTTGACGTACCAGGCGATGGACGTCTTCGGCTCGCAGTACACGCCGACGCACGAGTCCGTCACCGGCACCGCCCATTCGGTGAAGAACTGACCGAGCCGGTTCGGGGTGAGCGTTGCCGACTCGGTGTGCAGGATGCCGTCCGGATCGTGCGTGTGCAGCGGCGAGATGCATGCCTGGTTGCACGGTTGCACGATGCCGCCGTAGCTGGTCGTGCCGTCTCCGTTGGGGAACGCGTGGACCCCGGGATCGTGAATGTTGATCCCGATACCGGGCGGCACGAGGACCGGCCGGGCGTCGATGAACACATCCAGATGCGAATGGACGTGGAAGGTGAGTCGCTCGGCCGTCTCCGGCGTGAGCCCCGCCTGACGCGCCATCGCCATGGCATCGTCCGGTGCCGGCCACACCTGCAACGGCGTGAGTGCGGACGGATTCGGGGCGTCGGTTGTCGTCGAACTGGTGGACGGATGGTTCGTCGGCTGCGTGGCGTCCTTGCTGCTTCCGGTGCACGCGGTGAGGCCGAGCGCCACCGTGGCCAGCAACGCCGCACCGAACCGAATCCCCGTATGCACTGACCAAGACTAGAGCGCCGATGCGCCTCGGGCGGGGCGAAGCGCATCTAATACAGTCCTGCGCATCGCTGCCCCAGGAAGGCCTTCTGATGCCTACATCCTCGACCGACCTGCTGCTCAACCCGCGTACCTACGATCCCGCGCATTTCGATGCCGAGACGCGACGGCTGTTGCGGGCCACGATCGATTGGCTGGAGGCGGGCGGACTGGCGAAGCTCACCGCCGAGTACCACGCCCACTCGTGGTATGCCGACTTCCTCGAGTTCGTGGCGAAGGAGAAAGTCTTCGCGACCTTCATGACACCTGGCCGTGATGCGGACGGCGACGCCGATAAGCGTTGGGACACCGCGCGGGTCGCGGCGATGTCCGAGGTGCTCGGCTTCTACGGGCTCACGTACTGGTACCCCTGGCAGGTCACCTGCCTCGGCCTCGGCCCGGTGTGGCAGAGCGACAACGCGGCGGCACGAGCACGGGCGGCTGCGGCTCTGGACGCAGGTGGTGTGGCCGCGTTCGGCTTGTCCGAGCGCGAGCACGGGGCGGACATCTACTCCTCGGACATGGTGCTCACTCCGAACGAAGACGGCACATACCGCGCGAACGGTGGCAAGTACTACATCGGCAACGGCAACTGTGCGCGGACGGTGTCGGTGTTCGGCCGGATCGAGGGCGTCGAGGGCGCAAACCAGTACGTCTTCTTCTATGCCGACAGCACGCACCCGAACTACCGGCTCGTGCAAAACGTCGTGCCGTCACAGAACTACGTGTCGGAGTTCCGGCTGGACGACTACCCGGTCGGTCCCGAGGACATCCTGCAGACCGGCGAGGAAGCGTTCAGCGCCGCGCTGAACACCGTCAACGTCGGCAAGTTCAACCTCTGTTTCGGGGCGATCGGTCTGGCGACGCACGGCTTCTACGCCTCGATCGCCCACGCGCACCATCGCGTCCTCTACGGCAAGCCGGTCACCGCCATGTCGCACGTGCGAGCCGGATTCGTCGAGGCGTATGCGCGCCTCGTCGCGATGAAACTGTTCAGCGATCGCGCCGTTGACTACTTCCGGACGGCCGGTCCGGACGACCGGCGCTACTTGCTGTTCAACCCGGTCACCAAGATGAAGGTGACGACGGAAGGCGAACGGGTCATGCAGCTACTCGGCGACATCGTTGCCGCGAAGGGCTTCGAGAAGGACAACTTCATCACCATCGCCAAGTACGACACGACCTGCCTGCCGCGGCTCGAAGGCACGGTGGCGGTGAACCTCGCGTTGGTGCTGAAGTTCATGCCGGCGTACCTGTTCCAGCCGGCGGAGTACCCGCCGGTGCCGACCCGGCAGGACGCGGCCGACGACGAATTCCTCTGGCGGCAGGGACCGACCCGTGGGCTCGGCAAGATCCGCTTCCACGACTGGCGGTCGGCGTACACCGTAGCTTCGGACGTGCCGAACGTCGCGCTGTTCACCGAGCAAGCGTCGGCGTTCGCCACCCTGCTACAGACCGCACCGCCCGGTGACGCCCAACTCGGCGATCTCGACTTCACCCTGGCGGTCGGCGACTTGTTCACGTTGATCGTCTACGGGCAGCTGATCCTCGAGCAGGCCGAGCTGCTCAGTCTCGATCGCGACGTTGTCGATGAAATATTCGCGGTGCTCGTCCGCGACTTCTCGGCCGGCGCGGTCGCACTGCACGGCAAGGCCGCGTCGAGCGCTGCGCAGCAGGAGTGGGCGCTCGGTGCCGTGCGCAAACCAGTTACCGACGCGGCCGCCCAGGATCGCGTCTGGGCTCAGGTCGTCGGGCTGGCGGACGCCTACGCAATGAACCCCTGACCGTCGCTGCACAGTCGGTCAGGGCGCGTGGCCGTTTCACCGGCTTGTATCGGGTCGCTGTCCGACCATTCCGTCCCGCATGTAGGCGAGCACGGCAAGAACGCGTCGGTGCTGATCCGCGTCCTCGGCAATGCCGAGTTTGCGGAAGATGCCGCGCATGTGCGTTTCGACGGTCCGCTCGGTGAGCACGAGGTGCGCGGCGACGGACGCGTTAGAGCGGCCCTCGGCGACAAGAGCGAGGACGTCCCTCTCCCGCTCGGTCAATGCCGTGAGTGGATCGTCCGACCGAGAAGGCGCGAGCAGCGTGCGGACGACTTCCGGGTCGAGCGCGGATCCGCCCTCGGCGACCCGGCGGGCGGCGTCGAGGAAGTCGTCCACGCGCAGAACGCGGTCCTTGAGCAGGTAGCCGAAGCCACCCGATGCGACGAGGGCCGTCGAGTGGCGGGTTTCGACGTGCTGGCTGAGCAGCAGCATGGGGAGTGACGGGTACCGCTCGCGGAGGCGACCGGCGGCGCGCGCGCCGTCATCGGTCATCGTGGGTGGCATCCGGACGTCGATCACGGCGAGGTCGGGCAGGTCTCGATCCACCGCGGCGAGCAACGAGTCGGCGTCGGCGACGGTAGCGATGACCTCGTGCCCGGCCTCGACGAGTAGCCGATGCAGGCCCTCACGGAACAGCGCCGAGTCCTCGGCGATCAAGACGCGCACGGCAGTTCCACGCGAATAGTCGTGCCCATCGCAACCGGACTGTCGATTTCCAGGCTTCCGCCGAGCGCCGCGACGCGATCGCGTACCGACGTCAAGCCGTAGGCGGGAGCCCCGCCGACGCCGTTGTCGCTGATCGCGATCACGAGGGCGTTCGCCTGCGCGGCTACCCGTACCGACAACTGCGTGGCCTGTGCGTGCTTGTAGACGTTGGTGACGCACTCGGCGACGACGAAATAAGACGTGGTCGCGAGGACTTCGGGCAGCTCAAGATTCTCGACGTCCAGCTCGACCGGAACAGGACTGCCCGAAAGCAGGTCCTGCAACGCGGGCCCCAAGCCGTCCTGCAAACGCCCGGGTCGGACGCCCTGCGCCAACCGACGCAACTCGGCGACGGCGCCCTCGATCATTTCGACGGCCTGATCCAGCTCGGCGTTCGCGGGTAACCCGGTGTCGAGTCCGCGCTGGATCGAGCGCAGTCGCATCCCGACCGCCACGACGTGCTGCTGGGCGCCGTCGTGCAGGTCGCGCTCGAGGCGACGACGCTCCTCGGCGCCCGCGACCATCAACCTCGCCTGGGTGGCTCGTACGTCGCGCAGCGCGACTTGTAGTCCGAGCCGGAGCCGGCTCACCTCGACGGGCAACCGCGCGAGTCGCGCAAGTTCGCGAGCCTGCCGCGTGCGACGCGTTGAGGGGGCGCCGAGCATGATCGCCGCTACCTCGCTGCCGCTGGCGTGCAGCGGAATTACCGCACCGTCCGGCCGAGGCGTCGATTTTCCGGTCAGGTCGACGTAGGCATCGTCGGCGCTGCCGGGCAACCGGATCAGCAGGCGGAGGTCGGCGTCGACCAGCACCGATCGCAGCACGGCTTCGACCGCTTCGGGTTCGGCTCGTCCATCCCGCACGTCAGTGACGAATTCGCTGACGCGCGCTCGCATCACCGTCCCCTCCCGGTCGAAGAGGGTCCCGACGCGACGATGAATCATTCGGTAGGTCGGCAGCAGACACAGCGCCGTCGCGAACGCAGCCCCTGCGACGCCGACGCCGGAGCTTTCGCCGAGTTGTTGGCCAACCAGGTACACGATTCCGGCGAAGATTCCGGCCGACACTATCGACGTGAGGAAGACGGCCAGCGACGAGCCGAGCAGCCGGTCGACGTCGTACAGGTCGTAGCGCAAAATTGCGACCGCGACGGCGACCGGCATCACCACCAGCATCGTGACGTAGAACGCCGGGACCCAGATCCGTTGCGGCGCGCCGGCAAGTCCGGCGATCCACCCGGCGCCGAGCAGGACGGGCACCGCACTGGCGCCGACGAGCAGCCAGCGCAGCTGGCGACGCGTGGCAGCGTCTGCGCGCCGGCGCCGGACCACGACGCTGCCGACGACCGCGGACAACGCCACGAGGTACACGCCAACGCGAGTACCAACTCGACCGCGCGTAGCCCGTCGGGTAAATGCAGCGCGTAACCGATCCGAGCTACTCCGTCGACTCGATGAGCGTCGGGATCGAAAGCGAGCGCGACGTTCAATACGAGCGCCGCCGCGACGCACAGCCACGGCAGCCGCCGCCACGTCCGACCCGGAAGGGGCCCGTCCGGAAACACCAGACACAGAGCGACGAAACCTGCCAGGTTCCACACCCAGACACCGGACTTGACGACGAACATCGCGGCCGCGCCGGCCCACGGACGAGGCGAAGTGAAGGACTCGCCCCAAGCCTCGACCGCCGAGATCAGCGCCGGTGCCGCCCCGACCCAGGCCAGGGCACCCCCGACCGGACTCGCGGGGACCCGCCATGCCACCAGGCAGCCGATGAGGACGGCCGGCAACAGCGCTGCGGTCGTCAGGCCGAAGTCGTGGCCAGACTGAACCTGGGCTGATCCGAACGTCAGCAGTCCGGACAGCGTGACCGCCAAGGCGAATACGGCTCCCGCCGCCGCTGCGGCTGGGCGTGCCGCGCCCTGTCGGGCGACCGCAGCGGTCATCGCCACAGCATGAACCGTGCCGGGCGAGTGTGCATCCGTGCCAGCACGCGCACCGAAGTTCCGTGCCAGCAGGGATGCGCCGGGGCGGACGCCGCTGCGACGGTCGACATCGACATCAACCGGCCGTACGAACCAATAGTCAGGAGCCAGCTATGGAACTCATCGTCACCCTGCTGACCGCAGTCCCCATTGGCTATTTCATCCGCCAGCGACTGGTCGCGGTACTGACCTTCATCGCTCTGCACTCGTTCGTGTTCAGCTTCCAATCCGTGCAGCTGACCCGCGAATGGGTCGGCGGCGATACCTCCGCGTATCCGAAGGACCCGGACAGCATCCCGTGGGGGTACGGACTGGTGAACCTCGTCCTCTACGCCGGCGGAGTCGGGCTTGTTGTACTCGCTGGCCATCTCGCCGATCGGCGGCGGCAGCGCCGGAGCAACAACGCGGTGGAACTCGCCGCCTGATATGTAGGGTGCGCAAGAGTGGCCGGCGCCGGGGGAGGACCCAGCGCCGGCCACCGCTTGCTAGCTCGTGCCGGCCACCGACCCGCTGATGATCAGCGATGAACCGATCGGCAGTCCGAGCGGGTTCCCGGCACCGAGCACGTACAGGTGGATCGCGTTCACGGCGATGACGTGACCGCTACCGACGAACTGTTCATTGACCACCAACTTGAGCGTGCGTGTGACGTCAATGATCACCGTGTTCGGCGACGGGTTCGCCAGCACGCTGATCGGCAGATTGCCGATCCGCAGGTTCACGATCGTCGTCGAACCAGTGAGGGTGCTGCTCGTGGCCGCCGCAGTCGACTTGATCACGTCGGCCTTTATCGCCCCGCCTAGTAAGACGGTGTTGTCCACTTCGGCCGAGGAATGCGCCTGAAGCGGGCTCAGCGTGCCGTGCGTCGAATCGCCGCCCGTGTTGGATGCGGTGCCAAGTGGTGCCAGCACCAAGGCGTCGATGGTGGCCGACACATCGCCGCCGGTGGACGGCAGGATGATCGGGTTCACCTCGAGGAACTGCTGCACGATCGGCGAGACGACGTACTCGCTCGCGATAACCGCTCCGCCGATGACGTATGGCCCGGTGCCGTTGCACGGTGTGCCCGTTGGGAACTTCGCCTTGCTCTCCGCGTGGCTGACGACGACGTCGGCCGTGCCGTTGAGCAGTCGGACGTGCAGACCGTTGACGCCGATACCGCTGTTGAAGAACCCGTTCTGCGGTTGCGCACCAGGCGCACCACCGAGAGCGGCACCCGAGGCGCCGACCTGCTCGAGGACATCGACTTCAGCGATCTTGAGGCCTAGCGCGTTGACTACAAAGATCACGCCCGGGGCGCTCTGGTCGCCGTACGAGCGACCGTTGATCGTGAGACCGAGGACCTCAGAGCCGTCCGTCATTGACGTGGCCGTGCTCCCGGTTGCGGTGCTCTCCGAGCGGGCAACAATCGCATCCGCGTGGACGCTCAACCCGAGCAGGTTCACGCCCACGTTGGCGACCGACGCGACGGCCGTGTCGTGTGCTGCGGTCGCCGTGACCGATTGCGTATTGCTGGCATTCAGCACGCCGAGCGACAGCACCGCGTTGGACAGCGACACCACCGACTTCGACTGGTTGCCAGTCGCGTCCGGCAGTGGCCCAACGGGCAGGATGTTCAACACGTTCGCGTACACGCCGTAGGCGCGGCCACTCGCGCTGGCACCCGCGTTCGACACGGTGTTGGTGACCGTGTTGGACGTGTCGGATGTCTCGTTCGACGTGATCGTCGCCGAATTCACCAGCGGACCGGTCGTGGTCGGGCCGACGCCGATGGTGAACGTCTTCGAGCCTGATGCGCCTGCCGCCAGCGTACCGATCGTCCACGTGATCGTTGTGTGTCCGTTGCTGGTGGTAACCGTGCCGCCGCCGTTGTCGGCGACCGTGGTGCCATCCGGGATCGTGTCGGTCAGCACGGTGTTCGTGGCCGGCGCCGACCCGCTGTTGGAGTACGTGATCGTGTAGCTCAACAAGCCGTTGTTCGGGATCGGGTTCGTGGTGCACGCCGACTTGTTGACGTGGAGCACCGGCTCGTTGACGCAGACAGTCGCGGTCGCCTGGCTGTTGTCCTCGAACACAGCGTGGTTCTCGATCCGCAGCTGCGTGGTCGTGCACGGGGCACCGCCCAGCGTGTCGGTGTAGCTGGTCGGCATCTTCGCCGTGTACACGAACGTCGCGGTCGAGCCTGGGGCACTCGGGCCGCCAGGTGCGAGCGTGCCGGTGCTGCAGCTGAGCGTCCCGGTCGTCAAGGTGCACGTGCTCGGGTACGTCAGGATCTGCACACCCGCAGGCGGCGTGTCAGTGAACGACAACGAGCCGGGTGCACTGCCAGTGTTCGTCACCGTCACCGTGTAGGTGATGGTTTGGCCCGGGTTGGCGACAGTCGGGTTGGCCACCTTCGTCTTGGTGAAGCTCGGAGCAGCGTTGACGCACACGTCCGACGTCGTGCCAGTAGTCGCACCGGTCAGCGTCGCCGTGTTTCGCACCCGGAACTGGTCGCTCTGACAGGGCGGCAGGCCCTTGGTCGAAGTGTCGGAGAAACTCGTCGGCATCGTCGCGTGGTAGCTGAACGACTGGGTGCCGTTGTGCGCCGCGATAGTGCCGGTCGTGCAGGTGATCGTGCGGGTTGTCTTGTTGTCCGTACAGGTGCTCGGCAACGTCGCGTCGTTCACCACGACGCCGCTTGCGTAGGTGTCGGTGAACGAGGTCGAACCCGGTGCCGCACCCGTGTTCGTGACCGTGACCGTGTAGGTCACGTCCGCGCCGGGAGCCACGCCGCCCGCCGGCGAGTTGTTCGTCTTGCTCACGACGAACTGCGCCGTGTCGACGCACACGTCTGCGATCACTTGGTAGGTGCCGATAGTTGCCTTGTTCTCGACGCGGTACTGGGTGCTGCTGCACGGGTCGCCGCCAGTACTGCCGGTGAACGTCGTCGGCACCGTTGCCTGGTACTTCCAGGTCTGCGAAGCGCCCGGCGCAAGTGTGCCCGACGTGCAGGTAATCGTGGTCGCGTTCGTGTTCACACACCCTGTCGGCAGCGGGTTGGTAATGATCGTTACCCCGCTCTGTCGGACGTCGGTGACGGAGCCGCTACCGGGTGCGGTGCCCTCGTTGGTAACGGTCAGGGTGTACTCGACCGTGCCGCCGGGAATTGTTGTCGACGGGCTGACCGACTTGTCGGGCTTGAGGTCCGGTGCTGCGTTGACGCACACATCGGACGTCGTGGTCTTCCCGTTCACCGTCACCGTGTTGACGACGAGGAACTGCGCGTCCGTGCAGTCGTCGCCGCCCTTGCCGTCGGAGGTCGGGAAGCTCAGCGGCATCCGGGCGGTATAGGTGAAGTCCTGGCTTTCGCCGGGCGCGAGGACGTTCGTCGTGCAGGTGATCGTGCCCGCGTGGTTATCCGTGCACGCGGGGTCCAGGGTCACGATGGTCACGCCGCTCGCGTAGTGGTCGGTGAACGTCGTGGAGCCCGAGGCCGAGCCCTGGTTCTTGATCGTGATGGTGTAGTCGACCAAGGCGCCCACGTCGACACCGCCAGCCGGGGCGTTGTTCGTCTTCGTTGGCTTGAAGTCCGGGCTCGCGATCACGCAGACGTCTGCGTGCGCGGTGGCGCCGCCGGTCACCGTGGCGACATTCTCGACGCGGAATGTCCCGTTCGTGCACGGCGGCTGGTTCTTGAGGTCGTCCGAGAAGGTGGACGGCATCGTCGCCGTGTAGGTGAACGACTGTGAAGCGCCGGGCGCAAGTGTGCCGGTCGTACACGTCAAGGTGCGCGTTGCGGTGTCGTTCGTGCAGCCGCCGGTCGTGAGGATCGTGACGCCCGCTTGGTACGTGTCCGTGACTGTGGCGACACCGGAGCTTTGACCGGTGTTCTTGACCGTGAGCGTGTAGCTCACCGTCGCACCCGGCTGGACCGGGTTCGGCGCGTTCGTGGTCTTGGTCAGCGAGAACGCAGCTGGCAAGGCCAGAATGGCGCCTGCCTGGATCTGGTTGTCCTTGCCACCGGCCGAGCTGCCGTCGATCGCGTCCCACTTGATGTGATACGGCCCGCCGTTGATGTTTGCCGCGCCGAGACCGGCACCCCACCCGCGGTCGCCGCCGCTTGCGGCGAGGTGCCCACCGAACAGCAGCTGCACGTTCTGCGCCTTGGCGGACGTCGGAGTCGTGAAGCTGACCGTGATCGTCGCGTAGTCGTCACCGGTGCCGGCGTCCGGGTTGCTGTGCTGCGGAGCGGTGACACCGGTGATGGTGCCGCCGAACATCGTCATGACTCCGGGGATGGAGTGCGTAGACGTGTCTGGGCTGATGCCCGTCCCCACCGGCGTCACCTCGGTGGTGTCCGGCGGGATAATGAAGGTGCTTGCGGCCCCGCCCGGGCAGGTCGTCTTGCTGGGCAGGCCGGCGCAGTGATCGGCTTGCGTCTGCGTGTAGTTCCACGTAGTCAGCGAGTCGTAGGCATGCGCGCCCGCGCTGTCCTTGCGGGTGAGATAACGGAACGTTAACGAGTGGGTGTGGCTTGCTCCGCTGCCTGCGGCGGGGACAGTCACCATCGCTCGCTGCGGCGTCACCTGGTCCTCGTGGTAGTGCGAGTTGGTGCTCTGGAGGATGCCGTTGATCCAGCCGCTGGGACACGCCAGGCTTGTGCTTGGCGGTGCGCCGTTGGCGCATTGCGCGTAATCCACCGCTGACGGTGTTGTGGATGCTGGTGCAGCTGTTGCTGTCAGGGCGGTCGACAGACCAGCCACCATGGCAAGCGTTGCGACGAGTGCGATGCCGGACTTGCGGTTCATGCGGTCCCCCATGAGAACGGTTATCTCGGCTGGACGTTCGATTGGCCGGCAAGGTGGCCGGTCATGAAGCGGTTACTGGGCGGTGGTTCCCGTTACGACCTCGGTCCGGTCGCTCGTCAATCAGCCAGGAGGTCTCGCGCGACGGCGCTCGCGTACGCGCAGCGTGCTTGACATCCGCGTCGGCGATCGCCTCATGACGCTTCCCCCGGTCCACGAAGGCTCAGCCTTCGACCTGCGACCGTCCCCCCGATCCGCAGTGATCCGATTACCGAACGGCGCGCGCCAACCCTCAACTCGAAACGGAGAAGGCGGCACACATTCGACGACCGCTATATCGCACTTTCGCCGGACAATGCTGGCGGAAGTGCCGTCGTGTTATGACAAGGTGTGGCGCGAATGCAACGGAACCGCGGACACGTACCTGATCTAGTCGGTGCTCGCGCTGACCGGCATGCTGTGCGGGGGTAGTCCACGGGAGGTTCGGGTATGCGTAACGTCCTTGCTTCAGCGCTCCTGGGTGCAGCCTGTCTCGTTGCGGCGGTGAGCACCCCTGCGGCCGCGAGTGTTCCGGCGGGCTTTCACCGAACGACCATCACTTCGGCGCTCAACTTGCCGACCTCGATGGCCTTCGCGCCGAACGGCCGGCTGTTCGTCACCGAGCAGGGCGGGAAGCTGCGGGTGATCACGAGAACCGGGAAGCTACTGGCCCGGCCGTTCTTGCGTCTCAACGTTGATTCGAACGGCGAACGCGGATTGCTCGGCGTCGCCTTCGACCCGCACTTCGCGCGCAACCAGTACCTGTACGTCTACTACACGGTCCCGACCGCGCCGGAGCACAACCGGGTCAGCCGGTTCACTGCCAACGGCAACGTTGTGGTGCCGGGCAGCCAGAAGCAGCTCCTCAACCTGAACCCACTCAGCGATGCGACCAACCACAACGGCGGGGCGCTGCACTTCGGCGCGGACGGCAAGTTGTACATCGCTGTCGGCGAGAACGCGAACGGCGCCAATTCGCAGACGCTGTCGAACCGGCTCGGCAAGATGCTGCGCATTAATCGCAACGGTTCCATCCCGACGACCAACCCGTTCTACACCCAGGCCACCGGGCCCAACCGCGCGATCTGGGCGATGGGGCTGCGTAACCCGTTCACCTTCGCGTTTCAGCGCGGCACCGGCCGGATGTTCATCGACGACGTCGGGCAGAGCAACTGGGAAGAGATCAATGTCGGCAAGGCCGGCGCAAACTACGGCTGGGAGTTGTGCGAAGGCCGAACGGGCTGCCCGAGCGGAATCAAGCTGCCGTACTACACGTATCCGCACACCGGCTCGCACCAACCAACTGGCTGCGCCATCACCGGGGGCACGTTCTACAACCCGCGCCACCGGTCGTTCCCGAAGAGCTACGTCGGTGACTACTTCTTCTCCGACCTGTGCGGCGGCTGGATCTACAAGATCGAGACCACCGGCAGCACGCGAAACGTCACCCGATTCGCCACCAACCTCGGGGAACCCGTCGACCTCGACGTTCGGCCGAACGGTGCCTTGTACTACCTCTCGCACTTCGGAACGGTCGGTCGCATTCAATACAACCCCTGACGGGCGAGCTACGCGACGAGCGTGCGGAGTTCTGCCAGTGCGGGCAGGTGATCGCTGCCCACCCGGATCGCGTGCAGCCCCAATTTCGCCGCGGCTGCAACGTTGCCGGGAGCGTCGTCCAGGAAGATGGCCCGTTCGGGCCGGACATCGCCGAGCCGTTGCAGAGTGAGGTCGAAGATGCGCCGGTCCGGCTTCCGGACGCCCTCCTCGGACGAGTCGACGACGACATCGAAGATCTCGTCCAGCGGGAGCAGGGCGCGCCACTTCGGCCCGTACTCCTTGATGTTGTTCGTGACGACAGCCGTCTTCAGCCCGAGCGCCTTCATCTCGCGCGCCACATCGACGACGTCGTCGCGGATGATGTCACCCGTCCCGATGGCGCCACCGAGAACCGCGATCGGGTCGATGTCGAACCCTGACTCTTTCGCGAGTGCGGCGATGCCGGCGAGCGCATCCTGCGCGGTTACCTCGCCGCGCTCGAGACGGTGCCACGGGTGATCGGTGTCCTGGTCGTAGCTACCGAAGCAGGTCGCGAGCACGGTCTGCGGCGGTACGCCGAACTTGCTCGCCGCGTCGTAGAGCACCTCGAACGGAGACGGTAGAAAGACGCCGCCGAAGTCGAACAGCACCGCATCGAATCGCACTCATGCATTCTGCGGTATCGATCAGCCGCCCCAGATGTCGCCCACGGTGAAGCCGGTCGGGTACGGATCCGTCGGGTCGACGACGTAGTTCGCGAAGCCGGTGATCCACGCATGCCCGGTGATCTCCGGGACGACCGCGGTGACGTCGCCCAGCCGAACGGTGTCGACGAGGCGGCCGGTGAACACTGTCCCGAGCACACTCTCGTGCCGGAATTCCGCACCGATGGCCAACTCGCCGCGGGCATGCATGACCGCCATCCGCGCGCACGTGCCGGTGCCACACGGCGACCGATCGAGCGATCCGGTGAAGCTACTCGGGCGATCCCAGCTCGACGACCCGGTGGACATGGTGACCGCGTTGCGCCGGTGGTTCTGCGGCGAAAGCGGCGGACCGGACAGCTGCGAGATCGTGACGCCGGCGAGGCTCGGGTCGCTCGGGTGATGCACCGGGTACTGCTCACGGGTCGCGAGGGTGAGCATCTCGCCGAACCGCGCGAGATCGGCGCCGGCCTCTGGGACCAACTCCACGCCGAACTGGATCGCGTCGGCGATCGCGTAGAACATGCCGCCCCACGCGATGTCGACCGCCACCGTCCCGACCGACGGAATCTCGACGGGGACGCCGAGGTGGGCGGCGAAGGCGGGAACGTTCCGGAAGGTGATCGACGTGGCCTTCCCGTGGTCGACCGTTGCCCGGATCTCGATCAGCCCGGCGGGCGCCTCCAACGTGAAGGTGGTGACCGGCTCGGTCACCTCGACCATGCCGGTCTCGATCAGCACGGAGGCGACGCAGATCGTGTTCGAGCCGGACATCGCCGGGTACTCGACGTGCTCCATGATCACGTAGCCGTAGTCGGCGGCCGGGTTGTTGGACGGCAGCAGCACGTTGCAGCACGCCGCCGGGTAGCCGCGCGGTTCACGCAGCATCAGTTTGCGCAGGTCGTCGCGGTGCTGTTCGAGATAGCGCGCCTTGTCCAACATGGTCTCGCCGGGCACGTTGCCGACCCCGCCGGTGATCACCCGTCCAGGCATGCCGTCGGCATAGACGTCGACGGCTTGGATCATCCGGTTGAACCGCATCGGTCAGGTGGCGCGTCGGTCGGATTCGGAAAAACCGATCAGCCTGGTCATTCACGGTCCCGTTTCGTGGGCATCATGGTGAGTGGTGCGAAGTCACCATTCAGCCTGACATGGGTGGAGAGACGATGCGGACGCGGGTACTGGCCTGGGAAGAGGCGTGCCGGTCTCTCGGCATCGAGCCGAACCCGCTTGTTCGGCCGAATCCGGTGCTCTGGCTCTGGTTCGCGATCTGGGGTCCGCTGCCCGAGCGCTATCGGGTGTGGGTGCTCTACGACGCGACGTGCTGGACGTGGGTGCTCCGCCACGTCGCCCGGCTCGCGCTGCTGACGGCCGTGCCGACGGCGGCCATCTTGATCTGGCTGCCCGGCCCGATCGGGCTGCGCGGTCTGACCGCCTTCGTCACCGGGTTCTGCGCGCTGCTCTTCACCGCCATCTGGGTCAACGAGGCGACCGAGCATCGACTCGTCCAAGCCGGTTACCGATGGGGGATCGGTCCCGACGTGCGGCAGGCGCGCTCGGAGATGACCGAACGCCTGAGCCGGATGGCGTGACGGGCTGACGCGACGCCGCTAGGCCGCGGCGTACTCCGCCTCGACCAACGTGCCGAAGCGGCGCAGCATCCGGCCGAACGCGAGACGCATCGGTAACCGGGTGACCGGCACGATCACCTTGCTCACGCCCTTCGGCGCCATGGCCATCACCCACTCGACGCGGGTGCCGCCACCGGGCAGCGGGTCGAGCGTGTAGCGCTCGGCGAACGCGCGGACGCCGTCCATGCTCGCTTCGTTGAACCGGAAGCCCATCCGGCTGGGTTGCGCCCAGGTGATGAACTCCTCGTAGGCGACCATTCGGCCACGCATCGTGACGGTGCGCGTGGTGCCGATCCCGAACGGCTGCGGGCTCGTCCACTCGACGTTGGTGATGACGGTTGCCCACCGTGGCCACGCGGAGGCGTCCTCGAGCGCCGCCCAGGTCTGTTCCGGCGTTGCGTTGATGTCCACGCGGTTGACGAGGCGGACTGGTGCGGTGTCGATCCAGGCGTCATCGACCTTGTCGCAGGGGTAGTTGCCCACGCACGTGTATCTATCACGCAATCCGGCTGATCACATCTCGCCGCGGACGCCCAACCCCGTTAGGGTCGGCTGCACAACGACCCGAGGAGGGATCGCGTGAAAGCGGACGATCTGACCACCCGACTGGCAGCGACGGACCTGTTCGGCGGCCTGTCGAAGCGGGCGCTGACCCGGGTGGCGAAGGCGGGTCGCGAGATCAAGCACGTCGACGGACGCGAGGTCATCGTCGAGGGCCACGGAGCCGTCGGCTTCCATCTCATCGTCTCCGGAACGGCGCGGGTGACGACCGGAAACCACGTGCGTCGCACGCTTGGCGTCGGCGACTACTTCGGCGAGATCAGCGCGATCGACGGGAAGCCGCGCTCGGCGAGCGTCGAATCGATTGAAAATCTCACGACCTTCGCGATCGACCCGGCCGTCCTCAACGGCCTTATCGACGAGAACCCGGACTTCGCCCGGCTGCTGCTCAAGCTGCTCTGCTCGCGGCTGCGAGAGGCCGAACGCCGCGTCGACTGACGCGGTCTTCATCGACGATGCCCGACTTCGCCGACGAGCTCGGACAGATCTCGCTGTTCGCCGGAATGGAAGCGCCCGAGTTGGGGGCGCTCGCGGCGCATGCGTTCGTCCGCAAGCTCGCGCGTGGTCAGGTGCTGTTCAACGAGGGCGAGCCGAGCGAGCACCTGTTCTTCGTCCGGTCCGGACGGCTGCGCGTGTACGTCGCGTCGCCACGCGGCGAAGAGCTGGTGCTGTCCGTCGTGGGTGCCGGCGAGTCGATCGGCGAGCTGTCGATCCTGGACCGGCAGCCGCGGTCGGCAACGGTTGACGCTCTCGAGGATGTCGAGCTGATCGCGTTGCCGGCCCACGAGGCGCGCGCGCTGCTCGAGTCCAACCGCGAAGCGTTGAACGCAGTCGCTCTTGCCCTCGCCGCCGGCATGCGCCGGCTCAGCGGCACTGCCGCAGATCTGGTGTTCCTCGATCTGCCTCGGCGGCTAGCGAAGCTGATCCTCGCCGAGGCGGTTCGGCAGGACGACGGAACGCTCGAGAGCCAGCTCGCGATGAGCCAGAGCGGCGTCGCGGCGCGGCTCGGCGCCACCCGGCAGACGCTCAATCGCGCGATGTCGACTCTCGCGCACCGCGGCTGGATCACCCTCGAAGGAACAACGGTGCGCATCGACAACGAGGCCGCGCTGACGAGATTCGCAGAAAGTTAGGACGCCCTAGCCGACCGCCGACTGCGCAAGTGCGTCGTCCAACTCCTTCAGCCAGACCCCCGCCTGCAACTCGGTGAACGTCGTACGCGCCGCATCGAGGTGCGGCGCAGCCTCGACCGACCGTCCCGACCGCCATAGCCAGCTACCGAGGGTCGCTTGCGCCCGCGCGCGATCGGGCATTGCGCCGACCTCATCGAGCTTGGCGATGGCATCAAGTAGGTGCCGCTCGATCGTGTCCGGGTCGGCGGTCGAGCTCGGGTCAAGGACTTCGATCGTGCCTTGCCATCGCGCAAACTCCGCCGCGAGCAGCGGGCTGAGCCGGAGCGCTGGGACCTCCTCGACCGGGCGAAGCAACTCGCGCGCGTCGCCGTACGCGTGCACGTCGAGCAGGAGATCGACAGCCAACGTCCATAGGTGCGGGAAGTCGTCCTCGAGCTGGACGTGCTTGAGGGCGAGGTCGACCATCCGGTGACACGACTGCACGACCACATCGCGGTCGCCTGAAGCGCGGGCATGCAGCGCGCGCACCCCGAGGAAGAACATCGTGTCGATGGTGTCGCCGGTGTTCGAGTCAGGCGGGGTTGCGAGCGCGTCGTACTCGGCGAGGTCGATCTCGTTCCCACGTGCATGGGCGACGACTGCGGGCCAGATCGCGCAAAGTGCGGCGAGCACCTGGGCGGGTGGCGGTTCGTGCAGCAGTGGGCGATCGGGCAGCGCGGCGAGTTCGTCCCAGAGCCCGGTGAGTCCCAACGCCACGCTCTGGTTGGCCGCGGTGTGCCAGCTCATGTGCGTGTTTCCGGCCTGCTCGCCGGCGTCCAAGGCTTCACGGCCGGAGCCAACCGCAGCGACGAGATCGCGGCTCATCCCCATCGCAAGTTCGTTCATCAAGGTTCTGGCGAGGGTGCCCACGAGCCGGTGCTCTCGTGCGTACTCGCTGGCGAGCTTCAGGACCGCCCAGCCGACTCGCGGGGAGTCCCGCATCAAGTAGATAAGCGCGATCCCGTTGAGCGCTTCCGCGATCTCCCGCGCATCGCCGGAGTCCTCGGCAGATCGCAGGCCTCGCGCGTTCCACAAAGCCGCCTCGTCAAAGCGCGCCAGGTCTTGCGACAGTGCCGCTGCCTGACCCGCGAGCTTCGAGGCGGACGACGGTGGCAGCGAGCTGAATTCCGGGTCGGCTAGGTGCG
>Ga0308175_100001234_pt1 | contig 17257 bp, 19 predicted proteins | sample PhyCR1_3_FD_203893 | JGI IMG/M metagenome (GOLD analysis project Ga0308175, IMG submission 203893) | Soil microbial communities from UC Gill Tract Community Farm, Albany, California, United States - DLSLS.C.R1 | ecosystem: Environmental > Terrestrial > Soil > Agricultural land | place: USA...
CCTTCCATCTCACAACCGAGGGTGCGGTCGCGGAGAGTACTCCGGACAGCGGAGCGCACGACAATCAGGGACTGATCGCAAGTAAGGATGAATGGGAAGCGGTCGCGGGCGAGTGGCCTTTAAAGCGGCTGATCGCGATCTGGAACGGATTGCCCGGAGTCACACCGGTCGAGAAGTTCACGAGCCGCCACATTGCACTCGAGCGGATCTGGCGCGCTGTCGAGTTCCCGGAGCAAGCTCGCCGGGAACCAACGGCGAAAAACGGCAAACCCAAACCCCGGTTCCGGGAAGGTTCGAAAGCGGCGCAAGCCTATGCCCCTGCTCTGCCGACCGGAAGGTGTCACGGTGCGCGAACTGCAAGATCTCACCGGATGGCAACGGCATAGCGTGCGCGGCTTCCTTTCGGCCAGTGTGCGCAAGCAGGGCTCGCGCGTGCGATCATTCCAACGTGCAGGGGAACGAGTGTATCGGGTCAAGAACTGAATACTGCGCGAAAGGTTCTGCCTTGTTCCCCGTCTTGGCACGGTGAGCGATAGAGCCGTCGTTGCTCATTCCAGTCCATCACATCAGCTACGGATCGTAACTGTCGCTCGAAGACCAGGTCAGCGCCTCGCATTGTTGACGGCAGGAACAGCAACTGCTCCTGAATGTCGGGCGCCAACTGAGCCAGCCTCATGATTTGGGTGAGCCGAGGGCGGCTGACGTGTCCCAATTCGGCGAGTTCCCGGTAGGTCTGCACCGTTCCGTTCGCGAGCAGCGCCTCGAAACGATGGGCCAGTGCGACCAGGCGGCTGATCCGCGGCGTTCGCCCCGTGTCTTTCGCCCCGCCTCGCCTTCTCTGGACGCCTCCTCGAACGGGAACGGGCAAGACGTAATCGAACTCGCTCCCATCGCGCAGCTTGACTGAGATACATCGGGTGCCCGAGTGATAGGAAACAGTACGGAGCACGTGCTTGAGGTCGGAAGAATCATCGAGCGTTCGTCCCGCGTCCTGTAAACGCTCACGTAAAGAGCTATCAAGATCGCAAGAGGCGACCGGCCGTTGTGGGCAGGCTGGTTGCTGCTTCTTCCCTGCCCGGCAGACGTAATAGACATGTTTCTCGCCTTGACGGCGGGTAAAGCTCGATTTCAGCGTAGTTCCACATTGACCGCAGGTCAACACGCCTCCGAGCAACGTCTCCACCCGGGCGTTCTGACGACGCGTCGTTCGGCTGAGCTTCAGCTTCTGATTGACTTCAAGCCAGAGTTCGCGCGAGACGATCGCCTCATGCTCCCCCGGATAGATCAGACCTTTGTGGCAAATGTCTCCGCGATAGAGAACGTTCGTCAACAGCGCATACAGGGTCGACATCCCAAGCAGTTGGCCTCCATGTTGCTTTCCCCGTGCGCTCGTCCAGCACTTCGCCAGCCAGCCGCGTGCTCGTACCGCCGACAGGGCTTCGGTCATGTTTGAACATCTCCCGCAGATCGAGAACATCGAGCGGACCTGCTCCGCTTCGCTTTGGTTCACAACGAGCCGCCCGCCTCCGGGTGCGACATCGTACCCCAGTACAGGAATACCACCAATCCATTTGCCTTTACGCCGCGCCGCCGACAGCTTATCGCGCGTCCGCTCGCTGATGATTTCGCGCTCAAACTGCGCAAATGAGAGCAGAATGTTCAACGTGAGCCGGCCCATGGACGTTGCGGTGTTGAAATCCTGCGTGACGGAGACGAAGCTCACACCCCGCTTCTCGAACAGCGACAACAAACGCGTGAAGTCCAGCAACGACCGGCTGAGTCGGTCGACCTTGTACACCACCACGCAATCAATCCGCCGGGCATCAATGTCGGTCAAGAGCTGCTTCAGAGCCGGGCGATCCAGACTGGCCCCGCTGAAGCCTCCATCGTCGTACACCGTCGCAAGCGCCTGCCAACCTTCTCCCTTCCGGCTCAGAACGTAGGCTTCGGCGGATTCGCGCTGCGCCTGGAGGGTGTTAAATGCTTGCTCGAGCCCTTCTTCGGTTGATTTGCGGGTATAAATCGCACACCGAACGATCGCCACTCGTTCGCTCATCGGCCGGGCTCGTTTTGCAGGCCGAAAAAGACATAGCCATTCCAGCGTGTTCCTGTGACACGTTGCGCGATCAGGCTTAACGAACCATATTGTTTCCCTTGATACTCGAAGCCACGTTCGAGCACGGTCACCTCGATCGTGCGCTGGCCGTAGACTCGTTTCAGCACGGTGCCGGCGGGCGGCAGGCGAGGATCTCGCGTCGGATCCGGCCCGAGCCCAACCGAGTGCCAGAACGACCGTGGCGCTCGCAAGCGGACCTCACGATCGTCGGCCAGCTCCAGGACTCGTTTCTGCGCTCGTTCGGTCAGATCGCCTTCGGCTTTTGCCTGTAAACGCCAGGCGATCCGCCGAAATAAGTGTGCCTGATTCGAAGATCGCGATTCCTCGCCAAACAACTCTCGGTAACGCGCTTGTAAGCCCTTGGTCTTCAGCTTCCGCAGACCCTCGATCTCGATCGCGATAGCTCTGTCCATCAGTACTCGTCTCCTTCTGAGAGCCTTCTCTCACCTGTCCATGAGCGCTCTCTTGAAAAGAAAAAGCAAGCTGTGGAGACGGAGGTAGGATGGACATCCAAGATGTCCATCCGTGCCGCGCCTTTTAAAACAGCGGATCCGAGCGTTCGCCCACCGGGGGGCGCATTGGAAACTCGCTCGCGATGAGATACCCTAACGCATCGCTCGTATGCGTACGCAGGCGATCCGATCGATCGAGATCACCGATGGGGTTTCCATTGGCATCGTTTTTCCAGGAGACCTGCTCTAAGTCTCGAATCAACTGCTTACATCCCGGTGACACCTTCAAACGACGCTCCTGCCTTGCGTTCGCAAGCATCGCGTTCACACAGTTGATCCTGTCCTTCACTTCCGGATTGCGAGCCTCGACATGAAACGTGGCATTGTAGTCGCGAGCTCGACCGGCCAGGAACTCGCGCACAATCTCCCAGTCCGTGCGCGAGGCGGAGCTTCGGCGACTGGCTCCCGTGGCATCGCCATACACGGACACGGGCAGTAGATGGTATTCTTCCAGCCGATCCACCCAGGCCTTCGTGCGGCGGGCAAATTCCCGGCACACATCATACGTACTCGCGTCCCGGAGCACGATTTCATCAAGGACTCGGACCTCGCCGTGAACGATTTGGCATAACACGCTCGAGGCTGGATCGATGTTGAAGTCGAGCGACCAGCACAGGGCAAATCGAGGATCATAGGTCACGGGCTGAATGTCACTCCGGTCAAAGGCATAGTAAACGCGCCCGGAGGTCAGGTTCTCAAAACTCGCCCGAAACTCCTGCCGGTAGACACGCTCGTCGAGTTCGTGCGCCGCACTGTGCAGCTCCTCCGCCGACACGTTCCCGCCTTCTTCGGTCGTAAAGCGAAAGGTGGCCCAATCAGACTGCCCTTGGGCACTCTCATAGAGATCGTAGAAGTGGTTGTACCCACGCGGCGTCCCGATAAACAGAGCACCGCCCTTGCGATCGGCGAGCGCCGGGCGAAGTACCTCCTTCCAAGCGGCGGGAGCCATCGAGGCGAATTCATCCAAGACGACGAAGTCCAGACCTTCTCCCCGGAGCGAATCATAGGAATCGGCGCCGCGCAAGGCGATCGTACCGCCCTGCGCGAGCTCAATGCGCAGATCGCTTTCCTGGGGCTTCGACGCCCAATACGGCTTCGTGAGCTCTTTCAATCGGTTCCAAGCGATTCGTTTCGCCTGCCGATACGTGGGAGCGAGATACCAAGCCGTTCGTCCCCGGCCGGACGCGGCCCGAAGCAGTTCCACATTCGCTAAGTAGGTCTTGCCGAAGCGTCGTCCGGCCACGAGTACCCGGAACCGGTGCGGGCTCAAGAACACCTCTCGCTGTGGCGCTTTCAATCGAATCATCTTATTGCTGCTCCTTGTTCACTCGATCCCGATCTTCGACCGGTGTTCCCTGACACATCTGACACACGCCGGTCCGCTCGCGCCAGGGACAGCCTTCATGAAAGGCTGCGAGAAGATCGAGCAGATATCCGCCCTTCGGGCAGCGCCGCCCCTCATCGGATTTTTCCGTCGTGACACGCTCCCATGCCCAAACCACCGAGCCAGAATCGCGGAACCAGTCCTGGACGATGCGTTCTCCAGGCGCAAGGAACGTCTCGTGCTCACGCTCGATGCACAGTACGAGAGGAGAGCGCCCCCTTTCGGGCGCGCTCCATAACCGTTCTAATTTGTCGATCCGCCGGATCAGATTACGACTCATTGTTCAGTCCCTCTCCCGCGCTGTTCGAGGGCCTGCAAGCGTGCTTCCAGCTGCTCTGTTTCGAGAGATTGCCGGTACCTGTCGAGTAATTCGCTCATCGTCGCTGCTTGCGAGGCGGTGAGCTGCCCGCGGCTGTAAGCGTCCAGTACCGCTGCTTGCCCCTGGGCCAGGCCCGTAGCGGTCGTCATAGATGGCAAGCGAAACTGTGCTGGACTCTCTTTGCAAGGCGGCAGGAGCCGCTCCACGCACATGCGCATGGCCGACCGGTCCCCTTGCAGCGCCGACACGATGCACTTCGTCAAGACTGCCGCGCCATGCTCATTCAACATCTCCTGCCACTCGATGGTTCGCTTGTTGCGGCTGCCCCGCGGCCTTCCCCGACCGCACTTATTGCCAGGCTGGAACGGGCGCCCTCGCGTCCCGCTCATTGCTCGTTCTCCTGCGCCGCGACTGTCTGCTCCCGTTCACGAGCGACTGCCGCAAAGCTTCGTCCATCACCCTCCAGCACGGCTCCGCGTCCCGTGAACTCTTGCCAACGTCGCACGATCACATCGACGTACAGCGGATCAATCTCGAGGAGACGTGCCGTGCGTCCGGTCTTCTGGCAAGCAATCAACGTTGACCCGGATCCACCGAACGGATCGAGAACAACATCTCCTTCACGGCTGCTGTTCTGGATCGCCTGTTCGATCAAGGCAACCGGTTTCATCGTCGGGTGTAAGTCGTTCACAGCCGGTTTGGCAAAGGACCACACATCGCCCTGATTGCGCGCACCGCACCAGAACCGATTGGTGCCTTCCCGCCAGCCATACAGAATGGGCTCATACTGCCGCTGGTAATCGGAACGCCCCAGTGTGAAATGGGGTTTCGCCCAAATTAAAAACGTGGAATAGTGTCCGCCGGCCCGCGTGAATGCGTTGTACAGGGTGTGCAGTTCGGACGAGGACATGAACATATAAATCCCGCCCGTCGTCCAGTCCAGAATATTGCGGCATGCTTCGAAGAGGAAACCCTCGAACTCCCGACCAAGATCGTCATTCTGGATGGGCCGGCTCGTGCCTTTCCGGCTCATGGCCCGGTACCCCACGTTGTAGGGAGGATCGGTCACGGTCATGGCCGCTTCCGAGCCCGCCAGCAGTTGGTGCATCGTTCCGCTTTCGGTGGTGTCTCCACAAAGTACGCGGTGGCCATCCAAGATCCATACCTCTCCTTTCCGTGATACGGCAACCTGAGCCACCTCTGGAGCGGCATCCTCGTGCGTTTGGAAGACCTGAAGCTCCGGAGAAGCAGAGAGACGTGCTAGCTCCTCTTCGGCAAAGCCGATGAGATTCGTTTCGAACGCTTCCTCGATGAGGGCCTGCAGTTCTTCCCGGAGAACTTCCTCGTTCCAAGACGCATTCAGAGCCAGCTGGTTATCGGCCAGACGGTAGGCACGCTCCTGCTTTTCTGTCAGGTGCGCGAGCATAATCACGGGAACTTCCTTCAGTCCCTGTTGCTGGGCGGCGAGATAGCGGGCATGCCCGGCAATGATGCGTCGTTTCGCATTGACGAGGATGGGATTTGTAAATCCGAACTCGTCGATGCTTGCGGCAAGCTGAGCAATTTGCGAGTCGGAGTGAGATCGAGCATTGCGCTCGTAGGGGGTTAATTGGTCGATGGCCCAGATCTGAATCTGACTGGCCATGACCGGAAATTGAGAAGGCATACCAGCATGTGGCGAAACATCCGCTCCGGCGATGTCAGACATTACCTACAAACGGAAAAATCTGACGGGGACAATCGTTGATACAATCCGCAACAAAGCAACAGCGCGATCAGCCATGGCGTAATTCGCGGGAACGACTTGCCAATCGTGAAGCGCTGGATTCGACTTGTTTTAAGGGATCGCTCTAAGCGCCGAAATCGACTCGACCCTCCGCGGCATTGCCTCCGCACTCGCCAAGACCGGCAGGTCGTCCAGGGCTGGCTCAAGCCCCAAAACGCTGAAGACGGCAGTTTAACGCGTCCATTCCCGCGTTAAACGATCCCATTTAACGCGGGGCTACAACGCTGGGTTCGCGCCTTTACCTGCTGTAAATCCACCGTAAGTGGTTCTTCAGCCTAGCTTTCAGGCATTGAGTCGCGATCGAACACTGCCACCGTCTCGCGGTTATTTTCGCGTTATTTTGACGCAGTAAAGATTCTCTGAGAGGGAGAGCGGGATCCGGATCGGGGAGCCAATTCGTCTGTTCGAACTTCGCTCTCTAGTAGACGGTCATGCGATGCTGACATGACCACTGACGAGTCATGACACAAGCTCACAGCAAGTCATGACGCGCTTTCTGCACGAACGCATCGCTTGATCTGCAGCCCTAATCCAACCAAATCGGCCTGTGCGGACCCACCCTGACTAGTCCTAATTTGATCGCCAGGCGAGCGGTCACTATTCTCTGGCATTCCTCGCAGGCCACGATATGTTCCCTAACGTCCTTACTCGCGCGCTCCGGTAATCGGCCCGCCAGATGATGATCTAAGGTCTCGATATCTGGATGCGCCGTGTGGTCCATCCAGAACATATCGGCATCCCGCATGGCTGAGATCTAAATTTTCGGATCTGACCATGACCTCGGAACGCCTCACCCAATCAGCAAATGAGCTTGCAAAGGCGAATCGTCAGCCCGCGGTTGGAACAATGGCGGGCAGCCAAATGAACAGCTCGAAACCGATATTGATGCTGGCATTTCTCATCACCAGCACCCTGTCCACGCAGGACGCACCGCGATTTTCACATTGTTTAGATCTGACATCGGAAAGTGAGTGTTGCCGGGGATTCCGATCTCAGGCAGATGCACAAGCGAATGGTCATCGGTGATGATTAACTGTGCGGAACTAATCACGAACAGAGATCGGGGCCGGGCTACCCGGATGGTGTCGCCCCCGCCCTCACTTCGTAATTTCCTTCCCTCGGTGGCGGCTTTGCTCATAACTGAGATCGGAGACAACCTCAAGTCCCTCCGACCGAACGAAGGCACTCGCACAGCGCACCTATCGCTAACGGTGGCAGCGCAGCGTTCCACCACCATCTTTTTCTTCGGCCCTCCGGGCAGAAACTCAGAAGGTGAAGCCCACGAGAAAATCCAGCGCGTTGGTGCTGGGAAGCCAAAAGTTTTTTTCGTTGTAGTGCGTGTAGCGCAGTCCAGGCGTCACATGAATCACATGAAACTTAAGGTCCACGCCCATACCGAACCAGCCAACCAACCCGTTCGAACGAGCCGCGAATGGGCGCGATGGTGAACGGTGGTTGTCGGGGGGTATGAGAGGAAAAAGAAGCATTCGCGACGGTGAAATCATAGATATTCCCCAAACGATTGAAGGAAATGCCGCCTTCCACCTAAGGTCGTACTGAGGACTTGAAAAAGTGATACTGGACGGCTGCCGGGAATTCCCAGCTATGCCCAACCGCGGATATGTCGGCTCTTTGCTCAATCGGGATATTGATTTCTTCCGTTGGGGTAAAGCCGGTGATGGTGACTGCGGCAGACTTTTGATCGAAGCGCTTGTACATTGCGCCAAATTCGACGCCGAATCCCAGCGGAAGCCCGATATCTACTACCGGGCCGATGGTATAGCGCCTCGTTTGTGCCTGAAACGGCAGGTTGCTAATTCCACCAGGGTTGGCATTCACCACGTCGGTGAGCGGCACGCCGGCCTTGATCCCAACTGAGATGCGTTGCGCGATTGCGTTCGATGCTGCCGTCAGCAGAAGACAGGCCACTGCGGTTCCTCGGCAGAAGCATGAAAGCCACTTTCCATGTCGCTGGCGAGCATATAGATTCATTGAGTTTCCCCGAAACACGTTGCATTGTGTAGGACCGTCTGCATTCGATCCGTGTTGATTTCACTGGCGAGCAAATCGTGTAGAGGCAAGCTCCAGCCGGGCTTCGCGAAGGCTCGAATCCCACAAAATGGCTTGCGTATGGATTTGCGTGGTCACTTCATCGCTCGGCGGCCCATTTAGGCCAAGCCGCGACCGTTAACGCGAAAGTTGCTCGTCATCATCGCACCGGAACGCTCACCGGCGCTCCTGCAATCCAGGCGGCACTCACTTGAATCGTGGCTGTTCCGCTCACAAGGTCCTGTGGCACGCGAAAGTTTACCTGATAGCCGTCCAACGCGCCCGGATACCCGACAGCACTCAGCACTTCCGCGGGCTTTCCATTCACTGTCACAGCAACTGGCGAATTGACTACAGCCAGAGGACTTGACGGGAAGCGGCGCCGGGGATTTCGGCGTGGTCTCGAGCGCGAGGGCTCCGAGAACGGCCCAGATATCAGCACGGTTGGCCTTCTAGAGGACACCGAAACGGTTCACCTGGGCTGGCCCGAACGGGTGACGGGCAATACGAAGATTGGCTCTTCCGCAATGTTGCCGCCGACCAGGAAGCCCGTCGCCACGCCCTGATTGTGTCGGAGCAGAGGTTTCCTTGCGGTCTTGGCGAACGATCTGCGGTTCCGGATCCATGAGGGCGCGCCGAAGATGAAGGGCTGAGTTTCTCGGGAAAGAGTATGGATCCTCCGTGATATGTGGTCCGTGAAATCCAGCCACGCGGCATTCGCACCAGAGCGCCAGATGAAGTGAGGTCGTGTCGCTGAATCCGGTCAAGGGCTTAGGATCTTTTCGGCAAGCCTCAAAATCTAGAGCATGTGCAATCCGATAGCTCCTTCACCTCCTCTGGTGGTGAAAGATAGCGCGCACCCCTGGATCGCGTAGCGCGTCATTCAGGATCAGTGAGCCGGTCTTCATCGCGTCCCGCAAGAAAGTGACCGTGTCTATCGAAGGCGTGTAGCCCGTATTCCGCTGATCCGAGGAGCTTTCCGTGCGACAAACGAACCGGCAATGAGGGAGTACGACCGCCGGGGGAGGGGGGCACTCCATCGCAAGCAACTAGCCAGTCGCACGGCTAGCGGCAGGAGTTGACGCTTCGCGCCGCCAGTACGCCGCTCGCCCGTCTACCATTCTGATCTCTTCTCGGATTCCGTGCGCCGCTCGGAACTCGTCGATAGCTCGCTTGCAATCGGGCAGATTCTGATAGTCGTCGAAAATCGCATACCCTCCGGGAGAAAGCCTTTCGTAAAGGTTGTTCAGCACATCCAGCGTTGAGCTATGTAAGTCGGCATCTACCCGCAAAATGGCCAGCTTCTCGATCGGCGCATGTGGCAGCGTATCGCTGAAAAAGCCTGGCAGGAATTGGACCTGATCGTCCAAAAGGCCGTATCGCTCGAAGTTGTCTCGAACGTCTGCCAGAGAAACCGCCATCTCTCCCCTGTTCCAATCCTCGTATTCCTGCCCTGCTTCGGGTTCTGGAAGCCCGGCGAATGAGTCGGCAACCCAGACTTTCCGATCCGTCGTTCCGTAGGCGCGCAACACCGCACGCATGAAGATCGTCATGCCTCCGCGCCAGACTCCTGCTTCCAGCAGGTCACCAGGAACATTGCGACGCAGAACGTCAACGATGCACTGTTCCATGTGTTGGAACTGCCGAAGCCCGAGCATCGTCTCGGCCGACTCCATTCGACGCCCGGCTTCGTGCCCGGATTCCAGATAGTCTTCCGGACTGGTTCTCACAAGCCGAACAGCTTCGAGGTTATGGCCGGCGGCAAACTTGTTGAACAGGTGGATCAAGCGTGATTTTGGTCCGACAGGAACAATCGTGTGCCGCTCTAAATCGCTGGCGATCAGAGCACGGGTAAGGATCTTCTTGAGGAGATCAAGATACAATTCTTCGGAAGTCTCTGGCGAGGTCTCTGTCTTCATCAACATTTTGATGGAGCGTTATCGTCCCTGAATCACTGATGATAGATCGCCGGGTGTTCCACTGTAAATCGCAGAATGACATTCTCAGAACCTGCAGACGAGAACCGCGAGGCGGAGCCGCTGGTCTCCTTTAGTTGAGAGCGGGACAGCCACAAATCGCCTCGCCAACTAGGGTAGAACTTGCAATCCGAGAGTTCATACAGAGAGTGCGCCAGAGAGATCAAGTCAAGAAGATAGGGGGAGTGTTCGCGGACATGTGTCACCAGACCGCCGCGAGCGCGATCACCTTACTGCAGTGGGCGATCGGCCCGACCATGGATTTCTCAAAGTATTGGGCCGCCGCTCGCTGTGCTGGGCGGGCCATAGCCTGCGGTTTGGGCCACTGGACTTCAGAGATTGGCCGATCAGCTACGAAGAAATCGCGCCTTACTACAGTCGTGCAGAACGTCTGATGGAAGTATACGGCGACGCTGACGGGTTCTGGAACATGCCGGACGGCGTGCTTCAAAGAGGGGTGCCACCAAAAAAGTAGGCACGAGCGTCACTTGCAATTTCGTCCGCCTGCCTACTCAATCTACACTTCGGTCGCAATCATCCCAGGAGATGCAGTCGCACTCTGGACGGGTGTAGTCCGCAAATATTCGGTTGGACAGAGCCGCAGCGTGGAATCAGTCGTTTAGACGCACGTTACCGCAATTATGGAATGTCTCGTAGCGCCAAAAGGAAAGGGGCTAAACGCGAAGTGTTACACCGCAGATAGCATTTTGCCGACCACACATGCATGCATGTCTTTCACGAGACGTGAAGCTTCGAGTGTGCAATGCATGATCGCTGCATCATTCTGACTGGGAGAGTCGTAACGGCACCCAGCAAATACATCAAGGGCTTGCGTTTTGGATTCAGCAACTTATCTCGGTCGCTCTCTCCGCTTCTAAGGAACTGTTACGCCTGCAGTTCGATAGGAACTAATCGGAAGCCGAAGGCTTGAACTTGTGTTTGGATACGAGATAGAGTTCGTTGGCGGTGTTGTTTTTCCCATTCGGCGAAGATGCTTTCCTGATATGGCTGGCCTGTGTTGAGCAGGTGATAAAGGATGCGGGCCAGCTTATGAGCAGTGGCGGTGATCGCCTTCGGGGCTCCCAGCTTTGTGCGCATGCGGCGGAAGAACTGACCGAGTGCGGAGCGGTCGTGATGCAAGGTGTGTGCGGCTAGGCGAAGAGCAAGTGCCGCCCGATTTTGCACATGGCGAGTGCGCACCTTGAGCACTTTGCCGCCGCTGATGCGATTGTCTGGACATAAGCCCAGCCAAGACGCGAAAGCGGCGGCACTGCGGAACTTCGATAAATCGGGGCCGACTTCGGCCAGCAGCGAGTGAATCGTGAGCGTGTTGATTCCGGGAATTTCCGTCAGATCCACTCCGAGAATCCGGTAGTGTTCGGTGCGTAGATCGAACCCCGGACGGCCCTGCACTGTCCGGGAAGCCGCCTTTTGGGTGGGCGGCAGAGGGTGTTGTTTCGGATCGGCCTTGGAGCTAAAACAGGCCAGGTAGGTTTCCAGTTCCCCATCACACTCGGAGATCAACTTCCGATGGAAACGCCACGCCTCCAAGCTTTGACGCAAAGTAAAAAGGTGTTCCGGACGGTAATCCCCCACCAAGGATTTCGTTATGGTTTCTTCGCTGGCCTTCACGCGGTAATCCCGCAATTCCGCCAACTTGAGTGGGTCTCTTTCGCCCCGCAGAATTGCATCCAGGATCGTCACTCCGCTCAGACCTGTGATGTCGCTGAGGACATGATGAAGTTGCAGGTTCATCTGATCGAGTGATTTCTGCATGCGTTGTGCATCCGCACTGGCCATCTGCACCAGACTGTCGCGGTGGCGAAGCAAGGATCGCAACGCGCACACCTCTTGCGCCGGGCGAAACGAAGCCTGCAGCAAACCCACAGAATGCAGATATTGCATCCAGAACCTATCCGGGCGAGGACGGCAAACTCGTTTACGTGCCCGACGAACAGGGAAATACCATTCCCGACTTTTCTCACGCTGGATACGAAGGAGGAGGCAAGCCAATTCCATCCGTGCCGGTCAAAGAGACTGTCTGGCCGGTAGCCGGGGACAACACGGCGAACCTGCAAGCCGCCATCGACAAAGTTTCGGCTCTGCCACTCGACAAAAACGGTTTCCGCGGTGCGGTGTTGATCAAAATGGGTTACTACAGGATGGCTACGCCGATAAAAATCGAAGCAAGCGGAGTCGTGTTGCGGGGCGAAGGTATGGGCGATACTGGCACGATCCTGATCGGCACGGGAAATCCCCGGACGGGTGCCGCCGGTGGTCGTAGCCAACCGACCCTCGTAGCGATTGCTGGCCGTTCGGGTTGGAATGCGAGGGAGGAAACTAAACAGGTTGTCATTGACGATTATGTGGCTGTAGGCGCACGCAGTTTCCGCGTCCCTTCTGCGAAGGACTTCAAGCCGGGCGATACCGTTATGGTGCGGCGTTTTGGCAACCAGGACTGGATTAATGCGCTAGGCATGAACCAGGACAATCCGGCGTATAGCTGGCGCCCTTTCACGGTCGAGTGGGACCGCGTGGTGCTCGATGTCGAGGGAAACACGATCACTGTTGACCCCCCCATCACATGCGCCATAGAGAGACGGTGGGGTGGCGGCGAAGTGGTGAAGTACGACGACTCCGGGCGCATCGAGAGGGTCGGGGTGGAGAACCTCCGGGGTATGTCGGAGTACGATCAGACGAAACGCTCGGTAGAATACGGCAACATGGATCGTCCGAACTACGTCGGCGAAGAATACTACTCGGACGAAGATCACTACTGGAACTTCATCACGATCAATAACGCGAAGAATGCGTGGGTGCGAAATGTAACGGCCCTCCACTTCGCATATAGCCTGGTAGGAACCCAGCGCGGAGCCAAATGGATTACCGTTCAGGACTGCATCTCTCGGGAGCCCGTCTCGCGCAGAATGGGGGCCAGAAGGTTTACCTTCCGCCTCTCGGGACAACTCACGCTAGTGCAGCGTTGCACATCCGACAAAGGACGCCACTCGTTCATGATGGGTCAACCCACTTCGAGCGGGAACGTGTTTCTGGATTGCTCGGCGACCGTGCCGTACTCATCGAGCGAACCGCACGAGCAGTGGGCCACCGGGGGACTCTACGACAATGTTCACGCCCCGCTAACGGCAAGATTCTGGAAAAACATCAGCATCGGATGGGCAGGCGCCAATACTGTGTTCTGGAATTGTGAAGGACCCTTTCTCGTCCAGAAGCCGCCAACTGCCCAGAACTTTTCATTCGGGCATATCGGCGTTAACTCAATGGTGTTTAACACCCCGCTCCAGGACCTCACAAAAGAAAACGGACATATCGAATCCTGGGACAAACATGTTGATCCTCGGAGTCTCTATCTAACCCAACTCCGCGAGCGGCTCGGAGAGACAGCTGTGCGGAATGTTACCGCGCCGCACCAAGTCGCCACGAGGTATGGTTCCTCAGTCGTTTCTGGAGAAGCGGACGTGCATGCCCATTATCGAGATGGATCGTATTGACATTCGAAGTGATCGTCAACGACGCTGATCGGCAATGTTTGGAAAAGTCATATCTCACACGCCTGTAGTGCACCTATATGGTCAGGCGCATCTTCGGATGAGAGTTTTTGCCCGTCGTGCCGTATATACTACTAACTCAACTGTCTCAGGGAGAAGCATGAAAAGAAGAACGCATCTGAAGACGCTGTTACTTGCGTCGCTGGGATTGAGCAACAGCGAGGCGCAAGGTAAAGCGGCAGACCCCATTCACCTCTTCGTCGAAATGCAGGTGGATCCGGCCAGCGAGAAACAAATGCTCGACAACTTCCATAACACGTTTGTGCCGGAAGCCAAGAAGCATCCCGGCTTCATTTCGGTGAAAATGATGAAGTTTCAGAAGGTAATGCAGGGCAGTGCTACGCCCACCAACTACCGTTTTGAACTCGAATTCGAGAGTGAGGAGCTGCGTCAGAAATGGATCAACTCGCCGGAGCACAAGCGCGTTTGGCCGACCGTCGAGAAGTTCATCAAGTCTCGGAAAGATTACCCGGTGGTGCTATACGATGAGGTCTAGTTGGTCCCTTCTGGGCGTCGGCGCTATGGTTCTGACGCTCAACCACGCCCAGTCCCAAACGGGCCAAGGCAGCTTTGAACGGCTGGATGCTGCTTTTGATTCGCTGGTTCCCAAGGACGCGTCCATCGAGAAGGTGGCTACCGGTTTCGACTTCGTGGAGGCTCCACTCTGGCGTTCCGACCGTCATATTTGGTTTAGCGATGTCGTAGGGAACGTGCTGCGTTCGGTCACTCCGGACGGCAAAGTGGAAGTGTTAATGCGGGATGCAGGCGGGAAGACGAATGTCCCTCACGGCGGATATGTGGGGCCTAATGGCATGGTGGGCGACAAAGATGGCACGGTGCTGATGTGCCAGCATACAAATCGCCGCATCGTTCGTGTTTCCAAGGATCTGAGAACGACCGTTTACCTGGACAAATTCGAGGGCAAGCGCTTCAACAGTCCGAACGATCTCGTGTTCCGATCTGACGGAACGCTCTATTTCACCGACCCGCCGTTTGGTTTGCCGAAGGCTGATGCTGATCCGGCTAAGGAGATCAAGTTCAATGGCGTCTACCGTTACGGAAACGGCAAACTAGAGGCCGTCATCAAGGATCTTCCGAGTCCGAATGGTATCGCCCTGTCCCCGGATGGAAAGATTCTTTACGTCTCCAATACGCAAAAGGAGATGTTCTGGATGCGTTACGACGTCGCGCAGGACGGCTCCATTTCCGGGGGCCGCAAATTTGCTGAGGTACGTCCATCCAAAGACTCGGGCGTACCCGATGGGATGAAGGTCGATTCAAAGGGCAACATCTACGCCACTGGGCCGGGGGGCATTTTAGTGTTCTCGCCCTCGGGCAAACACCTCGGCACAATCAGAACGCCTGAGGTGGCCGCGAACTGCGGTTGGGGTGAGGACGGCAAGGCTCTCTACATCACTGCTACCAGCAGCGTATACCGGGTGCGGTTAGCCGTAAGTGGCGAAAAGCCCGTGTATCCATAGTGTCCAGAGTTCCGCCGTTCCGGGGCGATGTTCTTCCGCCGGAACGCTTCAGGAGGACGGCCGGGATACACAAAAGGCCTGGCCCCTAATGTATTCTGCTCTCGACCGAAGTGTTAGTTGGCCAGTGCACACCCATCCCGATCCGGCGAAAGTTGACGCTGTCGTAATGACTGGTAATTCCGAGGATGGCTTTTCAGCGAAGCCTGAACGTTGCTCCACAGGATAGCTTGATCGCAGGCGCAGCGAAACTGGATGGTCAAACAACCGCTGTTGTACCTTCAGCGCGGCGTTGGTGAGGATGAGGCCGGCTGGATCCGGTAAACTGCAGACCTTTCAGGCGACCGTTGCGCGACCGGACATGTTCTTCAATTTCAGGACGTCAGCGGCGCACCGAGTGGGGTTCATCAAGTGGAGTTAACTGTCTGGAACCTTCGATCGAGCCCTTACCGGCTCGCTCGAGGATTCTGCGCTGAGGGGAACGGCATATTCACATCGTCAATGCGCTTTGTGCTGTCACGCGAAACACCGACGATCAAGAACTCGAGAGGCTCACTGCCCGAATTCTCGAATGAGTTGATCTCATTAAGTTGAATGGGAATCGCATCACCCGCTTTGATCGCCGCTGTTTCAGGCTCACCTCGCATGTTTGATGTCTTGACGATCCCCATTCCGCTCATTACGTAATAGAACTCCGCCTGCTCGTGATGCAGGTGGGGACCGACGGAGGAGTTCGGAGGGATGACCAGATGATCCACGTAAGCCCAGGGAGAATTGAATATAGCAGGTCCTAATGCGCGCCGGTATTGAACCGTTCCCGTGCCCTGGTTCATGCCTTTGATGGGTTTCAATAGCGCTCGGTCCAGTTGCATCGCCATAAAGACGGGGATGCGGTCGAGCGGCACGTCAACACGAGGATCACCCAAGTTTGTCGCGTCGTACGTCCCCTTCATGGCGCTCACGTTGATGTTCATCCACTGAACGGGTTTATCGGTCGCGTTGTAGATCGCGTGAGAATGCCCCATCCGGCAGATAGCACCCGCCGGCCCCTTTAGGACGGACGTGCGGCCATCGATGGTGAATTGCGCTTCACCATCCAAGATGACGAACATCTCTTCACATTGATTGTGGAAGTGATGTCCGATCCCGCTCTTTGGATCAATGACGCCGCGATGCAAAAAGTACAGGTTTGTATCCAGAGAATGCTCGTCGAACATGGCGAAGTAGTGCATCTGTCCCGCTCCGTCATGGACAGCCTTCGACAAGTGATACTTAGCTGGATCATTACGGGCGATCCTGTCCGCTAAAGGCTCGCGTGCGAGCAGAGGGCACGCCATCAGGGCGCCGGTCAGCCACTTTCTCAATCGAATTCTCCTTCTTCGAATCACATTCCTTCCGACAGAGCTTATCAAACGACGATGCTCACTCTCGGTTTCACTGGCCGGCCGTGGTTCGGGCGACCCAGCACGCCTGCTCACTGTCTTTGATGTTTCTACCCGAATCCAACCAGGCGATCTCGCAAACGGCACCGACCCCCATGCCGCCCGAGCGAATCTGCGCGCGCACTCGAGGAACGATCGCCGGTCGATGTGGCGGTTCCGGTGTTCGCAAAAGAGCCGGATGCCTTAGTTGTCGCAGTGAGTTCGCGGACCCTCCGCTGGCGGCGCACTGGTGTCGTGGCGGTCAGGAACTCTGACACTTGGCAAACGCTCGAAGTTAGGAACTCACAAGGCGGTGATCCATTTGACGGTTCAAAGCCCCTCAAAGAACACACGCAGCGAATAAGTACCCCGGTCGTAGTGCCATCGGTAGTAGACGGTGGCAGAGTCACTGACGTGCCGGATCATAGTCGGGCTTGGGGCAGTTAGCCGATTCTATCTAACCAAACCAATGTGTGGGCAGCAGAAGTGATCGGCGATCCCGTTCTGGCAGTACGTACCAAGTGGCTTTCCGTCCTGGTTCCTGGGAGGAAGATGCGAATCAGCAAGGGTATGAGGAGTTCGTGATCGGCGGGTATATCTTGGAAGCCAAGCACGTTTGATGCTCTGAGATTTGCTACTACGAAGAC
>Ga0308175_100001235_pt1 | contig 17225 bp, 23 predicted proteins | sample PhyCR1_3_FD_203893 | JGI IMG/M metagenome (GOLD analysis project Ga0308175, IMG submission 203893) | Soil microbial communities from UC Gill Tract Community Farm, Albany, California, United States - DLSLS.C.R1 | ecosystem: Environmental > Terrestrial > Soil > Agricultural land | place: USA...
CTCTCGGTAGCTCTCTTCGGAGCCGAGGGCGCCCGCAGCGACTGCGGCTCGCAGGTCGCTCATCTGCCTCCTCCCACGTTGTTGGCGGTCAGGTAGAGCACGCTCTTGAGCTGGAACGGCGTCAGCTCAGGGTGCTTCGAGAGCACGAGCGCGCAGATCCCGCTCATGTGCGGCGTGGCGAAGCTGTTGCCGGTCGAAAGGATCGTGCCGCCGCCGAGCCACGCGATCTCGACGCCCACGCCGCGCGCGAAGAACTCGACCGGGGGCGAGGGGTTGTAGAAGAACGTCATCGGGTCGGGCTCCTCGTGACTGCCGACCGAGATCACCGAGGAGAAGCGCCACGGATAGCTCTCGACGGGCATGTTGTGGGCCGACGCGACGAGCACGGTGTTGTTGAAGTAGGCCTTGTCGGCCAGCTCGTGCAGCAGCTCGGCGAACTGGCGCTTCGTCGTCGAGAGGCTCATGTTGATCACGTCGAAGCCCTCGTCGACCGCCCAGCGCAGGCCCTCGAGCAAGACCGGGCCGCTGCCCTTGAAGCCGGCCCCGAGCACACGCGCGCTGTAGAGCTCGCACTCGGGCGCGAGGCTGCGGACGATTCCGGCGCAGGCCGTGCCGTGGCCGCAGAGGTCGCCCTCGGTGTCTTCCACGCGCTCGATCTCGTCGTCCTCACCGCGGCGGAAGGCAACCGCGCCTTCGATCGAGCCGACCTGCGGGTGGCCCGCCTCGATCCCGCTGTCGAGGATGCACACCCGGACGCCCTTGCCGGTCGCCTCGCCGAAGGCCCAGTCGCGCGTCACCTGCTCGGGCCAGTCGACGCCGATCGAGATGCGCTCGCCGGCTCCGGCCGGCAGGCTCCACGCGGGTAGGTCGGCGGGCTCGCTCACCCCGTTGATCGTAAGCGAACTACTGATCCGCCAAGAGGCGACGGAGCTCTTCGACCACGCGGGGCTGCGGCTCGACGCCCTCGGTCTGCAGCGCGCGCTCGAGATCGGCGAGCACCTCGGCGCGGAAGGCTGCGTCCGCCTCGGCCCGGGCGACCAGCTCGTCGAGCCCGCGCCTGGCCGCCGGCAGCTCCTGTGCCGCCTGCACCCAGGCCTCGGGAGCCGGAGGAAGCATCCCGATCAGCCGTGAAAGTTGCTCGTGGTCGTAGTTGCTCATCACGTCACCTGTCCACCGGACGCAGCGGGGGGCACATTTCTTCCCTCGAAGTTGTCACGAAGCTTGTCGAGGCAGCGCGAGATGCGGCTGGCGATCGTCCCGGCCGGCAGTCCGAGGGTGTCGCCGATCGTGCGGTAGCTCTCGTCGCGGGCGAAGAAGCGGTCGAGGATCTGCTGGCAGTTCTGCGGCAGTTCGGCCATCGCCTCGTGCACGTCGAACGCCTCCTCGAGCGCGGTGAGGGCGTCCTCGGCCGGTAGCTCCGGGAGGTCGTCGAGGTCGGCCTCCGACTCGCGCGAGCCCGAGCGGAGCCTGTCGATGCAGACACGGCGCGTCAGCTGGGCGATCCACGGCCGCACGGCGTCGTCGTCGCGGAGCGAGCCAAGCCGCTCGTAGACGCGCGCGAAGACGTCCTGGAAGACATCCTCGGCGTCCTGCTGGCGCAGGCGGAAGCCCTGGACCGCGATTGCGTAGACGTAGCGGGAGAAGCGCTCGACCAGCTCGCGCCAGGCATCGTCGTCACCCGCACGGCAGCGGGCGACGAGCGCGGCGTCGCTGACCTCGGCCGTGGTCAGCTCTGGGCTGCGCGCAGCCGCTTCGCCATCGTCTCCAGGAGCTTCCATGCGATTCCGGCGTTCCCCTCGACGAGGGGTCGGAACTCCCAGGACGTGAGCCCGTAGCAGCGGAGCTCGCTGTCGGCGGTGACCGTGGCGCTCCTGGCGCCCTCGTCGATCAGCGCGATCTCGCCGAAGTAGTCGCCAGGGCCTAGCTTGTCTCGCTCGCCGCCGCGAACCGAGACGGAGGCTTCGCCGCTCTCGATCACGAAGAAGCCTGCGCCCGTCTTGCCTTCGTCGACGACGTGGCTGCCGGCCTCGAAGGTGCGCTCCTTGAAGGAGAGCGCGAGGCGCTCGAGCTCGCCGCTCTCGAAGTCGGCGAACAGCGGGACACGCTGGAGGAGCTCGACTGGTGCTTCGGCCACGCCGCGATTCTAAGGCACCGCTTGCGGTGCCGACATCAGGGTGTACGGGCTAAGCCCGTGCTCCCGTCTGAAATGATCGGTCGACGCGCTGTGTCTGAAGGCGTTCACGCCCCTGGGGATGCCGCCTCAGCGCGGCTCGCCAGCTCCTCGATCTTGCCCTCGGCGGTGTCGAGCCGCTCCTTGCAGAAGCGATACAGCTCCTCGCCGCGCTCCCAGAGTTTCAGCGCCTCGTCCAGCGGCGCTTCGCCGCTCTCCAGGCGCTGAACGATCCGCTCGAGCTCCTGCTGCGCCTCCTCGAAGTTCATCGGGTCTCCTCGACGCGGGCGCCGAAGCCGCCGTCGGCGAGCTCGACGTCGACGCGCTCGCCGGGCTCAACAGCTCGACCGAAACGCACGATCTCCTCGCCGGCGCGGACGATCGCGTAACCGCGCTCGAGTGTCGCCTTCGGGCTCAGGGTGCGGAGGCGTCCTGCGCTCTGCTCGAGTTTCGCGCGGCGGCGCTCGAGCAGCAGCCGCGGCGCCCGGGCCAGACGCTCGTGCGTGCCGTCGAGCCGGCGACGCTCGCGCTCGAGCCCCCGCCGGGTCCCCCGTTCGAGCCCTGCCCGCGAGCGGTCGAGCCGCTCCAGCAGCTGCGCCAGGTCGGGGACGACGAGCCTGCCGGCGACACTTGGCGTGGAGGCGCGGACGTCCGCTGCGAGGTCGCAGAGCGGCGTGTCCTGCTCGTGGCCAACCGCGCTCACCACGGGCACCGGGCAGTCGGCGATCGCGCGGACGAGCCGCTCGTCGCTGAAGGGCAGCAGATCCTCGAAGCTGCCGCCGCCGCGGGCTACGACGACCACGTCGACGCCCTCCCGGCAGAGGGCGCGCAGGGCCTCGACGACCGCGCCCGCGGCGCGCGGGCCCTGGACGTAGGTCTCTGCGACCAGCACGTTCGCGGGCGGGAAGCGGGTGGTGACCGCGGTCAGCACGTCGCGCTTGGCCGCGGCGTCGTTTCCGGTCACGAGGCCGATTCGCGCGGGGAGCAGGGGCAGCGGCCGCTTGCGCTCGGCAGCGAAGAGGCCTTCGGCGGCCAGCTTTGCCTTCAGGCGCTCCAGCGCGGCCAGATGGTCGCCCAGACCGAAGCGCTCGAGCGAGAGCGCGCGCAGGCGGAACTCGCCGCGCGCCTCGAACAGCTCCGGCCGGCCGTAGGCATGCACGCGGTCGCCGTCGGCGAGCTCCAGCCGGAGCGCGTCGAACTGCCCCCGGGCCATCGAGACGCCGAGGCAGGAGCCGTCCTGCGGGTCCTTGAGCGTGAAGAAGACGCTGGCCCAGCGGTCCGAGCGCCTTAACTCGGTGACCTCGCCCTCGACCCAGACCGTCGGCAGGCGCTGCAGCCAGGAAGCGACGCCGCGATTGAACGCGCCGACGGAGAAGACCTTGCGGTCGCCGTATTCGATCGCCTCGACCTTCACGAGGCCAGGATAGAGCGCGCGCCTCGAGGGATCGACGGTGTCTTGCTCGTCGTCAGGGCGCTCCAGCCGTTCCGAGGCAAGGACGCAGGGAGTGCTCGTAGCCGGAGGCTACGGGCGGGACTGAGGACGCAGCGTCGGGGCGGGTGGAGTGGTCTGACGGCTCAGTCCAGGCTCCGTCGACCCCTCGTCAATCAGATCAGGATTTCGGTCGCCGTCTCAGGCGAGCAGCCCTGGTGCAGCAGGTCGACCGCGTGGTGCAGGTCGGCGTCGCTGTGGGCGATCTTCTCGGCCAGCGGCAGTGGGAATCCGGCCTCCATCAGCACGTGCAGGCGCCAGCTCTCGACTTTCGCCTGTTCGTCCCTGGGTGTCTCGGCGATCTGCGTCATTGGCGTCGGAGGTAGTTCGCCTTGTCCTAGACGAACCCTCCCCATGGAAGTTTGTCGCTTTTTGTTTCAGTTGCGAAACGTCGGCGCGAGGCGCGAGCCCGCCTCGGCGAGCGCCTCGTCGATCCGCCGCTGCAGATCCTGGAGCCGAGCGTTCAGCACCGTCCGCTCGGCCTCGGCGTCGGCCGCGAGTGTCTGCACCTGCGAGCGCAGCTCGAGCTCGGCGTCGCCAAGGCGGCGCTGGAGCTCTGCGACGAGCTCGTCGCGCTCGTGCTCGAGGTTCGAGCCGATCTCGGAGAGCTTGCGCTCGAGCCGCTGGCCGCCGGCGTCGGCGACGTGGGCGAGCCGTTCGGCCAGGATGCCCTGGGCCTCCTTGGCGAAGTGGTTGACGGCGCGGTCGAGCTCGCGTGAGAGCCGCTGTGCCGCGTCGTCGCGCGAGCTGCGGATCGCTTCGGCGAACTGCTTCGAGATCGCCTCGGCGAAGCTGTCGGCGGTGCGCTCCACCACGCGCTTCAGCTGGTCGAGCTGGCGGCGCTCGGTATCGGCGAAGCCGGCCTGGATGCGCTGGATCGCCTCGGCTTCCTCGGCGGCGACGCGCTCGCGCAGCTCACGCTCGCGCTGGCGCAGCCGCTCGGCCACCTCGTGCAGCGCGCGGCGACGGTCGCGCTCGTGCGCCTCCAGCTGCTCCTGCGAGGACTGCGAGAGCTCGCTCGCAGCGCGCGCGAACTGCGTCTCGAGCGCGGTCAGCCGCTCCCGTTGTGCCTCGCTCGCGGCGTCCAAGCGCTCGGTGTCGAGCTCGAGCCGCGACTCGGCCTGGGCCATCAGCTGCTGCTGGCGCTGCGCGAGCGCGGCGAGCTGCGACGAGAGGCCGCGCTCGGTTCGCTCGAGGTCGGCGTTCAGCTCGGCGATCCGGCGGGCGACCCGCTGCTCGACCTTGGCCAGCGCCTCGCTGAGCTCCGCGCCGGCGGCCCGCTCGCGCTCTGCGAGGGCGGCACGGCGCGTCTCGCCGATCTTGCGCTCCTCGGCGACGAGCTTCGAGAGTGAGTCGGCACGGGCTCGCGACAGGGTGCGCTCGAGCTCGGCGGCGCGGGTCTCGACCTCGGCCGAGACGAGCGCATCGAAGCGGGCCTCGGCGTCTGCCAGGCGCCGGTCGACCTGGCGAGCCTGCGCGACCAGGCGCCCGAGGTAGACGACTCCGAGTTGGAGCGCGGCGCAGACGGTGATCCCGCCGGCCGCGACGGCGACTTCGCGCGAGGGCTGCAGCGCGCAGGAGATCCAGGCGACTGCTGCCGCGGCGCCCACGAACGCCGCGAGCGAGACCAGAGTCTTTCTCGAGACACGGTCGAAGACGGCAGCCACGGCTGAGCCGAAGACCACCACGACCGCTCCCGCGAAGACGAGCTCGAGGACCTCCGCGCGCACGCGCGGCATGCTACGCCAGCCGGAGCACCAGCAGCGCGGCTGCGAGGGCGACGTTCGCGGCGGCCAGCGCCTGCAGGGCGCGCTCGGGCGCGGCGGCCAGGGTGTCGCGCGTGACCGGTTCGCGGCCGCCGTCGCGCAGCTCGATCGTCCCGCTGACCGCAGCCACGCGGCGGCGAAGGTCCCGCACGGGCGTCGAGAGCACGCGCTGGACGTAGCTCGTCAGCGTGGCGTAGGCGGCCGCGAGCAGCGCCGTCCAGCTGATCGTCCCGGCGCAGGCGAAGTAGCCGGTCAGTAGCGGGAAGGCGCCCCAGGCGAGCGCGAAGCCCGCGCTGTTGTGGATTGCGCCGCCGAACAGCTCGAGGTTGTAGACAGGCACGAGCACGAGCCCGATCGCGACGAAGACCAGCAGCCAGCCGTTGAACGCGAGCGCTCCCGCGATCCCGATCCCGACGGCGCTCGCCAGCGGCACGACGGTCAGGCCGACGAGCACGCCCTCGGGGATCTTCGTCTGCAGCGGCCGGCCGTTCAGCTCGTCCAACGCGTGTGCCGAGATGCCGAGGGCGAGGAAGAACGCGACGAGCGCGGCCGCGAGCCGGCCCTCGTAGAGGTGCGGCGCGAGGCAGGCGCCGATCACGACATAGCTCAGGTGCCAGGCCGTGTAGGGCGGGTGCAGCAGCGTGACGTAGTCGCGCCAGCCGCCCGGGGCCAGCGCGTAGAAAGCCGGCCGCGCTTCGGTCACGTGCGACAGCCCCAGAGGACGGTGCAGCCGCCGAAGCTGAGGCGCTCAGCCTCGACGTCCTCGAAGCCGGCCTCGCGCAGGGCGGTGACAAGCTTCGGGACCGGCCAGCGCTCGTCGAACTCGCGGATGCTGCCGCCGAGGAAGCGGCCGACCTCGTGCCAGCCGGGCGAGATCGCGCGGCCGGCGAGGGGGAGGCCGAAGTCGACCCAGACGTCCCATGCGAGGTGTGGGAGCGGGCTCGGCGGGACGCCGAAGTCGAGCAGCGCGGCCGTCGCGCCCGGCCGCACTACGCGGGCGAGCTCACGTAGGCCGGCGGGCAGGTCGTCCAGGTAGCGGAGCAGGTACGCCGCGGTCAGGCCGTCGAACGACGCGTCCTCGAACGGAAGCTCTCCAGCCGAGGCCTCGACCAGGCGCACCCGGCTCGTTTCGGCAGAGAGGGCGAGCCGGCGGCGCGCCTCGTCGAGCATCTCCGGGCTCTGGTCGACGCCGACCACTGAGCAGTCCCTCTGCCGCGCGAGCTCGAGCGCGACGGCCCCTGTCCCACAGGCGACGTCGACGACGGTGTCGTCATGGCCGACCTCGAGGCGCGAGACCAGGAAGCGGCGCCAGCGTGGATCCTGGCCGAACGAGAGCAGGTTCGCGTAACGGTCGTAGGTCGGCCCAAGGGCGGCGAAGAGGCCGCGGGCAAGCTCCGTGCGGGTGCCGGGCACGCGTCGAGTCTAAGCTCGCCGCCGTGGCGGGAACAGTGCTCGTCAACTACTGGTATGCGCATCCGGTCGGGCACGCGATCGAGGCGCTGCGCTACTGCCTCGGCTACAAGGCGGCGGATCCGGAGCTGAGCGTCAACCTGCTGCTGAACGACGGGATGCCGCTCGAGCTGGTCGGTTGCTGTGCGTTCGTGGACGAGCTGTACGCGGTGCCGTACCGACGCTTCGACGAGCCCGACGGCGATCCGCGTGCGGCGCTGATGGGCGTGCCACGCGACTGGGACTGGGTGGTGGAGAACCACCGAGAGCGCGAGGCGACGCACGACGCGATCCGCGGCTTTCGCGCGTTCTTCGACGCCTCGCACGAGCACTTCCGGCCACGGTTCGCCCACACCTGGAGCGGTGGGGAGCCGCCGGCGTACCTGCGCCACCGGCAGCTGCGACTCGAGCTCCCGGCCGCGTCGCGCGCGCGGGCGCAGGAGACGTTGCAGGGAAGGCGGGCGATCTCTGTGGTCCTCGCGGGTCATTCCGGCCTGCGCTTCGATTACCCGTCCGTGGCGTCTTGGCGGCTGATCCTCGGCGCGCTCGCGGAGCGTTTTCCGGAAGCGGTCTTCTGCCTGATCGGCAAGCACGACCCGGGCGACGCGCTCTCGATCAGCAGGATCGGCGCGAACGAGGTCGCGCTGATTGCCGAGGGTATGCCGGCCCTCGACTGCTTCGACCAGCCGCTGCTCGACCAGCTGGCGCTCGTCGAGGCGAGCGCGCTCTTCCTCTCGCCGCACACCGGGTTCGGCTTCGCTGCTTTCGCGGTCGGCACCCCGTGGCTCGAGCTCGCAGGTGGACAGTGGCACCAGTCGTTCTTCAACGGCGTCCCGTTCTACTCCGTGCTGCCGGACACGGAGCGCTACCCGTGCTTCGGGTGGGGCGCGCCGCTGCCAACGGTCGAGGACGAGGACGGTGACGAGCCGCGCACCGCGAGCATGAGCGCTGCGCGGATCCGCGAGGACCTGTCCGAGCTGCTGCACGGCGCGGACCTGCTCGTCGAGGGAAGATTGGGCTACGAGGAAGCGCTGAGCGACTATTTCCCGCGCCTGCTGGCCGCGTACAGCGGCGACCGCTCGCGGGTCTTCGCGTTCGACGGGCTCGACTGGAAGTACCTCTAAGCTCGGCGCGTGGGGCTCGAGCAGGACCTGCGGCGCATCGCCGAGCGCGCCGCCATCTACGCCGCCGACGGGGAGGACGTCGCAGGCATCGTTCCGGCTGAGCCCGCGGGCGGGCTCCGGCTCTATGTTTGCGCCTACGGGAACGAGGATGCGGCGAGCTGGCTCGTGCTGGACGCGACCGGCGTCCCCGTCTCCGACCGCGAGCTCGTCCGCGACGCGGTCTCGATCGCGGCGCTCTGCGAGGTGGCGGAAGCGGCGGCCGGTGTCGAGCCGGACTCGGCGCGGGTGGCGAGCCCGGCACTGCTGGACGAGCTCGGCGCAGATGCCGGTCTCGAGGTCGCCGAAGCGGTCAAGGGGGCCGCCGGCGCGGTCGAGGACCTCGTCCGCGACGTCGAGCGCGGCTACAAGCGGCCGCTTAGCTAGGCTGGCCGCATGGAAGGATTCCCCTTCGGCGGCGATCCCGAAGACCTGATGCGCAGCCTGCGCGAGTTCGCCGAGCAGCAGGCCGAGAGCGTCCAGGAGGCCCAGCGCGAGCAGTTCGCGACGCTGACCCTGAACACCGCGGTCGAGCTGACCGCGGCGGCGCTGCAGCAGGTTCAGGCGAGCGGCAGCGCGGAGGAACAGGCCGCTGCCCTCCGCGATGCCATGCGCGTCCTGTTTCCAGAAGCCGTCGCGCTGGTGTCAGCAGCGCGGCAGGGCTTCATGCGCGAGACCTGAGCCCGTCTCCGAGGAGAGCCGGCGACCGGCCCCGATCAGCCAGCGGCCGAGCGTCAGGCGAACGCGTCGGCGCGGCCTCGAGATCGGGGACCAGTCGCTGCTCAATCGCGCCGTTCGCTCTCTGACGGCGTCTGCGCGGATCTCATGCTCGATCATCCGAAACTCCTCTCGACCAGAAGTATCTCGACCTCGAAAGAGAACGTTACAGCTAGAGTCTCTTGACGTCAAGAGGTTTATGATCAAGAATCAGCACGTGAAAGAAGACGAGCAGGACCACGTCGACCGCTGGCTGGCCGAGCACGAGCTGCCCGGCGCCGTCGATCTCGAGGTCGAGGGCATTGTCGACCGAATCAACGGCCTCAGGCGCCGTCTCAACCGGATGCTCGACGAGACGCTCGCCGACTTCGATCTGAGCGTGGGTGAGTGGAAGGCGCTCACGCATCTTCAACTGGACGGGCCGCCGCACCGCAAGTCGCCCGGCAAGCTCGCCAAGTGGGCCGATCTCTCGAGCGGGGCGATGACGAACCGGCTCGACCGGCTCGAGGAGGCCGGGCTCGTACGACGCGTGCCCGACCCGGACGACCGCCGCGGCGTGCTGGTCGAGCTGACCGATGCCGGCCGCGCGGCGTGGGAGCAGTCGGTCAGCGCGCAGGCCGAGAAGGAATCGCTGATCGCCGCCGCCCTGAGCGCGAAGGAGAAGCAGCAGCTGAACGCGCTCCTGCGGCGGTTGATGCGCGAGTTCGAGCGGCGCGAGCAAAAACCCTCCTAGACTCGCCCTGTGAGCCTGGTCGACTCCGCGATCGTCCGTCTGCTGCCGGCCGTGCCCAGGCCGGTCGTGCGCAAGATCTCCGAGCGCTACATCGCGGGCGAGGAGCTCGACGACGCGCTGCGACTCGTCAGGCGTCTGAACGACCAGGGCAAGCTGGCGACCATCGACGTGCTCGGCGAGGAGATCGCCGAGCCGGACGAGGCGCGCGCCATCGCGGCCGCCTACCGCGAGGCCTTCGAGGCGATCGAGCGGGGGCGGCTCGACTCGAACGTCAGCGTCAAGCCGACTGCGCTCGGGCTGAAGCTCGGGTACGAGCTCTTCCGCTCGAATCTGCTGGAGGTCGTCAGGCACGCCGCCGATCGCGGCAACTTCGTCCGGATCGACATGGAGGACTCGTCGACGACCGACGACACGCTGCGCGCCTATCGCGAGCTGCGCGTGGCCGGCCACGAGAACGTCGGCGTCGTCTTGCAGGCGCGGCTGAAGCGGACGCTGGCCGACCTGGCCGAGCTCGCCGAGCTGCAGCCGAACGTTCGGCTCTGTAAGGGCATCTACGTCGAGCCGGCGGAGATCGCCTACCGCGACTTCGACTCGGTCCGCGCCAGCTTCGTCCAGGCGCTGGAGGAGCTGCTCGAGCTGGGCTGCTATGTCGGACTCGCGACGCACGACGAGTGGTTGCTCGAGGAGGGACAACGGCTCGTGGCCGCCCGGAGGCTCGGGCGGGAGGAGTACGAGTTCCAGATGCTGCTCGGCGTGCGGCCCGCGCTCGGCGACGAGCTCGTGCGTGGGGGCCACCGGTTGCGGATCTACACGCCGTTCGGGCGGCACTGGTACGCGTACTCGCTGCGGCGGTTGCAGGAGAACCCGAAGCTCGCCGGCTACATCGCCGCGGACACCGTCGGCCGGCTCCTGCCGGGTCGCAACGGTTCCTCCTGAGCCGGGCTCAGGGCTTCCGGGCGACGACGATCAGGTCGCCCGGAACCCGCACCTCGCGGCGGCCCCAGCGGTTCGGGTCGGGCAGCTCCTCGAGCCGCTCGAGCGCGAGGCCTGCGCCGCCGAGCGCGTGGATCAGCCGCCCGAGCGGCCAGGTCTCGAAGTAGCTCTCGTGCCAGTGCAGCATCTGGTCGAGACACGCGGCGACCGGGTGCTCGTCGTAGAGGAACAACACCCCTTTGCGCTTGAGCGCCGCGCCGATCCCGCCCGCCCAGCCGTCCAGGTCGGCGACCTCGGCCAGCGCGCCCCAGGACGAGTAGACGACGTCGAAACGGCCGCGCCGCAGCTCGACGGGTAGCGCTTCCGGCGAAGCCGTGACCAAGGCCGCGTCCGGCAGCCGCTTGCGCGCCGCGATCACCGTCTCCTCCGACGAGTCGACACCGGTCACCAGCGCACCGAGCGACATCAGCGCCGCGGTCTCGCGGCCGGCCCCACAGGCGAGGTGCAGCACGTGCCGGCCGCCGATGTCCGGCAGCCGCTCGCGTACCGGCTTCGGCAGCGTCCGCGATCCGCGCGCCGACGAGCGCCGGATCCGCTTGTGCGCCTCTTCCCAGGCGCGGAGGTTGGTGTCGGTCGGCTCCATCAGGCGAGTAGAGAGAAACCGCCGTCGACGATCAGTGTCTGGCCGCAGACCATCGATGCCTCAGGGGAGCACAGGAAGGAGACCGCGTCCGAGATGTCGCCCGGCTCGACCAGCCGGCCGGCAGGCGTCCGCGCAATTCCGGACGAGATCATCTCGTCGCGGTTCGGAAAGTGCTCGAGCGCGCCGGTCTCGACGACGCCCGCCGAGACGGCGTTGACGCGGATCTTGCGAGGAGCCAGCTCGACCGCCAGGTAGCGCACGAGCGCCTCGAGGGCGGCCTTGGAGACCCCCACGAGCACGTAGTTCTCCATCACCCGGATCGAGCCGAGCGAGGAGACGCCGACGATCGAGGAGCCCTCCGGCATCTGGGGCACGCACGCCCGCGCCAGCGTCAGCAGCGCCCGCGCGTTTGCGGACAGCGTCCAGTCCCAGTGCTTGTCCTCGGTCTCGAGCGCGGGCTTGATCACGCCCGTCGCCGCGTTGTGGACGAGCACGTCGAACGGCCCGAGCTCGGCGGCCTCCGCTGCGACGCGCTCAGAGGCCACGCTGCCGCGCAGCAGCAGCGGCTCGGCGCCCGCCGCCCGCAGCTCCTCAGCCGTCTCTTCGGCCGCGCGGTCGTTCCGCATATACCCGATCGCCACCCGAGCGGCGCCCCGCTCGGCGAACCGCAGCGCGATCGCCTTGCCGATCCCGCGCGAACCGCCCGTAACGAGCACGGACGCCCCTTCGAAGGAGCTCATCGCCGCGGCAGCGGCTCGTCGGCGGGAGCGGAGCTCGGAATCTCATCCCAGCCCGGTGAGTCGCGCCGTACCCTCGGGCCCTCGTCCGCCTTGGTCGAGGCATGGCCGAGCCGGTCGAGCAGCTCCATCTTCTGCTCCGCGTAGCGGCGCACCTCGTGATCCTCGGGCAGGTCGAGTACGAGCTCCTCGACACGGGCGCGCAGCTGGTAGGCGAAGTGCGGTGTCGCCGGACCGACGAGCGCGTCGATCTGGTCGATGGTCGGCTCACCCTGCGGCATGGGCGAAAGCCTAATGGGTAGTTTCGGAGTGATGCGCCGTCCCGAGCTAGCCGACCTGATGCTGCTCGCGACGGTCACCCTCTGGGCCCTCAACTTCACGGTCACGAAGTACGTGCTTTCGAACGGCTTCCAGCCGATCGCGTACGGCGTGCTGCGCTTCGGCTCTGCGGCGGTCGTCTTCGCCGCGGTCACCTGGTGGCGTGAGCGCTCCTTCGCGCTGGGCCGCCGTGACCTCTGGATGCTGGCCGGCGCGGCGCTGGTCGGGATCTTCCTGAACCAGCTCGCGTTCGGCTACGCGATCAAGCTGACGACGGCGACGACCGTGGCGCTCCTCTTCGGGACGCTGCCCGTCATGACCGGGATCTTCGCCCGCCTGATGGGGATCGAGCGGCTCAACTCGCGGTTCTGGATGGCGGCCGTGCTCGCTTTCGGTGGGGCCGCGCTCGTCGCGCTCGGCTCGGGCACCGGCGTCTCGGGCCAGCTCTGGGGCGACCTGCTCGGCTTCGTGGCCTCGGCGACGTGGGCCTGGTACACGGTCGCCGTCTCGCCGCTGCTGCGGCGCTACTCGACGCTGCGAGTGAGCGCGGTGGCGTTCACGATCGGGACGATCCCGCTGCTGCTGGTCGGCGCGCCACAACTCGCCCGGCAGGACTACCACCTGCCCGCCACCATCTGGCTGCTGCTGGCCTTCGCCGTGGTCGGCCCACTCGTGGTCGCCAACCTGCTCTGGTTCGGCGGGATCAGCCGCGTCGGTCCTTCGCGTGCCTCGGTGTTCGCCAACGCCCAGCCGTTCCTCGCCGCGATCTTCTCGCTGCTGATCCTCTCCGAGCCGCTCGGGCGCCTCCAGGTCGTCGGCGGCTTCCTGATCGCCTGCGCGATCCTGATCTCGCGGGTGCCCACGCGCACCCGCGCGGAGGTGGTGCCGACGTGACCCTGCGCGAACGGCTCGAGCGCACACCACCCGGCTACCGCTTCTCGATCGGTCGGATCCTGGCGATCTACTCGGGGCTGATGGTCTCGCTGCTGCTGGCCGCGCTCGACCAGACGATCGTCGCGACCGCCCTGCCGAAGGTGGTCTCCGAGCTCGGCGGGATCAGCCAGTACTCGTGGGTCTTCACCGCCTACGTGCTCGGCTCGACGGTGACCGTGCCGCTGTACGGGAAGCTCGGCGACGCGCACGGACGAAAGCCGCTGTTCATGGTCGCGATCTCGATCTTCCTCGTGGGCTCGGCGCTCTGCGGCCTGGCGCAGAACATGCTGCAGCTCGTCATCTTTCGCGCCATCCAGGGCGTCGGCGCCGGCGGCCTCTTCCCGCTGACGCTGGCGATGGTCGCGATGATCGTGCCGCCTCGCGACCGCGGGAAGTACCAGGGGCTGATCGGCTCGGTCTTCGCCGGCGCCTCGATCATCGGGCCGCTGATCGGCGGCTTCATCGTCGACAACGCCTCGTGGCGCTGGATCTTCTTCGTCAACCTGCCCGTCGGGATCCTGGCGATGGTCGTGATCGCGTTCACGATGCCGAAGCGGCCCTACCGGCAGGAGCACTCGATCGACTGGCTCGGCGCGGCCGTGCTCGCCCTCGGCACGACGGCGCTGCTGCTCGGGCTCGTCTGGGGCGGGCACGACTACCCCTGGGGGTCGTGGCAGGTAATCGGCGCGCTCGCTGCCTCGGGCGTCCTGCTCGCGCTCTTCGCCTACATCGAGCGTCACGTGCTCGAGCCGATCCTGCCCTTCGGCCTGCTCCGCAACCAGACGGTCGCCTCGAGCGTCGCTTGCCTGTTTCTCGTCGGCGCGGCGATGTTCGGGACGATCAGCTTCGTGCCGCTGTTCGTGCAGGGCGTGATCGGCACCTCGGCGACCTCGTCCGGCGTAGTGCTGACACCGCTCTTGCTCGGCGCGGTCACGACGAGCTTCCTCTCCGGCCAGCTCGTCTCGCGCACCGGCCGCTACCGGCCGAACACGCTGATCGGCCCGATCGTGCTCGGGATCGGCGAGCTGATGCTCTGGCGGCTCGGCGTGAACGCGACCAACGCCGACGCGGCGAAGGCGATGGTGATCGCCGGCATCGGGCTCGGGATGATGATGCAGATCTTCGTGCTCTCGATCCAGAACTCGGTTACACGCTCGGCGATGGGCTCGGCGACTGCCCTCAGCCAGTTCTCGCGCTCGATCGGGGCGACGCTCGGCGTGACGTTGATGGGCGTGCTCGTCAACCAGCGGCTGCCCGCGGGCGTGAGCGGCAACGGCACGATCATCCACCGGCTGCCGCTCGCCGGCCGCGTTGCGCTCGCGCACGCGCTGCACCCGGCCTTCCTGCTCGCCGCAGCCCTCTGCGCGCTGGTGTTCGTGGTCTCGCTGCTCTGGGTGCGCGAGGTGCCGCTGCGCCACGAGCTGGAGGAGCACCCGCCGCCGGTCGGCGACGAGGGCTCCCCACAAGCGGCGGGAGTAAGATCAGACCCGTGAGTACCGACTTCATGCCGCTCGACGGGTGGGATCACGTCGAGCTGTGGGTCGGTAATGCCAAGCAGTCGGCCTACTTCTACGAGCACGCCTTCGGCTTCACGCGCACGGCCTACGCGGGCCCCGAGACCGGCGTCCGCGACCGCGCCTCCTACGTGCTCGAGCAGGGCGACATCCGCCTGGTCGTCACGAGCGGCCTGCGCAACGACAGCGAGATCACGCAGTACGCCTGCCGCCATGGCGACGCGGCCAAGAGCATCGGGCTGCAGGTGCCGAGCGCGGCCGAGGCGTATCGTCAGGCCGTCCAGCGCGGCGCGCGCGTGATCGCCGAGCCGCGTTGGCTCGAGGACGACTTCGGCCGCGTCGAGCTCTCGGCGATCGGTACCTACGGCGACGTGATCCACACCTTCGTCAACCGCCGCGAGTACGCGGGCCCGTACCTGCCCGGCTACATCTCCTCGACCGAGAACGGCCACGCCGGCGCGGGCGTCGGGCTGATCGCGCTCGACCACGTCGTCGGCAACGTCGAGCTCGGCCGCATGAACCACTGGGTCGAGTTCTACGAGCGCGTCTTCGGGATGACGAACATCGTCCACTTCGGCGACGACCAGATCCAGACCGAGTACTCGGCGCTGATGTCGAAGGTGATGGCGGACGGCAGCGGCAAGATCAAGTTCCCGATCAACGAGCCGGCCGAGGGCAAGCGCAAGAGCCAGATCGAGGAATACCTCGAGTTCAACCACGGCCCCGGGGTGCAGCACATCGCGCTGCAGAGCGAGGACATCGTCCGCACCGTCGAGGGGCTGAAGGAGCGCGGCGTGCTCTTCCTCGACACGCCGGACGCGTACTACGATGAGGTCGAAGGGCGCGTCGGCGAGATCGGCGAGGACTACTCCGACCTGCAGCGGTTGAAGATCCTGGCCGACCGCGACGAGGACGGCTACCTGCTGCAAATCTTCACGAAGACGACCCAGGACCGGCCGACGGTCTTCTTCGAGGTGATCGAGCGCCACGGCGCGACCACGTTCGGCGAGGGGAACTTCAAGGCTCTCTTCGAGTCGATCGAGCGCGAGCAGGCGCTCCGCGGCAACCTCTAGGGGGTTGGCCGAACGCCGCACGCCCTCGGGGTGTGCTGGTCGTTCCGAGGCAAGGACGCAGGGAGTGCCGATAGTCATTCATAGCTATCGGTGCGACTGAGGGCGCAGCATCGGGGCGTCCAGCGCGGCACGAGGGCCTCGGCGGTGTTTCGTCGAGCCCTCCTAGGAGACTTTGACGAAACGGGGCGGCGCGTCTCGTGAATCGCCTCGTTCGGGTCGAGTTAGTTCGCGGGTTCGTCGTAGAGCGCGACGAAGCCACAGATATTGCAGGTCCGCAGGCTGGTGGTAAAGACAGCGGTAGTCGCCGTATCGAGATTCACCTGAATCGCGCCCCCCTCAGCCATCCTGAGAAGGGCGTACACGCCCGATTCGTTTTTGACATCGGTGCTGTCACAGGCTGGGCACTTCTTCGTCATAGAGCCACCCTCTCGGACCGCGCTGCCAACCGTCAAGAGGGCGAGCGATGAAGCTACGCCGCGAGCGCAACCTCCCGCCTTCGCTCAAGCGCGAGGGCAAGACGACCAAGGACCGTGAGGTCGGCGTGAAGCCTCACACGTTCCAACCCGCGCACCCGCAGGTCGGACAGCGCGTGATCGCGCTTCAAGAGGGCGAACTCTCGTTCCACGGCGGCGCGGCCCCGGTAGAGGTCACGGAAGCGCTGCGAGTGGCGCGGGATTCGCGGGAACATCCGGCCACCGATGCCGATGGGCAGGACGGGCTGCTTCCCCTTCACGCCTCGAAGCGGGCCGCAAAGACCACAGAAAGCGTGCTGACTACTGCTCGCGAAACGACATTCCCTGCGTCTCTAACCATTGCTTCCGCTCAGGAGGAACGGGCGTATGGAATCGAGCAGGGATGTACCAGCGCAGCGCACGACCCACTGAGGAACGCTGGCAGAAGCACTCAGGCGGGCAGCCGCAGCGCCGACCCTTCGGATTGTGGAGTCTGCCGACAAGGCTCATGGGCGAAGTCTACGCCCCGTTTCGTCAAAGACTCCTAGGTCTTCGCGGCTCCGCAGTACCACCAGGCAAAGGCGGGCAGCGCTCCCTCGTCCAGCAGTCGCTGCTCCTCGCGCTCGAGCGCGGGGTCGTCGAGCATTCGCGCGAGGTACGGACGGTCGGTCAGGCTGAGCGTGTCGAAGCTCTCGCCCAGCGCGGCCTGAACCACCGCGCCCGTGTGGAGGTCGCCGTGCTCCGCCCGCCACTCCGCGACGGTCTTGGAGCCGCCGTGGGCGGCCACCCAGGCGGCGCTGCGCTCGTCGTAGCCCTCCCACGAGAACTCCGAGACGAGGAGGCGGCCGCCCGGCCGGAGCAGGCGGGCGATCGCCCAGACGACGCGCTCAAGGTCGGAGTGGTGGAGGGCCATCACCGAGCAGACGGCGTCGAAGCGGCCGATCGACTGCGCGTCCTCGACTCGCTCGCGGATCAGCCGGGGGCGTGCGGGGGCGCTCGGATCGACGCCTACCGCGTCGAGACCGTGCTCGGCCAGCCGCTCGACGAGGCCGCCGTCGCCGCAACCGACGTCGAGCACCCGCGAGCGCGGGGACAGCGCGCCGAGGAGCAGCGCGTCGAACCCTCGCCACCAGAGGTC
>Ga0308175_100001237_pt1 | contig 17216 bp, 13 predicted proteins | sample PhyCR1_3_FD_203893 | JGI IMG/M metagenome (GOLD analysis project Ga0308175, IMG submission 203893) | Soil microbial communities from UC Gill Tract Community Farm, Albany, California, United States - DLSLS.C.R1 | ecosystem: Environmental > Terrestrial > Soil > Agricultural land | place: USA...
CGCCCCCAGCTCGCTCAGCTTCCCCTCCGCCCACGCGACCTCCTCCTTCGCCGTGGCGACGGCGATGTGCCGCGTCGACCCTGCCACCTCGGCTGCCTTCCTCGTGGCGCTGGCGCTCTCTCTGGGGCGGCCATACCTCGGCATGCACTACCCCTCCGACGTCCTTGCCGGTGTCCTGCTGGGCGTGGCGCTGGGCTTGATCGTCCCGCTTTCGCTATGAAGGTCGGGATCGTCGGGCTGCCGAACGCGGGCAAGTCGACCCTCTTCAACGCGCTGACGAAGGGGGGTGCGCAGACCGGCGACTACCCGTTCACGACGATCGAGCCGAACGTGGCGATCGCCCAGGTGCCCGACGAGCGGCTGGAGAAGGTCGCCGCGACCGTCGGCAGCTCCGAGCTGGTGCCGGCGACCATCTCCTTCCACGACATCGCCGGCCTGGTCAAGGGAGCCTCCGAAGGGGAGGGGCTGGGGAACCAGTTCCTCGCCTCGATCCGCGAGACCGACGCGATCTGCCACGTCGTCCGCTGCCACCAGGACAGCGGCGTGCCGCACCCCGACGGCCGCGTCGACCCGCTCGCCGACATCGAGACGATCGAGACCGAGCTGGTCCTGGCCGACTACGAGCAGGTGGAGCGGCGCCTGGGGCGGGTCGGCAAGCAGGCCAAGTCGGGGGACAAGGAGTCGATCGCCGAGCACGGCTGGCTGCAGGCGGTGCACGAGGCGCTGGCGGCGGGACGTCCGGCCCGCTCGATCCCGGTGCCCGACGCCGCCCCCGACGCCGTCCGCAACCTGCAGGCGCTGACTACGAAGCCGATCCTCTACGTCGCCAACGTCGACGAGGGCGATGCCGAGGCTCCCGAAGCGGTCGTCTCACACGCCAGGTCCGTCGGCGCCGGCGTCGTCGCCGTCAGCGCCCGGATCGAGGGCGAGCTGGCCGAGCTCGACCCCGCCGAAGCCGAGGAGATGCGGGAGTCCTACGGCGTCGAGGGCTCGGGGCTGGCGCGGCTGGTCCGCGCCGCCTACGACCTGCTCGAGCTGATCACCTTCTTCACCGCCGGCGAGGGCAAGGAGGCCGTGGCGCGGCCGCTGCGGCGGGGTGCCACCGCCCTGGAGGCCGCCGGCACGATTCACACCGAGATCATGGAAGCCTTCGTCAAAGCCGAGGCGATCGGCTGGGAGCAGCTGGTGGATTGCGGCGGCTACGCCGCGGGCCGCGACCGCGGGCTACTGCGGATCGAGGGGCGCGATTACGTGGTGCAGGACGGCGACGTGATCACGATCAAGGTCTGAGGGCCGGCAGGCGGCGCATCTCGGAATCCTCGGTCGCTCATTCCTCGATGATCGTCACCACGCCGGCGGGGGCGTCGAGGGCGCTGAGGGTGCGGCGGGCGGCCTCGGCGACGTGGATCATCGGCGGCTCCGGCCGGCCCTGCTCGTGGTAGGTACCCGGGCCGTAGAAGCGGCCGTAGCGGACGACGACGCCGCCCGCGTCGAGCACCATCGCCTCGTGCTCGGCGACGGCCGCGGCGCCGCGCTCGGTCGGCAGTTGCCAGGCGATGCTCTGGGCGACGAAACGGGCGGCGCCCGCCGCGCGGGCAGCCGCGAGCAGGTTCTCGGTTCCCTCGGTGCGGATGCGGGAGTTGGCGGCCCCCATCTCCGCGATCCGGGCCGGGTCGTTTGGGAGGTCGGTGAGCTGGTGCATGACCAGGTCGGGGCCGAAGGCCGCCGCCGCCTCGAGGAGCGCCCGCCTGTCGTAGACGTCGAGGACGACCGGCTCGGCGCCCAGCTCCCGCAGCATCTCCGCTTTCGCCTCGGTCCGGGTCATTCCGGCGACCTCGTGCCCCTGTTCGGCCAGCATCGGCACCAGCTGGCGCCCGATCGCGCCGCTCGCTCCGGCGAGGAAGATGCGCATAGCAGCAACCTAGCGTCCCTTTCCGCGGTTCCTTTGTCGTTCCCCGGTTGACGAAGGAACCGCGGAACTAGAGTTCACCCATGGAGGAAGGGCCGCGGTTCACCGAGGTGGCCGCCAAGGCCGGCCACTACGAGAGCTTCTATCTCAAGGCCTGCGAGCCGACCGGCGGGCGCGGGATCTGGATCCGCCACACCGTCCACAAGCGGCCCGGAGCCGAGCCGACCGGCTCGGTCTGGTTCGTCTTCTTCGATCGTGCGGCGCCGGCCCCGGGGGCGGGCAAGGTGACCGTGGACACGGCGCGGCTCGCCGCACCGGCCGGCTCCTGGATCCGCGTCGCCGACGCCGAGATCGGGCCGGGCCGGGCCGAAGGCTCGATCGACGTCGGCGGCCTCGCCGCGACCTGGTCGCTGACCTTCGCCGGCGAGGCGGCGCCCTGCAGGTACCTGCCCGCGGACTGGCTCTACCGCTCGCCGCTGCCGCGAACCAAGTTCGTCGCCCCCTACCCGGAGGCGCGCTTCGAGGGCCGCCTCGAAGTCGGCGGTGAGTCGCTGGAGCTGAGCGGCTGGCCTGGGATGATCGGCCACAACTGGGGCAGCGAGCACGCCGAGCGCTGGGTTTGGATCGAGGGCACCGGCTTCCCCGACTCGCCCAGCACCTACTTCGACGTCGGCGCTGCCCGCGTTCGCCTCGGCTCCCGCGTCAGCCCCTGGATCCCCTCCGGCACGCTGCTCCTCGACGGCGTGGCCCACCGCCTCGGCGGCCTTGGCGCGATCCGCTCGGCGCGGATCGAGGAGCGGCCCACCGCCTGCTCCTTTCTGCTCCCCGGCAGGGACGTGGTCGTGCAGGGGCGGGTGGCGGCGCCGGAGAAGGACTTCGTCGGCTGGCTCTACGCCGATCCGAAGGGCCCAGTGCACAACACGGTCAACTGCTCGGTCGCCGACCTCGAGCTGACGGTCGAGCGGCCCGGCCTGCCGCCGCGGCTCCTCACCCTGGAGGCCGGCGGCGCCTACGAGCTTGGGATGCGGGAGACCGACCACGGCATCCCGATCCAGCCCTTCCCGGACGGCTGAGCGGTGGCGGCGGGAGCGCGGCGATTCTGGCTGATCTGGGCCGCGGTCGCGCCGCTGGCGGCATGGGCGCTGCTGCGGGCGCTCGGGGTCTCCGGCGGCTTTCCGCTAGCCGCGATCATGGCGTTCACGCCCTACGCGGCGGTGGCGGCGCTGCTTGCCGCCGCCGTCGCCGCAGTGCTTCGCAACTGGGCCGCCAGCGGCGTCGCCGCGCTCGCCACGCTGAGCCTGGCCGTCGCCGTCCTGCCGCGCGCCGTGGGCAGCGACACGGTCGCGGTCGAAGGCCGCGAGACCCTGCGGGTACTCGCCGCCAACGTCCACCACGGCACCGCCGACCCGGCGGCGCTGGTGGCCCTGGCCGGCCGCCTTCACGCCGACGTCCTCTGCGTCGAGGAGCTGACCCCCCGCTTCGCGGGCGAGCTTCGGGAGGCCGGCCTCGATCGCCGGCTGCCCAACGCGGTCCTGGAGGTGCACCACAGCGCCTCGGGCGCCGGCGTGTACTCGCGGCTGCCGCTGCGGCGCCTGCCCGGCCCCCATCGCTTCCTCTTCCGCTCCCCGCGGGCCCAGCTCCGCCTCGGCGACGGGCGCACCGTCCGCATCGTCGCGGTCCACCCGTTTCCGCCCGAGTCGCATCGCACGGCCGAATGGGAAGAATCGCTGGCGAGCCTCCCGTCCGCCGGCCGCGGCGCCCCCTGGGTGCTGGCGGGGGACTTCAACGGGACCTTCGACCAGTCGCAGTTCCGCGACGTCGTCGACCGCGGCTACGAAGACGCCGGGGCGGCCGCCGGCGACGGGCTCGAGCCGAGCTTCCCCCGCGAAGGGCACCTGATTCCGCCGGTGACGATCGACCACGTGCTCGCCGACCGCCGGCTCGGCGTCGCCGACTACTCGGTGGAGGACCTGCCGGGCTCCGACCACCGCGCGGTCTACGCCGAGCTGGTGCTGCCCTAGAGGGGTGGCTAAACCAGCCATGTAGCTCTGCGCCCGAGTCGTCATCACCATCGCCTCTACTGCTTGGGCGTTAGGCCTCCGGCAGGGCATGCGGTAGTAGACAGGCTTATGCGCCGTCCACCTGATTGATCGCAGAGTCGTCTGGGAAGAGCGTCTTTTTCCTGCCCCTGGACCACTTTGGCCAATTTGAACATCCGCCTGCATCCGCAGGGTTCGCCGCTACCGCCCGAAAATAGAGGTGTGCCTGAATGTCTCCGGACGAGTATCCATATATTGATACCGGCGTCGTCTACTGCGATGACAACCTTGACCGGCTGCGCGCGCTGCCAACTGAAAGCGTCGATCTTGTCTACCTAGATCCCCCGTTCTTCTCGAACCGCAACTACGAGGTCATCTGGGGAGACGAGGCCGAGGTCCGGTCCTTTGAGGATCGCTGGGAGGGTGGCATTCAGGTCTACATCAACTGGATGCAGGTACGGATGGTGGAGCTACACCGCGTCCTCAAAGACACTGGGTCGCTTTACCTCCATTGCGATTGGCACGCTGCCCACTATCTGAAGGTGATGATGGACGGGATCTTTGATTCCTCGAACTTCATCAACGAGATCATCTGGCGACGGACTGGCGCACATAACAAGCGGGGCCGATTCGGGCCGATTCACGACACGATCCTGTTCTACCGCAAGGGCAGTGGGGCTACCTGGACCCACCCACGCCGTCCCTACATGCGGCGACACGTCGAGCAGTACTTCGTAAAAGACGAGAAAGGCTGGCGCACCAACTACTACGGCAACGTCCTCACGGGGTCAGGGCGACGTAACGGCGAAAGCGGCAAATCCTGGCGTGGGATCAACCCAAGCGAGAAAGGTCGCCATTGGGCGATTCCCGGTGCTCTCTTGGAGGAGATCGAAGAGGACATGAGCGGCTTGACTCAGCACCAGAAGCTGGACCGGCTATACGAGCTCGGCTACATCACCATCGAGCCGGGAGCAGCGTGGCCGATGTATGAGCACTACATCACGCCCCATGATGGGACCTCCGTGCCGGACATTTGGGCATTCCAGCCCTACACGGGCGGCACCGTATTTGGCACCGAGGCAGGTATTGATGAGGACGTGCGCTGGCTATCGCCGCGCGACCAGGAGCGTCTGGGCTACCCCACGCAAAAGCCAGAGGGATTGCTGACCCGGATCATCGAAGCGTCGAGCATTCCAGGCCAGGTTGTGCTCGATCCTTTCTGCGGATGTGGGACGACCTTAACGGTCGCCGAGAGGTTGGGTCGAAGGTGGGTCGGTATTGACATCAGCATCACGGCGGTCGGCATCATCGAGCGTCGATTGCTGAAAGACGGCCGAGAAACACCCCGCGTAGTAGGAATGCCGACCACCCCACCACAGTTAGCTGGGCTCAAGCCGTTCGAGTTCCAAAACTGGGTAATTCAAAGCCTCCAAGGCCATCACGCAAAACGACGGAGCGGCGACATGGGGATCGACGGTTACACGTTCTTTAGTCGAGACCCGATCCAAGTCAAGCGCTCAGAGCGTGTCGGCCGGCCCGTGCTGGACAGCTTCCAGACCGCCATCGAGCGGGAGGGCAAGAATCGCGGCGTCGTCGTCGCATTCAGCTTCACGAAAGGGGCACGTGAGGAGGCAGCCCGGGTTCGTGCACAGAAGGGGATCAAGATCGAACTTCTGACCGTCCAGCAGATTCTTCGCGCCCGTGGCGAGCTGCGCATTCCGGACATCGACGAAATCCTTCCGCAGCCCTCCCTCGATGCCACGACGTTCCTTGGCCTGCCGCTTCCTGCCTCTCGGAAGAAATCCCAGCGGCCGACCGCTAGCCGCCTCGTGAAAAGTGCACGCGAACGCGCAGCCCTTTTGAGTGAAGATTAGTCGCTCAACTCCCATTCAGAGCGGTGTTCCGGCGATAGCGGAGGGGCGAGCATGTTTGCGCCGAACCGCGCGACAACCAGGTTGGCAGCGGTCCGACGTGACTGGGAGCACGGATTCGGCAGGTTCGTTGTCTTTTTCGGCGTAGAAGAGCTAGTCAAGTCGCGAACGGTGCGCCGCACCGCATCATCAGCGCCCATGTCACGCTCGTCCTCGCTGAACGTAAGGAGCGCAAGGGGGCAGCGCAGGACAATGCTGAGGACGGGCACTGCGTTACGGCGTCCGGGTACGGGGCTTTGCACATGGGATTTACCTCCCCGGTGCCCACGACCCCGGGAGTGTTCACCCGCCCCCGGGGCATTTAGTTGTAGGGACGCGACAGGTAGGAAAGCCCACCATGCAATCCAAACTCGCCCCATAGCCTCCTAGCCGCCAGGCCGCTTTTCCACCTTCTGGAAGGTCATCCAGGTGGCATAGCTGCCGAGCGCCGACTCCAGGTCGAGGCCGCTGACGGTGGTGACGCCGCCGGTCCCGTAGAGCCTGGCGGTGACGATCCGCGGGGTCACGCCGCGCTTGAGGACGACGATCTTCTTCAGGCGCCCGTCGAGGTAGCCGCCGAGCTTGGCGTTGATCTGCGGGCCGCTGAGCTGCATCGTCCAGGTGTGCAGCGGGCAGTAGCCGTCGTAGGGATCGGGAACGCCCTGCAGGTAGGGGACGGCGGGGCCGCCGAAGACGTACTGGATGCTTTCGGTGTGGCCGCCCGAGCAGGCGGAGAAGAGGGTCTCGGCGATCTTCCCCCGGTAGGTGAGGACCTGGCCGCGGGTCGCGTCGGCGGCAGCGTCGCTGCGCGTGTACTCGCTTTCCAACCCCTTGTAGACCTGGCTGCGGGTATCGGCGTACAGGTCGAAGCCGTTGCCTTCGACGCCGCCGGTGAGGGCGAAGGAGCGGGAGACGACCGCCTGGGCCTTCAGCTCGGCCATCGGCCAGGAGGGCGGCGACTCGTTTGGGATCACCCCCTTCACGTAGTTGTCGACGCTGAGGGCGTTGACGACGTTCAGCGAGCCGCGCTGGCTTTCGGTCGGGAGCGCCTCGAGGGCGCCCCGGTAGGTGCCGTAGCCGGCGATCTCGACCTGCCCCGCTCCGGCGGCCCGCAGGGTGCGGCCGCAGCGGGCGAGGGACTTGCCGCTGGGGCCGAGCAGCCGCACCGTGCCTCCGGCTTGATCGGCTCGGTAGCTGTGGCGGGGGTCGAGGCGCCTGCCGCAGGCGCTGGTTGCGCCGTTGAAAGCGACGTCGCCGCGCGAGATGCCGAGGAGGACGCGCACCACGCGTGGCTTGGTAAGCGTGCCGAGGCTGGTGCCCCGGTAGTAGTGGCCGAGGATGAAGCGGTAGCCGCGGCCGTGCAGCGCGTAGCCATAGGCGCCGTATGCGCTCATCCCGACCCCGTGGCCGAAGCCGCGGCCGTGGACGATCCAACGCACCTTGGCGGCGGCGGTGCCGGCCGGCGCGGCGAGGGCGCTGGCCGGGAGCAGCGCGAGCAGCGCGCAGAGCAGCGGCAAGAGCGGTTGTCGGCGGCGTTGGAGCACTTCCGAACAACAGGTTCGCCGCCGGCGAGTAGCGGCCTCCAGGGCGGCTCGACCCAGACGCTACCCTGGCCATGAGGGGCAGGACGAGACGTCGAGAAGGAAGGTTCGCAATGGCTACCGAGACTGTTCAGGCGACCGACCACAAGCTGCTTGCCGCCGGCGAGTGGATCGAGACCGGCGAGTGGGACGAGGTCAAGAGCCCCTATGACGGCAGCGTCGTGGGTCGCGTCGCCCAAGGTGACGAGGCGCTGGTCGACCGCGCGGCGAAAGCCGCCCACGAGGCCTTCCGAACCGCCGACTTCCCCCAGCACGCTCGCGCCGAGGTCCTCCAGCGCGCCGCCGAGGTCGTCGCGGAGCGAAAGGAGGACCTGGCGCTGACGATCGCCGCCGAGGCCGGCAAGCCGCTGAAGACCGCGACGGTAGAGGCCGAACGCTGCGTCTCCACCCTCGAGTTCTCCGCCGTCGAGGCTCGCAAGCTGACTGGCGGCACCGTCCCGATGGAGGCCTCGCCTGCCGGCGCCGGCAAGCTCGGCGTGATGCTGCGCGTGCCCTATGGGGTGGTGGGGGCGATCAGCCCGTTCAACTTCCCGCTCAACCTCGTCGCCCACAAGCTCGGCCCGGCGATCGCCGCCGGCAACGCGGTGGTCCTGAAGCCCGCCGGGCAAACCCCGATCTCGGCGCTGAAGGTGGCCGCGATCCTGGCCGAGGCGGGGCTGCCCGACGGCTGGCTCTCGGTGATCCCCGGCTCGGGCTCGAGCGTCGGCAACGCGATCGTCGAGCACGAGCTGACGCGGGCTCTCTCCTTCACCGGCTCGGGCCCGGTCGGCTGGGAGATCCGCAGCAAGGTCCCCCACAAGAAGGTGAACCTCGAGCTGGGATCGAACGCGCCGTTGATCGTCGCCGCCGACGGCGACTGGGAAGCGGCCGCCGACAAGGCCCGGCTGCACGCCTTCTCCCACGCCGGACAGAGCTGCATCTCGATCCAGCGGATCCTCCTGCACGAGGAGGTGGCCGACGCCTTCACCGAGCGACTGGTGGCGAACGTCGAGAAGCTCACGGTCGGCGACCCGCTCGACCCCGAGACCGACGTCGGCCCGCTGATCACCCCGGAGGACCGCGACCGGGTCAAGCAGTGGGTCGAGGAGGCGGTCGCCGGGGGGGCCGAGGTGTTGACCGGCGGCGAGCTCGCCGACGAGGGACGCTGCCTGGCCCCCACCCTGTTGAAGGCCCCGCCAAAAGATGCCAAGGTCTGGTGCGAGGAGATCTTCGGCCCTGTGGCGACGATCGACACCTTCGCAAGCTTCGAGGAGGCCCTGCAGCTCGCCAACGACTCCAAGTTCGGCCTGCAGGCCGGCGTCTTCACCCGCGACGTGGGACGGGCGCTGCAGGCGGCTCGCACCCTTCGCTTCGGCGGCGTCCTGATCAACGAGGTGCCGACCTTCCGCGCCGACCAGCAGCCCTACGGCGGCGTCAAGGACTCCGGCAACACCCGCGAGGGCCCCGCCTACGCCGTGCTGGAGCTGACCGAGGAGCGGTTCGTCACCCTGCAGGGGTAGGGCGCTCGCCGCTACTCGTGGGGGCGGGCCATGCGGCGGTGGTCGAGCGCCTCCTCGAGGACCGCCGGCTCGACGCCCTGCTCGAGGGCGACCTCGCGCAGGGAGCGGCCGGACTCGGCCGCGGCCTTGACGATTTCGGCGGCGCGGTCGTAGCCGATGTGGGGGTTGAGGGCAGTGGCGGTCGCCAGCGTCGCCTCGGCGTGGCGCTCGGTCATCTCCTCGTTGGCTTCGAGGCCGGCGACGCACTTCTCGTCGAGCAGGCGCGAGGCGGAGGCGAGCAGCTTGATCGAGTCGAGCAGGTTGCGGGCGATCAGCGGCACCCGCACGTTCAGCTCGAACTGCCCCTGGCTGCCGGCGACGGTGATCGCCGCGTCGTTGCCGATCACCTGGGCGGCGACCTGGATCACGACCTCCGGGATCACCGGGTTGACCTTGCCGGGCATGATCGAGGAGCCCTTCTGCAGCTCCGGCAGCCGCAGCTCGGCGAGGCCGGCGCGCGGCCCGGAGCCCATCAGCGCCAGGTCGTTGGCGATCTTGTTCAGAGAGACCGCGTAGACCTTGAGCGCGCCCGAGAGCTCGACCAGGGCGTCGCGGTTGCCCTGCGCCTCGAAGGCGTCGAGCGGGGCGGAGATCTCCAGGCCGGTCTCGGCGGCAAGCCGCTCGCGGACCTTGGCGGCGAACTCGGGGTGGGTGTTGAGCCCGGTGCCGGTCGCGGTTCCCCCCAGCGGGATCTGGCCGACGCGGCGCAGCGTCGCTTCCACGCGCTGCACGCCGAGCCGCACCTGCGCGGCGTAGCCGCCGAACTCCTGGCCGAGGGTCACCGGCACGGCGTCCATCAGGTGCGTGCGGCCGGCCTTGACGACGTCGGCGAACCGCTCGGCCTTCTGCGCCAGCGCGCCCTCCAGCGCGCCCATCGCCGGCAGCAGCTCGTGGGTCACCTGGTCCAGCGCCGCCAGGTGCACGGCGGAGGGGAAGACGTCGTTGGAGGACTGGCCCATGTTGACGTGGTCGTTGGGGTGGGCGCCCTCGCCGGCGAGGTTCGCGATCACCTCGTTGGCGTTCATGTTGGAGGAGGTGCCCGACCCGGTCTGGAAGACGTCGACGGGGAACTGGTCATCGTGCTCGCCGGCGGCGACGGCGTTGCCCGCGGCGGCGATCCGCTCCGCCAGGTCGCCGTCCAGGTTGCCGAGCGCGCCGTTGGCCTCGGCGGCGGCGGCCTTGAGCCGGCCGAGCCAGCGCACCACCGGCACCGGCACCCGCTCGCCCGAGACCGGGAAGTTGTCTACCGCTTTGGTGGTCTCGCCACCCCAGAGCTGCTCAGTCAAAGTCGCGCCTCCGTGAAGATCGTTGGAGGCTGGAGCGTATTGGAGGCGTTCTCTTAGCCGCCCGAGCGGCCGGCGTCGAAGCCCTGCCGGTAGGCGCGCATGAACGCCGGGGAGGGGGGCTTGCGCCCGGGCGCGTAGCGGACGGCGACCTCGAGGCGACGCAGCAGGTCGGCGTGGATTCCTTCGGTTCCCTCCGCACCCCGCTGCGCGGCGCCCATCAGGTAGCCGAGCTCGATGCTGGCGTCCCCGCCGGGGTCGGTGCGGGCCTGGGCGTTCAGTCGGGTCGCGGTGAGGACGAGGGCTTCGCCGACCTGGGCGAGCTCGCCGCCGCTTTGGTTCTCGACCAGGCACTCGCTGATCGGCGTCCGGTCGTCGAGCTTGACCGGCCCGGGCGCCTCCTCCAGCGCCCGCGCGTAGGCGGCGGGGCCGTCGAGGCAGGCCACCGGCGTCCCCTCTTCGCTCTTCCCGCAGCCGGCCAGCGCGGCGAGGAGCGCGAGTGCGGCGAGAACCGGCGCCGCGACGGCGAAGGCTGCCGAAGGCCGCCCGGCGGCGAGGGAGGAGCGCATCGGCGGCATCCTATGCCCGCCCTACTCGTGGGCTGGCCGCTCAGTCGGCGGGGCGGGGGGAGAGGCCGCCGCTGGTCACCTGCGAGACGCCGCCGGGAGGCCCGGAGGGGGCGGCGGGCTCGGCGGGCCGCTTTCGCTTGCCCCGGGTCGCCGGCTGCAGGCCGGTGAGGCTCGCCGGGAAGACTTCGACCCATTCGGCGAGCTGGTATTCCGCCGCCGTGGCGTGGTTCCAGGAGAGGTGCAGGTGGTTGCCGCAGCCGTGGCCGGCGTCGCCGTCGTAGCCCACCCAGCGGAACGGCGGCCTCGGGTGGTTCTGGGTCGGCTCGGCCCAGTGCGCGAGGCGCGTGATCGGCGCCCAGCTGGCGTCGCAGGTGCTGCCGCCGTTGACCGGCACCAGGTCCACCGCGAGGCCGTTGTAGTGGTCGGAGCCGCGGGTGTGGCAGCGGTCGCAACCGACGTGCCTGCCGCTCGGCAGCGGCCCGGAGTAGCCGTCGGTGACGAAGATCGGATACCGCGCGGCGATCCAGCGCAAATCGGCGACGATCCGGCTGTCGACCATGTCACCCGGTTCGTGCGGGATCGAGGCCGGGATGGGCACGATCCGGCCGGGGGCCGAGATCAGCTTCGTGGTTCCGGGAAGGGTCGCCGCGGAGGAGTAGGCGCAGATCGCCAGCAGCGGCGCGCAGGAAAGCGCGGCCATCACGGCGAAGAGAACCCATCTGCTGCTCAGGGAGGGGCGGCTCACCCCTGCTGTATCGGCGACACCGGCCCCACCCCTTGAATCGCGCGGGTAGGGTTCGCCCGATGCCCACCGTCCGCGAGGCGACCTTCGAGCTCTTCCGCGCCCACGGGATGACGACGATGTTCGGCAATCCAGGCTCTACCGAGCTGCCGATGCTCGCCGAATTCCCCTCGGACTTCCGCTACGTGCTCGGCCTGCAGGAGGCCGTCGTGGTGGGGATGGCCGACGGCTTCGCCCAGGCCTCGGGCCGCACCACCGTCGTCAACCTGCACACCGCGCCGGGCGTGGGCAACGCGATGGGGGCGATCTTCAACGCCCAGGCCAACCACTCGCCGCTGCTGATCACCGCCGGGCAACAGGCGCGCGCCCAGATCACCCTGCAGGCCAACCTCACCAACCGCGACGCGACCCGGATGCCGCACCCGCTGGTCAAGTGGTCCTACGAGCCGCCCCGCGCCGAGGACGTGCCGCTGGCGCTTGCCCACGGCGCCCACCTCGCCGGCCTCGCGCCGCGCGGGCCGGTCTTCGTCTCGCTGCCGATGGACGACTGGTACGCCGAGGTCGACGAGGGCGATGCCCGCGCCGCGATCGAGCGCCGGGTGAGCGGTCGCGCGGTCGCCGACCCAACGGCGGTGGCCGCCCTCGCCGAGCGTCTGGACGCCGCCGCCAACCCGGTCCTCGTCGCCGGCCCCGACATCGACACGGTCGGCGCCTGGGACCTCGCCGTCGCCCTCGCCGAGCGCCAGCGCCTGCCCGTCTGGGCTTCGCCCGCAACCGGCGGCGTCCGCCTCGGCTTCCCCGAGGGGCACCCGAACTTCCGCGGCGTGCTGCCGCCGGCGATCGGCCCCGTCGGCCAGACGCTCGAGGGACACGACCTGATCGTGGTCCTCGGCAGCTCCGTCTTCCCCTACTACCCCCACATCCCGGGGCCGCTGCTGCCCGACGGGGCGGAGCTGGTCGCGATCACCAGCGACCCCGACGAGGCGGTGCGGGCGCCGATGGGCGATGCGATCGTCGCTGACGTCGGCCTTACCCTGGCGGCGCTGCTGGAGACCGTGCCCGAGTCCTCGCGCCCGGCGCCCGAGCCCAACCAGGGGCCGCAGGAAATCCCGCCGGCCGATCCGCTGAATTCCTCGACCGTCCACACCGCCCTCGCCGAGGCCCTGCCCGACGATGCGATCGTCGTCCTCGAGTCCCCCTCGAGCACGCTGGCGCTGCGCAACCAGCTGCGGATCTCCCGTCCCGGCAGCTACTACTTCAGCGCTGGCGGTGGCCTCGGCTTCGGTCTGGCGGCGGCGGTGGGAGTGCAGCTCGCCCAGCCCGACCGGCCCGTCGTCTGCGTGCTCGGCGAGGGCTCAGCGCAGTACGCGATCACCGCCTTCTGGAGCGCCGTTGCCTACCAGGCGCCGGTCACCTTCCTGGTACTGCGCAACGACGAGTACGCGATCCTCAAGTGGTTCGCCGAGGTCGAGCAGGTGACCGGCGCCCCCGGCCTCGACCTGCCGAAGCTCGACGTCGCCGCCGTCGCCGAGGGCTACGGGGTCAACGCGCACCGGGCCGCCGACCGCGACGCCGTTGCCGGCGCCCTCGCCTCCGCCCTCGCCTCCTCGCGCCCGGAGCTGGTCGAAGTCCCGGTGGCGCCGGGCATGTCACTCTTCTGAGGCCGATGCCCCTGCTGCAGCGCACCCGCTCGCCGGTCCCGCCGCCGCCGAGCCAGCCGGCGCCGGACCGCGCCCCCGACGAGCTCGCCGGCGGCGTCGCCCAGCCGCTGCGGGGCGAGCTGGAGCGGCTGCTCGGCGCCGACCGCGTCCTCTCCCGTCCCAGCGACCTGGTCGCCTACGCCTCCGACGCCAGCCCCTACCGGGTCTTCCCGCGCGCGGTCGTCGAAGCCCACGACGCCGAGGACGTGGCCAAGGTCCTCGCCCACGGGCGCGAGCGCGGGATCCCGGTGACCTTCCGCGCCGGCGGCACCAGCCTCAACGGCCAGGGCCAGGGGGATGGGATCCTGGTCGACGTCCGCCGCCGCTTCGGCGGGGTGCGGGTCGAGGCCCACGGCGCCCGGGCGCGGGTCAAGCCGGGGACCGTTCTCGGGCATGCCAACCGCGTCCTCGCCCCCTACGGGCGCCGGCTCGGCCCTGACCCAGCCAGCACCGACGTCGCCACCGTCGGCGGCGTCGTCGCCAACAACTCCGGCGGCATGCGCTGCGGGGTGACGGCGGACTCCTACTCCACCGTCCGCGAGATGACCTTCGTGCTGCCGTCCGGGACGACGATCGACACCGGCGCCCCCGGCGCCGCCGCCGAGTTCGCCGCCGCCGAGCCCGAGCTCGCCGCCGGGCTGGCCGCGATCCGCGACGAGATCCGGGCCGACTCCGGGCTCAGCGAGCGCATCCGCCGCAAGTTCGCGATCAAGAACACCACCGGCTACCGCCTCTGCGCCTTCCTCGACGCCGAGGAGCCGCTGGAGATCTTCCGCCGCCTGCTGGTCGGCTCGGAGGGCACCCTCGGCTTCATCGCCGAGGCGGTCTTCGAGACCGTGCCGGTGCCGCCGCTGACGACCACGGCCTGGATCCACTTCGCGGGGATCGACGAGGCGATCGCGCCGGTGCGCGACCTGGTCGCCTCCGGCGCCACCGCGGTCGAGCTGATGGTCGCCCCGGCGCTGATCACCGCCGCCTGGAACATGGTCGGGGCGCCGCAGGAGTGGAAGGAGCTGCCGCCGGAGTCGGCGGTGCTGCTGGTCGAGTTCGGTGGCTCCAGCGGCGCCGACCTCGACGCCAGCGTCGCCCTCGCCGGCGAAATCCTCTCCGCCCACGAGACGATTCGGCCACTCCGCTTCACCCGCGAGCCAGAGGAGATCGAGCTCGCCTGGCGGGTGCGGGAGGGGCTGCACGGGCTGGTCGGCCGTCTCCGCCTCGAGGGGACGGCGCTGATCGTCGAGGACGTCTGCGTGCCGCCCGAGCGGATCGCCGAGGGTGCCAAGGACCTGCAGGCCCTGCTCGCCGAGCACGGCTTCCTCCCGGGCGTTGCCGGCCACGCCTCGGCCGGCAACCTCCACTTCATGCTCACCCCGGACTTCGCCAAGCCCGAGGACGTGGAGCGCTACGAGGCGTTCATGTCGGGGCTGGTGGAGCTGATCGTCGACCGCTACGACGGCTCGCTCAAGGCCGAGCACGGGACCGGGGTCAACATGGCCCCCTACGTGGAGCGCGAGTGGGGGCCCGAGGCGACCGAGCTGATGTGGCGGGTGAAGCGGCTGGCCGACCCCGACGGGGTGGTCTCGCCGGGGGTGGTCCTCAGCCGTGACCCCGGCGTGCACCTGCGCAACCTGAAAACGACGCCCGCGATCGAGGAGTCGGTGACGACCTGCGTGGAGTGCGGCTTCTGCGAGCCGGTCTGCCCCAGCCGCAACCTGACGACGACGCCGCGGCAGCGGATCGTCCTGCGCCGCGAGATGGCGCGCCAGCCGCAGGGCTCGCCGGTGCAGCGGGCGCTGCTGGAGGAGTACGAGTACGGCTCGATCGAAACCTGCGCCGTCGACGGCTCCTGCCAGCTCGCCTGCCCTCTCGGCATCGACACCGGCCGCATGGTCAAGGGGCTGCGCGAGCGCCGCCACGGCGAGCGGGCGGAAAAGACGGCGCTCGCGGCGGCCAATAGGTGGGGCGGGGTGGAGGCCGCCTCGCGCGCCGCGCTGCGCTTCGGAGGCCCGCTGGCGCGGCGCACGGCGCGCGGGCGGTCGCTGCCCGGCCCCGCCTCCGGGACGCTGCCGCCTACCCGGCGGGAGGGCGCCGCCGCCGTCTACCTCCCCTCCTGCACCAACCGCATCTTCGGTCAATCAAACGAAAGTGAAGTTGGGCACCCCCAGGGGGCCCAATCGCACTCTCGATGGGTCCTCGACGCTCTTGTGGCCGTCTCGGCCCGCGCGGAGATGCCGGTCTGGATCCCGGAGGACGTCGTCGGCAGCTGCTGCGGCCTGCCCTGGAGCTCGAAAGGCTTCGCCGCCGCCCACCGCCACAAGGCCAACGAGCTGGTCGAGCTGCTCTGGCACTGGAGCAGCGAAGGGGCGCTGCCGGTCGTGATCGACGCCGCCTCCTGCACCGCCGCCGCCCTGGAGCCCGGCGAGGGCGTGCTGGAGGAGGCCAACGCCGAGCGCCTGGCCAAGCTGGAGATCCTCGACTCGGTCGAGTGGGCGGCGCGCCTGCTGCCGCACCTCGAGATCGATGCAAAGGTCGCCTCCGCCACCGTCCACCCGACCTGCTCGACGCGGCGGATGGGTCTGGCCGGGCCGCTGCGCGCGGTCGCCGCTGCGCTCGCCGAGGAGGTGCACGTCGCCCCCTCGGCCACCTGCTGCGGCTTCGCCGGCGACCGCGGCCTGCTGCACCCAGAGCTGACGGAGTCGGCTACCCGGCCGCAGGCCGAGGAGCTCTCCGGCCGCCGCTTCGACGCGCGCCTATCCAGCAACCGAACCTGCGAGATCGGCCTCGAGCGCGCCACCGGCGAGCCCTACGAGTCGGTCCTCTGCCTGGCGGAGCGGCTGAGCCGCCCGGCCGGCGAGCGCGCCTAGCCGCCCGAGCCGCTCGAGCCCAGCGTCTGGCGGTCGGCGACGGCTTTGGCGTCGAGGTCGCGAACCAGGGCCCGCGTCTTGGCGTCCTTCTCCATGCGGCGGTCGAGAAGCGGGTTGACCAGCCCTCGCAGCGCCGAGACGTAGCGCCACCAGCGCGGGACGAAGATCCGCGGCGCCCTTTCCTCGATTCCGCGCACCAGGCCGGCGCCGGCCTCTTCGGGGCTGATCCGCTTCAGCAGCCATTTCGGACTCAGCTCTTCGACCCGCGGGGCGGTCTCCTGGGCGAAGGCGTCCTGGACGAGCTTGGTGTCGACCCAGCCGAAGTAGGCGACGCTGGCGCTGGCGCCGTGCGGCATCAGCTCGACCCGCATCGCGCGGCCCAGCGACTCCACGCCGGACTTGGCGGCGGCGTAGGGGCTGTTGCCGAAGCCGTTGGCGAAGGCGTAGACGGAGGAGACGACGACGATCTGGCCCTGGCGCTCAACCACCTGCGGCAGCGCCGCGCGGGCCGTGCGCCAGACCCCGAGGATGTCGACCTCGAAGACGCGCTCCCACTCCTCGCCGGAGATGCTCCGCACCGTCCCGAACTGCTTCTGGGCGATGCCGGCGTTGGCGACGGCGACGTCGAGGCCGCCAAAGCGCTCGACGACCTCGGCGACGGTGGCCATCATCGCGTTCTGGTCGGTGACGTCGCCGGCGAGGCCGATCGCCCGCTCGCCGATCCGCTCCGCCGCCTCGCGCGCCTCCTCGGCGCTCAAGTCGAGGACCGCCACCGAGGCGCCGCGCATGTGCATCTGCCGGGCGGTCTCGAAGCCGATCCCGCGGGCGGCCCCGGTGACCAGCGCGACCTTGCCGTTGAGGTCGTAGCGCGACATCTGGGCTCAGCCTATAGACCCCCTCCTAGAATCCGCGCTTCATGCCTGGATTCGCCCCCCTCGACCCGAAGCAGTCCTTCCCTGAGCTGGAGGAGCGGGTCCTCGCGCGCTGGCGCGAGAGGGAGGTCTTCGAGCGCTCGCTCGCGAACCGCGCCGGGGCCGAGGTCTGGAGCTTCTATGAGGGGC
>Ga0308175_100001238_pt1 | contig 17205 bp, 14 predicted proteins | sample PhyCR1_3_FD_203893 | JGI IMG/M metagenome (GOLD analysis project Ga0308175, IMG submission 203893) | Soil microbial communities from UC Gill Tract Community Farm, Albany, California, United States - DLSLS.C.R1 | ecosystem: Environmental > Terrestrial > Soil > Agricultural land | place: USA...
CACCCTCCAGAACGGCCTTGATCTGCTGCCAACGCTCAGGTGTCACCGTTCCTCCGGAGCCCCCGGCTCCTGTCGTATTGTCCGTCTACCTGAAACGCGAGATACGGCCCTGGAACGGCTCGCCTATTTCCGGCTCAGCTCCCGGAACAGCCAGAGGCGGGCCGTCCGCCATTCCCTCTTGACCGTGGTCACGGAGATGCCCAGGATGTCCGCGATCTCCTCATGGCTCAAGCCCATGAAGAACCGCAGCTCGACGATCCGCCCCTGGCGCGGGTCGATCTCGGCGAGCCCCGAGAGAGCTTCGTCCAAACCCACGACATCGACGTCCCGCAGCTCGGGGACCGCGATGGTCTCGTCCAGCGGGACCTTCGGCATGCCGCTCCCCCGCTTCGCCGCCTGTCGTCCCTTGGCGTAGTCCACCAGGATGCGCCGCATCATCAGGGCCGCCACGCCGAAGAACTGCTCCCGGTTCTGCCAGTGCATCTTCCGTTGCTCCATCAGGCGCAGGTAGACCTCGCTGACCAGCGCCGTGGGCTGCAGGGTGTGGCTGTCGGCCTCGCGCTGGAACAGGCGCCCGGCGATCAGGCGCAGGTCCCCGAAGACCAGAGGGATGAGCTCCTCCAGAGCCGCGGCATCGCCCTGGCTCCAGTCCTGGAGAAGCTTGGTGACGTCCGATGTGGGGGTAGGCATTTGGCCATGAGATCTTAGCAGATCGTGTGACCCTCTTTTCCCCGGTCTCTCGCGTCTCTCTACAGGACGGTTCCTCACCGGACCGGCCTCCTCGTTAAGGGGGCGGTGCGACGGGCAGGGCAGACGACCGAAGCCAGGCTTGGCAGATCGCCCCCCCTTTTTGGCTCGGTGTTCTTTTTCTTCGTGACTCTCATCGCGATGGAAATCGCGCGATGAGCATCATGATGATCGCGGTCCAGCGAGCCTCGGGGAAGAATCTGGACGGCTTCCTGGCCGGAGCTCAGGCCGTCCGGACGAGGATCTGAGAAAGTATCGATCGATTTTCTCAGATCCATCCCCGAGCTTTCGCTCATCCCGCCGAACGGACCTCGCTTTCGAAAGGGAAGAGGCTACGGCGCCGCCAGCTTGACCGCCGGATCGCCGAAGACGACGAAGCTCCGGGCGTCGTTGTTGGCCATCCAGAGAGAGGAAAACCACTCGGGGTCGACGTCCTCCAGGTTGTGCTGGCCCTCCCAGAGATCCGACAGCTCCGCGGACATCGTGGCATGGGCCTGGTTGAAGTATTCCATCGCCCAACCCACGGTGTGACCGTTCAGCAGCCGCCGGAGGGCGTTGCGGAAGATGTCGATCCCCTCGCCCCGGCTCGATCCTTCGAAGGAGGTGGTCCAGGCGCGGTCGACGTGCCCCACCACCGCCAAGGCGCCGCCGTTGGGGTGGCTGAGCAGGCGCTGCGGGAGCCGGGAGACGAACGGGCGCGGAGCGATCTCCGGCGGCCTGCCCAGGGCGTGCTGCTCGAAGCTGTCCCGCGCTGGAGTGCCCGCGCTGTAGCAGGCGAACAGAAAGGCCACCAGCCCGTGGACATGGGCGTCGGGAGAGAGGTCGTCGGCGGTGAAGTAGTCGTCCAGCGTGACCCCCTGCTCGTCGGCCGGTCCCGGCCAGTCCTGGCAGACCAGCGCCCCCTGGCGGGCGAGCTGGCGCTCGTCCTCCGGCGGGAAGCGGACGCCGTGGCAGGCGGTGAAGAGCAGGGCGGGAACGTCGGGGCCGCCCAGGAGCCTGGCGAGCCGCGCCTTGTCCGCCTGCGGCCCCAGGTAGGAGCGGAGGTCCCACCCCTTCCCCGGCTCGACCAGGGTGTCGGCCAGGGGGCGGACGAGCTCGTCGGCGGTCCGCCGGGTGGCGTCGTCCCCCTCGTTGCGGACGCCGAACAGGGAGACCTGCTTCGGCAGCTTCGGCCGGAGCTTCCCGGTCTCCAGATCGGCCACGCTCCGCGCGTACCTCGCGTAATCCTCCGCGGCGTCGAAATGGAGCCGCCCCACCGCGTAATTGACGTCGAGCTCGCTCTGGAAGGTGAACGGGATCGCCTCGGGGTCGCCGACCAGCAGCAGGTAGTAGGGAACGCGGTCCGCGTCGGCGGCGGCGCCGCACCTGGCGCCGTTGCGCTGGAGGAACCGCGAGGCGGTCTCCCCCGGCTGGTATTCATATTCCTGGAAGTAGGACGAGCGGCCCTGGCCCGCCTGGTCGCGGCGGTGCGACAGGAGCGGCGACAGGGCCGCCTTGACCTCGGGGGAGGTGCCCGGCGCGTACACCACCCCCCAGCCGGTCTCGGCCAGGTTGCGCGGATCGCAATCGAAGATGGGATCTCGCGAGCCGTCGCCTTCCCCCAGCTTCCGGATGCGCGCCATCTGCTCGCGCTCCTCCGCCCGGGAGCCCAATCCCACGGTCGTCACCTGTCTGGAGGTCATCGGCGGCAGCAGGTACTTGCCGGTGCTGCCGTCGATGCCGTTGAAGACGATCTTCCCGCCTTTCACTGGGGGACCTCCTCCGGAGGCGGTCCCGCCGGCTTCTTCTTCCGGTGGTCGGGCCCCACCTTCGGCGACTGCAGGTCGGTGCCGGACTGCTTGACCACGGCCACTCCTCCCGTATCGTTCGCCTCGATGCTGCCACCGTCCAGCCGGCGGCCGTAGTCGCCCAGGAAGATGAATCCGGCCCACTGGCGGGGCTGGCTCCAGGCCGGCTCGGCGAGCATCGAGAGCTGGGCCTGCCGCAACGCTTCGGCGGGTGGGTGCCCCTTTTCGAGGAGCTGGAAGTAGAAACGCTTCATCAGCTCCGCCGTGCTGCGGTCCCCTACCTTCCAGAGGCTCACCACCAGCTGGGGCACGCCGGCGGCGAGGAAGCCTCTCGTGATCCCCATCAGCCCCTCCCCTCGGACCTCCTTGCCCGCCCCGGTCTCGCAGGCGCTGAGCACCACCAGACCGGCTCCGAGGTCGAGGTCGTAGATCTCATGGAGGCGCAGGAAGCCGTCCCGTGGCGTTCCCGTGGGATCGACCATGGAGAAGGCGATCCCGGAGAGCTCCGGCTGACGGCTGTCCAGCAGGCTGTGCGTGGCGATGTGAAGGACGTGATAGTCGCGCAGCTTGCCGCTGGCGAGCAGATCCCGGGTGGCGTCGAAGTCGAAGGCCTGAAACGCCGCCCCCTTCTCCTTCTTGACCAGGCTCAGGATCGCCTCCCCCTCCTCTCGCGTGAAGGGGAGGCGGTCGAGCTGATCGATTCCCACGTCCCGCGCCGAACGACTCAGCTCGGCGGGGAGCGGTGGGGGGACAGCCGGCGGATGCGCCCCCTGGACCCGCGGATCGTCAGCGCGGAACACGGGATCAGCGATCACCGCGACCTTCAGCTCCTCCAGCGGCTTGCGCGCCTTGGGCTCGCGGCTCCGCAGCAGCGACAGCACGGAGGCGGAGGGGAGGTTGACCAGCTCGTGCCCTTCCACGAGGAGACGGTCCCTCCCGGCGGCCTTCTCCCGGGGCGCCGGGTCCGGCAGCACCGCGAAGGGGACGAGCTGAAGGGCGCCATCCCCCACGACGAGGAGGCGATGGAAGCTGGCGATCCGCTCCGCGGCCGGCGCCAGCACCAGGTTGGAGAGCGCTTTGGCGGCTCGCTGTCCGGAGGCCTGCGCCTCACTGCTGGCCTGCGGCAGGGCCTCCAGGAGCTGCCGCGCGACGGCCTCGACCGCCTCGCGTCCGGGGAGGGTATAGGCCGTGACCGACCGCGGTGAGACCGTCCAGAGGAAGCTGTGCTCCTCGCCCAGGGCGTAGACGAGAAGAAGGGTGTTGTCGTCCAGAAGGTGCTTCTGGATTTCGTCCACGGCCAGCGGGGCCGGCGGCGCCAGCTCGGCGGCCTGGGGGCTCCGCGCGCGCATCTGGTTTCTCAGCACGTCCTGCCGGGTGAGGAGAGACCGAATCTCCCCTTCGATCGCCGCCCTGGCGGCAGCATCTCCGCCGGCGGCCAGCAGCTTGGAGCGCTTCTCCTCGGCCGCTTGCAGTCTCTGCTCGACGTCATGAATCTCGGCCGCCAGCGCGGGGTCGGCCTGGCTCTCCACCGCCGCCCGGGTTTCCCCGAGCTCGTCGAGGAGGCCACGGGCGCGGCGGCGCTCGGAAACTTGCAAGGCCTTGGTCTCTTCGTGCGATTGCATGAGGATCTCCACGTAAAGGTCCCAGTAGTGCTGCTTGGTGGCGAAGTAGGCGGTACGGAAGGTCAGGCCCGGAGCCTCGCCGCGCAGGCTCTCGACGAGGTCGAGGGCGGGCTCGAGCTCCCGGCGCGCCCCCGCGAGGTCTCCCAGGCGGACCAGAGAGCGGGCGGCGCCGAAGCGGCACGCCGCGATCCCCTGGCGTTCGCCGATGCGCTCGAAGATCGCCCTCGCCTCCCGCTCGCGCGCCACGGCGTCCCGGTCCTGGTTCCTGACGTAGCTCACGCGCCCCAGGTTCGACAGCGCGTACGCTTCGTCCCGAGCGTCGCCGAGCTTGCGGGAGAGGGCCAGAGCCTCGCTCTGAGCCTTCCAGGAGCCGTCCAGGTCGCCGGCCTTGAGCAGCGCCGCCCCCAGGCTGGCCAGGGTCACCGCCTGCCCCCGCTCGTCCTTGAGCTGCCGCTGGATGGCGAGCGCCTTCTCCAGGTCGGCCCGGGCCTCGACGAGCCGGCCCTGGCGCTGCTCAAGCTCTCCCAGGTAGCTCAAGGTGGTCGCGAGGAGGTCCGGATTCCCGTTGAGCCCGAAGGCCCGGCGGGCTCCCTCCAGCGCGTCCCGGGCCTCGTCGGGCCGTCCCACCTCCACCTCAGCCTTCCCCAGATTGATCGACGTCCTGCCCAGGTTCTCCATGTCTCCGAGCCGCCGCCAGAGGCTCGAGGCCTCCTCGTAGGCCTCGACCGCGGGGCGCATCCTGCCGAGAGAGAAACTGGCGGCGCCGATATTGTTGAGCGTGCTCGCCTGTCCGGGGAGATCCTCCAGCTTGCGGAAGAGATCCAGAGCCGGCTGGAAAGAGACCAGGGCTTGGTCCTCCTGCTGCCGGGACCTCAGAAGATTCCCACGATAGTTGAGCGCGACCGCCTCGCCGCGGAGGTCCCGGGCGTCCCGGTACGCGGCGATCGACTGGCCGAGGGCTTCGAGGGCCTGGTCGCCGTGGCCTTGCTCCTCGTACGTGGTGCCGATCCGATACAGGGCCTGCCCCTCTCCGCTGCGATCGCCCAGCGAGCGCCAGAGCCCCTGGGCCCGCCGGTAGCAGTCCCTGGCCTTGTCCCAGCTCTTCTGCCGCCGCCACCCCTCCCCCTCGGCAAAGACCCGCTCCGCCGCCACCCGCGTGCGGTCGCGCTCGGTGGCCGGCCGGAGCTCGTCGATCCGCATCTCGTATCGGCCGGGCTTGTCCGTGGCGGTGTCCGATCTCACCTCGACCCGGTAGTCGCCGGTGGCCGCCGCCACCTCCGACGCCCGCTCGGGGCCTTGGGCGCCGTTGGGGCTGTCCACCGAGATGATCTGGTGTTTGCCGTCCGGCGCCAGGAGGCGGAGGACCACGTCGATCCCCTTCTGCTCGGCGGCCAGACGGACGTACTGGCCGGCCTTCAGCGCCACGAGATAGGTGTGGGCCTTCCCACCCGAGAGGGTCCGGGTGACCGGATGCCCCGGCTGGAGCCGGACCGGCTCATTCTCTGCATTCATCCCCCCTCCTTGCCGTGCACGGCAACCCGTAAGGATGACAGCGGACATACCTAAGGCGAGAACGACGCGCTTGCCGTTCCAATGAGCCATGGGAAATCTCCTTGCTGACCTGGGATGGGAGTTACGACACGCCTATCCAGAACGCGATGAGCGTTCGGGGAGGGGACCATCCAGGAGGAGATTTACCGGCGGGTCTGGATCACGAAGGTGCTTTCGGACAAGGGGCGGCCGCCCGTTTCCGGAACGATCCGGACGCGGTAGGTGCCGTCGGGCAGGTCGGAGCGCCGCAGGAAGAGCCGGAAGTCGCGCGGGGTCAGCCGCAGGGGATCGCTGCGCCACACGGAGCGCCCCTTGGCGTCGAGGATCTCGAAGCGCGCGTCCTGCGGCGGGATCGAGGCGTCCACCACCAGGGTCAGCAGGACGTGATCGTCCTGAGGAGGGATCTCCAGAACCGTGGGTCCCCGGTGGGTCTCGCCCAGAACGACCTCTTGCGGAGAGATGTCGAAGACCGGCGCCGAGAGCTGCTTCACCTCGCGGCGCAGCGCGGCCGCCCAGAGGCCGAGGCCGACCGCCAGGACGGCGAACAGGGCCGCCAGCGAGTAACCGGGCTTAAGCCAGGAGCCCCTCTTCCGCGATACGGCCGGGCGGGCCGCGAGAGCCAAGGCCCGGGCCTTCTCGGGGACCTCCCGGATCCAATCCCGATATTCGGACTCGGCGTCGACCTCCTCCGCGAGGGGCGAGGGCTCCAGGGTCCCGGCTTCCAGGTGCCGGACCTGCTGGAGCGCCTCGGCGACCGTCTCCGGCGCCAGCTTCCCCGAGCGCAGACCGGGCTCGAACAGACCGGAACGCAGCCAGACGGAGAGCCGGCACCGCAGGCAGAGCGGCCCGCCGGGGGCCGTGGCCGGAACCTCGACGTCCCCGCTGCCGGCGAGAGGATTGGCGTCCGCAGGTACCGCCAGGAGATCGCCCTGCGGACGCCGGTCGAGGAGCGCCCACTCCACCGGCAGGTCTCCCGTGGCCCGGAGGACGAAGAGGTCCCCAGGCTCCGGAGGCCCTTCGCTCAAGCGCCGGGCGCGCGCCCGCGCGGTCGACGGGAGCAACCGTTCACGAAGGTCGTCGGTGGGCATCGAGTCCGCTCGTCGATCCAAATCTGAGTCTGAATAGATTACTTCTAAAAAGCTTTAACTGGAGCTCTGCCCATACTGGCGGCGCGGCACCCCTCCAGGAGAGATCCCAGCGTCTCGTAGAGACCGGGCAGCCGCTCCCGGGGGATGCGGAGCTGCTCGGCGACACGCCGCAGGGAGGGGCGCTCCTCGTCCCCCCCTTCCAAGAGCTCCCCGAGCCGGGCGTCGGGCGCTTCGAGCCCCTCCCCTTGCGACGCCTGGAGCCTCACGAGCTGCCAGAGCGCCGTCAGATACTCCCGAGTCTTCTCGCTGGTGTCTAGACGCCTCAGACCGGTCAGGACGCAATCCACCAGCCAGCGGAAGAGCTGACGCTCCTCGACCCGCTGATCCGGCGAGACCACGCGCACCCGGCTCCTCTCCTCCTCCCCGCCCCCCTGCGGCGCAGCCTCGCCCTGGGACTGGTCGAGGATCGCCGCCCACCGCTTCCGCACGTCTGCCTTCAGCGGATCGACCAGATCCTTGAAACGAAAGACGCCCGGCCCCTCCCGCCGCAGGTCCAGCAGCCGGTCGCGCAGCCGCCGGACGACCTCCTCCTGCCGCTGGCCCCGCAAGGTGACCAGATCCGGCAACAGATCATCGTTCCAGGAGGGTACCAGAGCGGCGATCTCCTCGCGGGATGCCGCCGGGGATCGAGCTCCGGGTGAGAAGCTCAGGAGGGTGTCGTTGCGGACCCCCTCGTCCCCTTCCAGCACGTGCAGGGTCCCTTCGGCGATCGCCATCCGCACCGCCGACCGCAGCACCTCGAACACCTGCGAGCCCAGCGGATCGTGCTCTTTCTGCCGCTCGTGCAGAAAATGACGAATGTTCAAAAAGACCAGCCCGTCGATGTTCGGCTTGACCTTGAGCTGCGCCTCCAGGCCGCGCAGGCGTGAGACGAAGATGTAGGAGTAGCACTCGAAAAGGAGCTCCTCCAGCGCGCCCCGCCGCGTCTCCCCGGAAGCTTCCCAGGAATCCCAGCCATAAATCCCGGCGTAGGCCGGCGGGCTCTCCCAGAGCCCCCGCCGCCGCAGCTCGTTGCGCAGGGCCGAGCGCAGAGCGGTCCAGAGCGGCGCCAGGGCCTCCCCGTCCAGCGGTCCTCCCTCCACCAGCAGGCGCACGTGGTCGGTGAAGACGTGGGAATCCTCCCGGACGGCCGGTTTTTTCCTGGGCCACAGAGATCGGATGGCGCTCACGCCCCTCTATTTCATCACAGGGCGGACGTTCCCCCTAACCAAAGATTTTCGCCCGCGATCCAGCCAATTTCCAAAACCGTCCCGTTAATCCCCCGCAGGCGAAGTTGGGACGCCACGAAAGCCGGCCGGCAAACGTACCGATCCGATCGCGAAAGCGGTCGGACCGGATCCCAGAAACCTATTCGTTTCAGCGTTTTCCGGGCCATTCGGCCTTCAAGGAGAGGTTTGTGATCCATTCCAACGCGTCTTTTGGCAAGGCTTTCGCGCCGGTGTTTTTCGTCAGTTTCCTGTCGCTCCTCACCACCGCTCCCAGCGTCCACGCACAAACGGACTGCCAGACCGAGCTTGGCACCTCCTCCGGCTTCACCAACCTCGGCAACGGGGATACCGCCACGCAGACCGCGGGGGTCGTCGAGTGGGACGGCGAGGTGCTCAAGCTCGGGACCAACACGTCGGGCGTGCTGACCATCAACGCCTCGGGCTCCCGCGCCCGGGGCTCCCTCTTCACGCAGGGCTCGTCCACCCCCCATCCGCTGGTCAACCGGGCCAACATCGGCACCAATCAGCGGGATCTCACGGTGGTCGTCCCCGCCGGTCACCACTGCATCGAGCTGCACCCGGGTCCCGGCGCGAGCGGCGACATCACGCTCACGGCCTCGTTCGTGGACTCCTGCCATCTCGGGACCCCCGACGACCACGGCGACAGCTTCCTCTGCGCCACTCCGATCACCGTGGGCGGCAGCTCGGCCAGCGGCGAGATCACCTCGTCGGGCAGCGTGGACGACGTCGACATGTTCGTCTTCACGCTCTCGTCCTCGGCGTCCGTCACCATCGCGAGCACGGGCGGGGATTACGTGGGGGGCAGCCTGTACGACGGCAGCGGCGCGCTGATCACGTCGGACAATACCGGCTGGAGCTCGGCCAACTTCTCGATCAGCCAGTCGCTGAGCGCGGGCACGTACTATGTCGAGGTCACGGGCCCAAATTCGGCCACCTACGGGCTGAGCGTGACGTCGCCGTAGGAACCGCGGGCGGGCGGCCCCCCGCCCGAAACCTCACCCCTGTCCCCTCTCCCATCGCCCTCCCACCGGCCGGGAGAGGGGGACGCGGTTGAGGCCATCGCGCTCTTTGTATCTGTTGTTTACGACGGTAGTGTTGCGAAAGGCACAAACTACAAGCACCACGCATTAACTACGTTCCCCTCTCCCGGTCGGGGGGAGTGCGGTGGGAGAGGGGACAGGGGTGAGGTTTCGGGGCGGGGGGGCCGCCCCGCTACTTCCGCCGGTTCGCCGCCAGCACCCGCTTGCGCAGGCGGAAGGAGTGCGGGGTGACCTCCACCAGCTCGTCCTCGCGGATGAACTCCAGCGCCTGCTCCAGGTTCATGATCCGCGGCGGCACCAGGCGCACGGCGTCGTCCGACCCCGAGGCCCGCATGTTGGTGAGCTTCTTCTCCTTGGTGATGTTGACGTCGAGGTCGTTGGGCCGCGCGTTCTCCCCCACCACCATCCCTTCGTAGACCTCCTCGCCCGGCGAGACGAACAGCTCGCCGCGCGGCTGCAGGCCCTCGATCGCGTAGGCCGTCGTCCGCCCGGCGCGGTCGGAGACCAGGGCGCCGTTGGTGCGGTGGGCGATCTCCCCCTGCCAGACGTCCCAGCCGTCGAACAGGTGGTTGAGGATGCCCGTCCCCCGCGTGTCGGTGAGGAACTCCGAGCGGAAGCCGATCAGCCCCCGCGAGGGGACGCGGAACTCCATCCGCACCCGGCCGGAGCCGTGGTTGATCATCTTCATCATCCGCCCCTTGCGCACCCCCATCTGCTGGGTCACCACACCGATGTAGTCCTCCGGGCAGTCGATCACCAGCAGCTCCATCGGCTCGAGGAGCGGGCCGTCGTCGATCCGGCGGGTGATCACCTCGGGCTTGCCGACCGACATCTCATAGCCTTCGCGGCGCATCATCTCGATCAGGATCGCGAGCTGGAGCTCGCCGCGGCCCGACACCTGGAAGGCGTCCGGCGTGTCGGTCGGCTCGACCCGGATCGAGACGTTGGTCAGCGCCTCCTTCTCCAGCCGCTCCTTGAGCTTGCGCGAGGTGACGTGCTTGCCGTCGCGGCCGCTGAAGGGGGAGTCGTTGATCGACAGCACCATGGAGATGGTCGGCTCGTCGATCTGGATGTGCGGCAGGGGCCGCGGATCCTCCCGTTCGGACAGCGTCTCGCCGATGCTCACCTGCTCGAGGCCGGCGATGGCGACGATGTCCCCCGGACCCGCCTCCGCGATCTCCACCCGCTTCAGACCGTCGTAGCCGTAGAGCAGGGAGGCCTTGGCCGGCAGGAAGCTGCCGTCGAGACGGCAGACGGCGACCTCCTGCGCCTTGCGCACCCGGCCGTTGAAGATCCTGCCGATGGCGAGCCGGCCGACGTAATCGTCATAGTCGAGGTTGGTGAACAGGAGCTGCAGCGGCATCTCGGGGTCGAAGCGCGGCGGCGGCACCGAGCGGACGATCTCCTCGAAGAGCGGCTTGAGCGTCTCCTCCAGGCCGTCCGCCGTGAGCCCGCAGCGGCCCGCCCGCGCGTTGCAGTAGAGCACGGGGAAGTCGAGCTGCTCCTCGGTGGCGTCGAGGTCGATGAACAGGTCGAAGATCTCGTTGAGCACCTCGCCGGCCCGGGCGTCGGGGCGGTCGATCTTGTTGATCACCACGATCGGCGGCAGGCCGGCCTCGAGCGCCTTGCGCAGCACGAAGCGGGTCTGCGGCAGCGGCCCCTCGCTGGCATCCACCAGCAGCAGGACGCCGTCGACCATCTTCAGCGTCCGCTCCACCTCCCCCCCGAAGTCGGCGTGGCCGGGGGTGTCGATGATGTTGATCCGGGTCCCCAGGAAGTGGATCGAGGTGTTCTTGGCCATGATGGTGATGCCCTTCTCGCGCTCGAGGTCGATCGAGTCCATCACTCGCTCGGCCACGTGCTCGTGGGCGCCGAAAGTGCCGCTCTGCCAGAGCATCGCGTCCACCAGCGTGGTCTTGCCATGGTCCACGTGGGCGATGATGGCGAGGTTGCGCACGTCGTCTCGGGTCTCGGAAGTCAAGGCCGTCCTCTCGTTCTTTCGGGGAAGATGAAGCGGGTGAATCGGAAAAGTTTGCACACCCCGCGCAGGGGGCGGGAGGATACCACAACCGCCGGAGGAGGGGATTTAATCCACCGGGCTCAGTGGCCGGCCGGCTTCAGCGACCGCATGGCGCGCAGCGCCTTCTGCACGGTCTCGACCTGATCGGGCTCGAAGTAGGCGAGCTCGCAGCGGGTGCAGACCCAGGCCGGCACCTCCTCCCAGGCCAGGCGGTACCCCTCCCCCTCCAGACGCACCGGCGCCGTCCCCTTCTCCACCGGCCCCTGGCAGCGCAGGCAGCGCATGGGGAGCACCTCGGGAGCGGGGCGCAGGCGCGCCGTCTGGCCGGTGAGGGGGAGCGTCGCGTCGAGATCCACCGGCGGCCGCACCACCCCCAGAGGGCCGGGACGGGAGGGAGGGGCGCTCTTCACGGGAACGGGGATCCGAAAGCCAACCTTCATCAGCATCGGGGTGCTCCTTCTGCGCAAGAGAAACCGTACAGCGGATGGGCTTATTTGCAAAGATCTTGCCTGCCCGGCCCGGTGTACCATGCGCCAGTCTGGAATGCTCCCTCGGCTCCGAACGATTACAACGGACATGAAACCCGCCCTGGCCCTCCTGCTGCTCGCCGTGCAGGCTCCGGCCCTGAAGCCGGCCGCGCCCGCCGCCGCCGACCTCCCTCGCGGCCAGGTCGTCGAGAAGGTGGTCTGCGCGGCCAACCCCCAGGAGAGCTACGCCCTCTATCTGCCCAGCGGCTACACCCCGGACCGCGCCTGGCCCATCCTGTATATCCTCGATCCGCGCTCGCGCGGGGACCTCGCCGCCGAGCGCTTCCGCCCGGGGGCCGAAAAGTACGGCTACATCCTGGCCAGCTCCAACAACACGCTGAGCGACACCTCGATCGATCCCAACGTGGAGGCGATGCGGGCGATGTGGACCGACACCCACGGCCGCCTGGCGATCGACGGCCGCCGGGTCTACGCCGCCGGCTTTTCCGGCACCGTCCGCTCCTGTTGCGTCCTGGCGCGGGCGGTGCCCGGCACCCTCGCCGGCATCATCGGCGCCGGCGCCGGCTTCCCCTTCCACGAGCCGCCGAGGAAGGGGGATCCCTTCGTCTTCTTCGGCACGCTCGGCGACAAGGACTTCAACTACTACGAGGTGATGGACCTCGAGCCCAGGCTCCGCGAGGCCGGGATCACCCATCGCATCGAGATCTTCGACGGCATCCACCAGTGGCCCCCCGAGGAGCTCGCCACCCGCGCCCTCGGCTGGATGGAGATCCAGGCGATGAAGGCCGGCACCCGGCCGAAGAGCCCGGGTGTGGTCGAGGAGCTCTGGGGCCGGACGATCGGCCTCGCCCGCGCCGCCGAGGCGGGCGGCGACCTCTTCCAGGCTCACCGCTACTACGCCGGCGCCGCGGCGGACTTCGCCGGCCTGCGCGACACCTCCGAAGCCGCCGCCAAGGCCACGGCGCTGGCCGCCAATCCCGCCCTCCAGCGCGAGCTCAAGGAGCGCGAGGCGCGGCTCAAGCGCGACAAGGAGCTGCTCGGGCAGGCGCCCGGCATCCTCGCCGCGGCCGTCAACCCCGGAGACGAGCCGACGACGGTCTCGCGAGTGGTGGCCGCGCTGCGCATCCCCGAGCTGCGCGCCAAAGCGAAGAGCGCTCCGGAGGCGGACGAGCGGCTCTCCGCCCAGCGGGTGCTCAACACCCTCGGCGTGCAGACCAGCTACTATCTGCCGCAGAGCTTCAGCGAGAAGAAGCAGTGGGACCGGGCGATCTTCGTCCTCTCGGTCGCCGCCGAGATCTCTCCCGAGAAGCCGTTCGTCTGGTACAGCCGCGCCGAGGCCTACGCCCGCAAGGGGGACCGCAAGCGCGCCCTCGCCGATCTCCATCAAGCCGTCGACACGGGGTGGAACGACCTGGCCTCCCTCCAGCAGGATGAGGCCTTCGCCCCTCTCCGCCAGGATCCCGAATACCAGCGGCTCACCGCGGCCCTGGAACCGAGGAAGCCCAAGCCATGAAGAAGACCGTATCCCTTCTCCTCCTGCTGGCGTCCAGCCTGCCGGCCCTCGCCGCGGCACCCCCGGCGAAGCCCTCGCCGCGGCTGTCCGCCCAGAAGACGGAATCCCCGGCCGCCACCGCTCCCGCGCCGGCCACCGAGACGCTCACCTACGGCCGCTTCGGCACCGTCTGGCTCTACCGGCGGACGCCCCATCCGGCCCACGTCGCCCTCTTCTTCTCCGGCGACGGCGGCTGGAATCTGGGCGTGGTCGACATGGCGCAGATCCTCGCCGATCAGAACACCCTGGTGGTCGGCATCAGCGTCCCGTACTACATGCAGAAGCTCAACGCCTCCAAGGAGAGCTGCCTCTATCCGGCCTCCGACCTCGAGCTGCTCTCCAAGTACGTGCAGAAGAAGCTCGGCTTCCCGGACTACGAGCCGCCGGTCCTGGTGGGCTACTCCTCGGGCGCCACCCTCGCCTACGCCGCGCTGGCGCAGGCGCCGCCCACCACCTTCAAGGGGGCGATCAGCATGGGCTTCTGCCCCGACCTGCCGCTGGCGCACCCCTTCTGCGCCGGCCACGGCATCGCCAGCGACCCCGGCCCCAAGGGGAAGGGGATCGTCTTCCGCCCCACCTCGACCCTGGAGCAGCCGTGGATCGCCTTCCAGGGGACGATCGACCAGGTCTGCTTCAAGGACGACGTGGTCAAATACACCGCCCGGGTGAAAAATTCGCGCACCGTCCTGCTGCCCGACGTCGGCCACGGCTTCTCCAAGGCCAACAGGTGGGCGCCGCAATTCAGGGAGGCCTTCCAGAGCATCGTCGGGGAGAAGGGGGCGGCGAAGGGCACCGCCGCGGCCTCGTCCGCCCCCGCGGCGAAGGGCGTGCCGTCGGTCGCCGGCCTGCCGCTGGTCGAGGTCCCGGCCAAGGGGACGGGGAAGACGCTCGCCGTCATCCTCTCCGGCGACGGCGGCTGGGCCGGCATCGACAAGGACGTGGCGGGAGCGCTCGCCGCCAAGGGGATCCCGGTGATCGGCTGGAACTCGCTGCAGTATTTCTGGAGCGCCAAGACCCCCGAGACCGCCTCCAGGGACCTGGAGCGCATCCTCCGCCACTACCTCGCGGTCTGGGACAAGCAGGAGGTGCTGCTGGTCGGCTACTCCTTCGGCGCCGACGTCCTCCCCTTCTTCACCAACCGCCTGCCGGCCGACCTGCTCGGGAAGGTCCGCCTGCTGGCGCTCCTCGGTCCCGGCAAGACGGCCGACTTCGAGTTCCACGTCACCGACTGGCTGGGCGGCGGGAGCAAGGGGCAGCCGGTGCTCCCCGAGGTCAAGAAGCTCGCCGGACATCCGCCCGTCCTCTGCCTCTACGGCAGCAAGGAGAGCGACAGCCTCTGCCCGCAGATCGCCGCCCCCCTCGGCAGAGCCCAGGTGCTCCCGGGAGCCCACCACTTCGGAGGGGACTACGACGCTCTCGCCGCGCTGATCCTCAAGGAGGCGCAGGGGGGAGCGGTGGAGGCGAAGCGTTGAATTGAAGCGAGGATTGCATTCTCGCCTGTTTGTATATTAGTCTTACCGCAGAAAAGGAGGATCTCGATGATGAAAGCCGCCAAGACCCGAGTTTTCCTGCTTCTGCTGGCCACCTTCACCACCCTGCTGGCCCTGACGCCCCCGAAGACGGCCCAGGCCTGCTTCGCGTACGACGTCGAAACCTGCTACTACGCGAATGGGACGACCTGCCAGCTCTCGGATTGCAGTAAGTACAACAACTGCAACGGCTCGCAGGTCAGTTGCTATTATCAGCGGACCGTGTGCTGCACCTAGATTTTCCCCGTTGAGGGAGCGGCCGCCGCCCGGGAGCGATCCCGGGCGGCTCCGTCCTACCCGCCCATCCCCTCTTCCGCCCCGATCGAGAAGATCCGCTCCAGGTCGTAGCGGGAGAAGGCGCGGAACGCGAGCAGGGTCTCCGAACGGAGGATGCCCCCGATCTTCAGCATCTGGCGGGTGACCGCGTCGGCGATCGCCTCGTTGTCCTTGACGCGCGCGATCGCCACCAGATCGTACTGGCCGGCGACCGAATAGACCTCGGTGATTCCCGGCAGGTCCACCAGCGCCTCGGCGACCTCGTTCACCTTCGACTTCTCCACCACCAGCAGAATGACGGCACTCACCATGGGGATCGCCCTCCTAAGGGTTGCTTCTCCGGAAACTCTATACCAGCGGTGCCGTCCAGGCCGCCGGCCGGGACGGCGTCGCGTTGTCTCCTTATCCGTCGCGTAGTAACGATCGGCGTCGCGTATTAGTCCTGGGCGTCGCGAAATAGCCTTATCCGTCGCATAGATCCCCCAGGCGTCTCGATCTAAGGATAGGCGTCGCGTAGTATTCTTATCCGTCGCAATGTACCCATAGGCGTCGCGTATTATCTATAGGCGTCGCGATGTTCTGGCATCTGTCGCGTACTACTGATAGGCGTCGCAACCTACCGCTAGCCATCGCGATATTCTGGTATCTGTCGCGAAGTATCGTCAGGCGCCGCATACTAACCATCGGCAGACCGTCGCAGGGGAAGATCGCGACAGATTCCCGGGATCGAAGCCATCTACTATAGGCTTCCCTCGCCATGGAGCCCGCCGTCGCGATCCTTCCCGAGCCGCTCTTGCAGAAGGCCGTCGGCTTCCTGCGCGAGCTGACCCGCGTCTCCTCGGACAGCGGCGATCCGGCGGGGCTCCGGAACGCGGCGGAGCACCTCGCGGCGGCTCTGCGCGAGCGCGGCCTCGCCACCGAGATCCGGGACGAGTCGCCGGGCGCGGATTCTCCTCCCCTTCCCGTCCTCTACGCCCGGGGACCGGACACCACGCGGGGGCACCTCCTGCTGATCGGCCATCTCGATACCGTCCTCCCCGCGATCGAGCCCCATCTCGAAGGCGGCCGGCTGATCGCCACCGGCGCCATCGACATGAAAGGGGGCCTCGCCGCCTTCGTGGGCGCCCTGGACCTCCTCCGCGACCGCGGGCAGCGGCCCCCGGCCGATCTGATGCTGGTGGTGGTGCCGGACGAAGAGGTGGGAGGGGCGCTCTCGCAGGCCGCCGTCCGCCGCTGGGGGGAGACGGCGCGGGCCCTCTGGGTGCTGGAGCCGGGAGAGCCCGCGGGGGACGCGGAGACGATCGTGGCCGGCCGCCGGGGGATGTTCGAGTGGCGGCTCGACGTGCGCGGCCAGGCGGCCCACTCCGGTCTCCACTACTGGGACGGCCGCTCCGCCCTGGCCGCCGCCGCCCGCTGGGTGGCCGAGGCCGAGGCGCTCTCCCGGCCCGACGGCGGCCCCACCATCAACGCCGGCCGCTTCGTGGGCGGCGATGCGACCTTCGTGGAAGGCCTCGCCACCGCCCACGCCCTCCTGGGAACGGACCGCCAGCTCAACGTCGTCCCCGACCGCGCCATCGTCGAGGGGGAGGCCCGTTTTCTCAGCCCCGGCGAAAGCCTGGAGCTCCAGCGCCGTCTGGAGGCCCTGGCCCGGGACGTCGCCATCGCCACCGGCACCGAGATCTCCTTCGCCGCCAGCCTCTTCATTCCGCCGGTCGACCCCCGCGGCCCACACGGCGGCCTCTGCCAGCGCGCCACCACCCTGGCCGCCGCTCGCGGCTGGCGCCTGGAGATCGAGGAAGAGCGCGGCGGCATCTCCTTCCTCAACTTCCTCCCCGACCCCGGCCGCATCCCCGTCCTCGACGGCCTCGGGCCGGTGGGAGGGGGGATGCACACCCGGGAGGAGTATGTGGAGCTGCGGTCGCTGAGGCGGCGGATCGTGTTGTTGGCGGATCTGTTGGGGGAGGATGGCGGGCGCATGGAGCGCGAACAGGATCTCGATGCACGTGCAACAGCCTTCAAGGAGGAGATCGAGAGGCGGCTTGCCAGCGGACCGGCAATGCCGATGGATTTTTCCGAGCTCAAGAAGAGCATTCGGGAAGCAACGAAAACTGACCTGTAGGGGCGGGGCGGGGGGGGGGGCCCGGGGGGGGGGGGGGGGGGGGGGGGGGGGGGGGGGGGCACGCAACCAGAGGCGGCAGAGACGGCCCCAAGAGCCG
>Ga0308175_100001239_pt1 | contig 17203 bp, 15 predicted proteins | sample PhyCR1_3_FD_203893 | JGI IMG/M metagenome (GOLD analysis project Ga0308175, IMG submission 203893) | Soil microbial communities from UC Gill Tract Community Farm, Albany, California, United States - DLSLS.C.R1 | ecosystem: Environmental > Terrestrial > Soil > Agricultural land | place: USA...
GACCAATCCCGCGACCGGCCCCAGCGTCTCCTCGACCTCGACCACCAGGTCGTCCGGCCGGGCGCGGTCGCGCAGGTCGAGACGGAAGGCGCGGGCCCCGGTGGCCGCCGCGACCTCGCGGGCCGCCTCTTCGTCCGTGTTCCAGGTGAAGGCCACCGCCGTGTCCGGCTCCGCCACGAGCGCCTCGACAGCCGCCCGGCCGAGCCCGCGGCTGCCGCCGGTCACGAGGACCGTGCCCACCGCAGCATCTCCAGCCGGGCGCGGGTGACCGCGCCGGCGATCCGCAGGCTGTCCATCAGCGGCCGGTAGTGGCTGGTGGTCCGGCCGTCGGCGAAGCCGAGCCGCACCGGCACGGTCACCACCCGGAACCCCCGGCGGGCGGCCCGCACCACCACCGCGCTCTCCGCCTCGAAACGGGCCTCGGGGAAGCCGACCTCCGCGATCAGGCGGCGCGAGTAGAAGCGGAAGCCGGTCTGGATGTCGGTGAGCGGCTGGCCGGCGGCGAAGGAGATGGCCCGCGAGGAGAGCCGGTTGCTGGCCCGGCGCAGGGCGCTCATCTCGCCGAACAGGTGGTCCCGGATGCCGAGCACCAGGTCGGCGCCGGCTTTGGCGGGCCCCAGCAGCTTGGGGATCTCCTCCGGGAGGTGCTGGCCGTCGGCGTCGAGGGTGATGACGCCGTCGAAGCCACGGCTGAAGAGGTCCTGGAAGGCGAAGGCGAGGGCCGCCCCCTTGCCCCGGTTGCGCGGGAAGGAATGGACGCGGGCGCCGGCGCGGCGGGCCTCCTCGGCCGTGGCGTCCGTCGAGCCGTCGTCCACCACCAGCACCTCCTCCAGCTCGAGCAGGGCGCCCCGGACGATCGCCCCCAGCGAGGGCGCCGCCTGATAGGCGGGGATCGCCCCGGCGATCCGCAGACTCAAAGGATCTCTCCCAAGATAGCTCGTTCTCCTGAAGGAATCGTACCCCAGGGCGAACGGCCACCGGGTGGGGGAATTCTAGCGCAAGCCGGTCCGGGGGCCTGAAAGGACGGCCAGGGACAGCAGAGACAGCAGCAATGCCCGGGCGGGGCGGGCGCCCAACGGGCGGCGGAGGTCAAGCTCCTGGCCCGCGACCTGGCGGGCCTGTTCGACGCCAAAAAGAATGAGGCGTCCGCCAGCCCGGGCGGAAGGCCCGTTCCGCGGAATGGTTGGCCCGTTCCGCGGAACGGTTGGACTGTTCCGCGGTATGGAAGGCCCGTTCCGCGGAATGGCTCGACTGTTCCACGGAATGGAAGGCCCGTTCCACGGAATGGTTGGATTGTTCCGCGGTATGGTTGGCTCGTTCCGCGGTATGGCTCGACTGTTCCGCGGTATGGAAGGCCCGTTCCACGGAATGGTTGGATTGTTCCGCGGTATGAAAGGCTCGTTCCGCGGAATGGCTCGACTGTTCCACGGAATGGAAGGCCCGTTCCACGGAATGGTTGGACTGTTCCGCGGTATGGAAGGCCCGTTCCGCGGAATAGTCCAACCAATCCGCGGATTAGCTCGACCGCCGGCCGGAACGGACCGGCCATTCCGCGGAACGGACCGGCCGCCGGTCCTGGCAGCCCAGGCTTTACGCCTACGATCCCTGCGGGGCCGACTTTCGAGACAGCTTCTCACCCCCGCCCCAGCACCACCCACGCCGCCGCCCCCCCCGCCGCCAGGCTGGTGGCGAGCACCACGGAGGGGGCTTCCCGAAGGGGGCCGTCGAGGGGGGTGATTCCCAGCTCCGGATCCTCCTCGGCGAAGCCTGGGGTGGGGCCGAGGGATGAGCCGGCCGCGGCCAGCACCGCCGCGCCGAGGTGGCCGCCGCCGTACTCCCCCATCACCGCCTTGGGCGCGGCGACCGGCGGCAGGGGCCCCCCCTCCCAGACGGCGCGGAGCACCTCGGCCTCCAGGCGGTCCCCCTCGCGGGCCCCCGAGGCGCCGGAGACCACGAGGCCGACGTCCCCGGGCTTCAGGCCCGCCCGCTCCAGGGTGCGCCGCAGGCTGCGGGCCAGCGCCTTGTGCCCATGCCCCCAGCCGGACGGCGGCGCGGTGGGATCGAAGGCGCTCCCCCGGGCCAGCACCCGCGCCAGCGCCCGCCCGCCCCGGGCGGCGAGGCTCGCCGCGCTCTCCAGGACCACCACGGTCCCCCCCTCCCCCGCCAGGAAGCCGTTGCGCCGGCGGCCGAAGGGGCGCGCCAGCTCCTCGCCGTCCTCTCCCTCCCGGGCGAGGGCGCCGAAACGGTCGAGCAGGGCGTGCAGAAGGGGGGTCATCTCGTCCACGGCGCCCGCCAGCACCCGTCCGGCGCGGCCGGCGGCGATCTCGGCGGCGCCGGTGCCGAGGGCGATCAGCGGCCCGGCCTCGCGCTCGCAGACCGTGACGCTCGCCCCGCGCGCCTTGAGGGCGATGGCGATCTGCGCCGCGGGCGCGTTGGCCACGCTCTCCATGAACAGCGAGGGGGAGGCGGCCTCGGGCCCCTCGTCGAGGATCTGCTTCAGCAAGGTCTCGGTATTGCTGGAGGGGCCGAAGGCGGTGGCGATCACCACCGCCGTCCCCGCCTCGTCGCCCCCCTCGGAGGCGATCCCCGCGCAGCGCAGGGCCATGCGCGCGGCGGTCACCGCGAGCTTCGAGGGGGGGCTCATGCGGCGGGCCTCGCCGGGCGAGAGCCAGCCGGCGAGCTCCCCCGGCGGCACCAGGCAGGCGCGGCGGGCGCCGTGAGGGAGGTGATAGCCGGCCGAACGGTCGACCTCGCGGGCCAGCGGGGCGCCCGCGGCCAGGGCCGCGGCGAGGCGCTCCGAGCCGCCCCCCCAGGCTCCCAGAGTGCCCAGACCGGTGATGAGGACCGGCTCGCTCAAGCGGCCTGGTCCCCCCAGGGCGAGAAGACGAGCGCGGCGTTGGACCCGCCGAAGGCGAGGCTGGTGGAGACCGCCGCCCGCCCGCCGGGCACGGGGAGGGGCTCGTCGAGCACCAGGTTGACCGGCAGCTCCGGGTCCGCCTCCCCCGCCCTCGCCACCGGATGGAGCTCGCCATGGTGCAGGCAGAGCACCGTGGCCACCGCCTCGATCGCCCCGGAGCAGCCGAGCAGATGGCCGATCAGCGCCTTGGTGGCGATCAGCGGCAGCTCGCCCGCCCGCTCGCCGAAGACCTTCTTCAGCGCCTGCCACTCGGCGGCGTCGTTGAGCGGCGTGCCCGTGCCGTGGACGTTGACGAAGCCGACCGCCTCCGGCGGCAGGCCGGCGTCGGCCAGCGCCGCTTCCAGCGCCGCCGCGGCCCCCTCGCCCGAGGGGTCCGGCGCCGTCATGTGGTGGGCGTCGCAGGAGGCGCCCGCCCCGGCGAGCATCGCCAGCGGCTCCGCCCCCCGGGCCAGGGCCCGCTCCAGCGGCTCCAGCACCAGCACCGCCGCACCCTCGCCAAAGGACATGCCGGCGCGGCCGGCGCGGAACGGCCTGCAGGGGACCTCGTCCACCGAGCGCAGGGCGTTGAAGCCGGCGTAGGTGAGCTGGCAGAGCGAATCGGACCCGCCCGCGACCGCCAGCTCCACCTCCCCCGAGCGCACCGCGTCCAGCGCCGCGCCCAGGGCGAGCGCCCCGGAGGCGCAGGCCGAAGAGAAGGTCGCCACCGGCCCCGTGCTCCCCAGATGGCGCGCCACCGCGTCGCCGGGAGCGTTGACCTGCTGGGGGATCAAAGACGAGAGGCGCCCGCGCCGGTCGCGCAGGAACCGCTCGAAGAACAGCTCGCTCTCATACATGCCGCCCGTGCTGCTGCCGAAGTAGACCCCGGCCTCGGCCTCCTCTCCCAGAGGGAGCGCCAGGCCGGCCCGCTCGACCGCCTCGCGGGCGGCGAACAGGGCGAAGCGGTCGGTGATCGACAGGCGGCGCCACCCCGGGCAGGAGCGGACGAAGGATTCAGGAGGCTCCCCGGCCTCGGCGGCCAGGTGCGTGCGGTGCCGGGAGTGGTCGAAACGGTGGAAGGAGGAGATCCCGGGCCGGCCGGCCCGCAGCCCCTCCCAGAGAGAGGCGGCGCCCCAACCCAGGCCGCAGACGGCGCCGATCCCGGTGACGGCCACCCGCCGCCCCTCGCCCACCGGGTGATTTCGCTGCATGCTCACGCCTCCGCGTCAGGTGCGCCCCTCGATGAACTGGGAGAGCGTCGAGACCGAGGAGAAGACCTCGCGGCCGATCTCCTGGCTCTTGATCCGGATGCCGAACTCCTTCTCGAGCGCCACCACCAGCTCGAGCGCGTCGACCGAATCGAGACCCAGCCCCTCGCCGAACAGCGGGGCCTCGTCCTCGATCATCTCCGGCCTCATCCCCTCCAGGTTGAGGCTCTCGACGATCAGGCGCTTGATCCGGTCCGGGGTGGCGGCGACTGCTTCCGACATAACGCAAACCTCTGAGATCCGGCGGCCCCTCAGGCCGCCGTGCGGAAAATCCGCGGGTTTTTCCATTCTCCGGGCCGCCAATCCTAGCGTGCCCCGGGGGGGACTGGCAATCCCAACCCTTTCTTGCGATTATCCTTAGCGACCCGATCCCGGCTCGCTGCTATCATCCCCCCTCCACACCGAAAGGAGACGAGCGGCAGGCTTGAGCACCCCAGATCCGATCCTCCAGGCGTTCGAGCGCCTCGTCCGGCGCGACCCCCTCGCCCCGCTCGTGATCTCCCCCGAGCGGCGGGCCACCGTGGGGGACGTCGACGCCCTGGCGCGCGCCGCCGGTTGCCGCCTGGCGGAGAAGCCGCTCGCGCCGGGGACCCTGGTGGGCCTCGCCGCCGTCAACGGACCGGGCTTCCTCGCCTCGCTCCTCGCCCTGCGCCGGGCCGGGCTCACCGCCTTGCTGCTCGACGCCCAGACCCCCGAAACCGAGGCCCGGCGCGTCCTGCGCGCCCTCGGGGCCCCCGCCCTCCTCCGCTGCCCCGAGGGGTGGCCTCAGGGGCCGGAGGGCTGGTCTCTCCTCACCCCCTCAGAAGCAATCGACACAACAGCGCCGGCGCCCCCGATCTTCCCTTCGATTCCGGAAATTGCTGTCGTCAAGCTCACCTCGGGCTCGACCGGCGCGCCGCGCGGCATCGCCGCCCCGGCCGAGGCGCTGCTGGCGGATGACGCCGCCCTCACCTTCACCATGGGCCTCTCGGCGGCCGACCGCCTGCTCACCACCATCCCCCTCTCCCACTCCTACGGGCTCGCCAGCCTCGCCCTGCCCGCCCTGGTGCGCGGGACCGTGCTGGTGATCCCGGAGGCGGCGGGCGTCTACGACCCCTTCGTCACCGCCGCGCGCACGGGGGCCACCTTCTTCCCCACCGTCCCGGCCTACCTCGACGCCCTGGCGCGGATGAGCGATCCGCCCCCCCGGCCGGAGTCCCTGCGGCGGGTGATCACCGCCGGCGCCCCCCTCTCCGCCGCCACCTCCGCCCGCTTCCGCGAGGTCTTCGGCCTGCCGGTCCACGTCTTCTATGGATCGAGCGAGTGCGGCGGCATCTGCTATGACCGCGAGGGGGGGGCCGCCGAACGGGGGACGGTCGGCGCCCCTGTCGAGGGGGTGCGGATCACCCTGGAGCCGATGGACGAGGCCCCAAGCGGCGGCGGCCGGGTGGTGGTCGAATCCCCCGCCGTCTCCGCCGGCTACCTCCCCGAGCCCGACCAGCACCTGACCCACGGCCGCTTCCGCGCCGGCGACCTCGCCGTCTGGCAGGGGAGTGAGCTCGCCCTGCGCGGCCGGGTGGACGACCTGGTCAACATCAAGGGGAAGAAGGTCAACCCGCGCGAGGTCGAGACGATCCTCGCCGGCCTCCCCGGAGTGGACGAGACGGTGGTGCTGGGCGTGCCGGTCGAGGGGCGCGGCGAGATCCTGCGCGCCGTGGTCGCCTGCCGCTCCGGCGACCTCACCACCTCCGAGGTCGTCGCCTGGTGCCGCGGGCACCTCTCGGCGCACAAGGTGCCGCGCAGCGTCATCCTGCTCGAGGCCCTGCCGCGCAACGCCCGCGGCAAGCTCGACCGCGCCGCCCTCCTGGCCCTGGGGACGGTCGACGGTGGCTGAGGATCGCGAGCCCTACCGCCCGGCGCCCCTGCTGCTCGGCTCGCTGGCCCTGCACGCCGCCGGGATCGCGGCCGTCGCCGCCGATCCCCGCCGCTGGCGGACGGTGGCCGGCCTTCTCGTCGCCAACCACGTGGCCCTCGCCGCCGTCAGCCTCTGGCCGCGCAGCCAGAGCCTGGGTCCTAACCTCCTGCGCCTCCCCGCGGCCGCCGCCGGGCGGCGGGAGGTCGCGCTCACCTTCGACGACGGCCCCGACCCGGAGGTCACCCCGCGGGTGCTCGACCTGCTCGACGGCGCCGGCATGAAGGCGACCTTCTTCGTGATCGGCCGCCATGCCCGCGCCCATCCCCGGCTCACCGCCGAGATCGCCCGCCGCGGCCACCGGGTGGAGAATCACACCGACACCCACCCCCACCTCTTCGCCTGCTACCCCGCCGCGCTCCTGCGGCGGGAGGTCGAGCGGGCGCAAGAGGCGATCGCGGCGGCCACCGGCCGGCGGCCCCGGCTCTTCCGCGCCCCGGCCGGCCTGCACAACCCCTTCCTCGAATGGGTGCTCCACCGCTCCGGCCTCCGCCTCGTGGCCTGGACCCGGCGCGGCTTCGACGCCGTCGACCAGAACCCGGCGGCGATCGTCCGCCGCCTCCTCCGCGGCCTCGCCCCCCGGGACATCCTCCTCCTCCACGACGGCCGCGCCTCCGGCGACCCCGGCGGCAATCCGGTCGTCCTGGAGGCCCTCCCCCGGGTGCTCGACGCCCTGGCGGCACGGGGTTTGCGATCCATTCCCCTTCCGGACCCATGAGCGAAAAAAAGAAAAAAAGCCGCATGGCCCGGGAGATCCAGGACGTCCTCTACAAGCTGCGCACCGAGGGGATGTCGCCGGAGAAGCAGGCGGCGGCGGTGGCGCTGGGGGTGTTCATCGGCGTCACCCCGCTCTACGGACTGCACCTGGCGCTGTGCATCGTGCTCGCCCGGCTCTTCCGGCTCAACGCGGGGCTCACCTATCTGGCGGCGCACATCAGCCTGCCGGGGATCACCCCCTTCCTCCTGATGGCCGAGCTCGAGACCGGCCGGCGGCTGCGCGGCCAGAGCTACCTCCACATCCACGTCCGCGATCTCAAGGAGCTGGGCCTGCGGCAGGTCACGGCCGACCTCACGATCGGCACCCTGGTCATCGGCGGCGTGCTGGCGGCCCTCTTCGCCCTCTTCGCCTGGTGGCTGGCGCGGCGGCGGCAGGCGCATCCCGAGATCGAGGCCCTGCTGGAGGAGGCGGCCTGCCACTACCTGAAGCCCGGCATGTTCCATTGGGAGTTCGTGCGCGGCAAGCTGCGGCACGATCCGATCTACTTCAACCTCCTGCGCCGGGGGTTCCTCCCGCCCGAGGGAAAGCTGCTCGACCTCGGCTGCGGCCGGGGGATCGTCTTCGCCCTGGTGCTCGGGGCCCGCGAGCAGTGGGCCAAGGGCAAGTATCCCGAAGGATGGGCCCCGCCGCCGCCGCGCCTCACCTTTCACGGCATCGAAGGGCGCCCCAAGGTCGCCGAGGCCGCCCGCGAGGCCCTGGAAGACAAGGCCGAGATCGAAACCGGCGACCTGCGCACGATCGACTACCCCCAGGCGGACGCCATCCTCCTCCTCGACGTCCTCCACTACCTGCCGGCCGCGGACCAGGAGGCCGTGCTCTCCAAGGCCGTCTCGGTCCTCCACCCCGGCGGCGTCCTCCTCCTCCGCGACGCCGACGCCGCCGCCGGCTGGCGCTTCACCGCCACCCGCGCCCAGGAGCGCCTCTCCGCCCTCCTCCGCCGCCACTGGCGCCAGCGCTTCCACTACCGGAGCGCTGGGGAGTGGGGCGATCTGCTGAAAGGATTGGGATTGACGGTCGACGTCCAGCCGATGGGGATGGGGACGCCGTACGCGAACGTGTTGCTGGCGGCTACGAAAACAACGCCCGCGTAAGCTCCGCCGCCCCCACCTCCCGGCACCCGCTCGCGTTCTGCCCCGCCCACAGAGGCGAGAAATCCCCCCGCCCCCGACTTTCCGCCTTGACTCGCAGGGGAGCGATCGCCGGCGAGGCCAGCGGAAACTCGGGCGCCGCCGCGTGGATCGGGCCGAGCTCCTTCATCACCCGATTGACGATCCCGCGCGCGGGCCGGCCGGAGAAGAGGTTGGTCAGCGCCGTGTGGCGGGCCGCCGCGCTCTTCAGCGCCGCGCGATGCACCGCGCTCGTCGTGGATTCCGGACAGAGCAGGTAGGCCGTGCCCACCTGCACCCCCGCGGCGCCCAGCCTCATCGCGGCGGCGACGCCCCGCGCGTCCGCGATGCCCCCGGAGGCGATGACCGGCACCTTCACCGCCGCCACCACCTGCGGCACCAGCGCGAAGGTCCCCACCTGGACCGTCAGGTCGTCCGACAGGAAATGGCCGCGATGCCCGCCCGCCTCCAGGCCTTGCACGATGACGGCGTCCACCCCGCGCGCCTCGAGCCAGAGCGCCTCCTCCACCGTGGTCGCCGAGGAGAGGATCCTCGCGCCCCAGGACCGCACCCGCTCCAGCAGGCCGGCCGCGGGCAGTCCGAAGTGGAAGCTCACGACCGGGGGCCTGAATTCCTCCAGCGCGTCCGCGGCCTCCGCGGTGAAGGGCGCCCGCCCGGGCCCGTCGGCGATGGCGCCGGGATCGATCCCATACTCCTCGTAATACGGCGCCAGCAAGGCTCGCCAGGCCGCCTCGCGCCCGGCGTCGAATTCGGGCGGGGTGTGGCAGAAGAAATTCACGTTGTAGGGCCTGGAGGTCTGGGACCGGATCGCCTCCAGCTCCTTCCGCATCGCGTCGACGCCGAGCATGGCGCACGGGAGCGAGCCCAGCCCGCCGGCGTTGGAGACCGCCACCGCGAGCGCGCTCCCCTGCACGCCCGCCATCGGCGCCTGAAGGACCGGAAGCTCGATGCCGAATAACTGTTGCAAGGTTTTCATCGGATCTCTACGTCTCACTTCATGATCTGAGCCGCCTCGGCGGACGTCCGCACCGGGACCACCTCGAAGTCCACGAGATCGGCCCACGCCTGGATCCACGCGTCGAAAAGCGACGCATCCTCCGTCTCCATGAGCTGGAAGCACCGCTTGAAATCGTGATCGACCCAGCTCGAAACGTACCGCAGCCCCTCGGGCATGAGGTGCCCCCGCTCCCGCGCCCGGCGATAGACCTCCGGCGCGGCACCGTCTCTGTATCTCTCAACGACCATATAGAGCATGGGCTCACCCCTCCTCCGCGGCTCATCGTAGCAGCTCGCCTGAGGCGCCCTACCCGTTCGACGATATCAGAGCCCCATACCGGCCAACAGCCTGCTCAGGCCCGTGCCGTCCACCCAGGACTGGCAGTGCTCCCCCGTTGGATTGTCGTTCCAGTGCATCGCAATCGCCGGCGATCCGGCGAAAATCTCGTGGAAGACGTTTTCTTCACTGCCCAGGCCCATGCAGTGGTCTTCGTGAAAATTGGCGGGGCAGGACAACCCTGTCTGACTGGTCGTCATCTCGTCGGTCAGAAAGTCGACCGGGTGGGTCAGGGTGAAGGTCCCGGGGTTGAGCAGAGGATTGAAGCTGCTGTCGTTGTACAGTGTGTACGGGGTGGGATCGCCGCCGTGGCAGGCCAGTTGATCCGGTGGAACCGTGATCGGGATATCCGCGAGATAATCCATCAACTTGTAGAATTCATCCGCCATGAGGTCCGACGGCCGGTTGCAGGTATCGTCGACTCCGGAACAAAGGCTCGATGAGTTACACATGTGGAGCGGGGCGGTGTCACAGCGTCCATTGGCGATCGGGCCGCTCTTGCCGCAAGACGCGTTGACGTCCCAGTTGGCCGGGCCGCCGATGAATTGCTGATACCGGAAGTAGGAGTCGCTCTGCCACCAGACGCCGGGGCTCAGCGTGGCGACCGTCCCCATGCTGCAGGCCGCGGTTCCGATCGCGGTGCCGCCCGCGATGTTGTCGTGAATCCAGCGGATCACCGTCGCCGGCCGCAGGCTCTGGGTCTTGATCGTAACCTTGATCCCGTTCTTGCGGGTGAACCAGCCCGCCGCGTCGGTGCCGAAAACGCCGTGCGCCCCGTTGACCCACGAGATCCACACGACTTTGGCGTTGGTGTTGGCGAGAAGGTACGTCGAGAGCTGGCTGCCCCTGGACGCGGTGCCGCCGACTCCGCCGTGGAACACGACCGTCGTCGCCGGATCGCCATCCGGTGAAAAGACGATGCTGCCGGCCATCTGGTCGACGACGAATTCCACCGATTTCATGATGCGGGTCTGACCGTTGCGCGTGTAGGTGATTTTCTGCCCGCCATCGTCGATAAAGTCGTGGCTGCAGCCGTCGAGGGTCTGGGCTGTGCAGGAAGGGGCGCATTGGTATTGAACCCACTCCCAGCCGCTGCTGCTCGAGCCGCTCCGGGAGCCGAACGCATTGCTCCGGTTGTTGGTCTGCGAGCAGAGATCGAGCGACAGCCCCGTGACGGGATCGGTGGCGGCGATGCCCACGGAGACGGTGGCGCAGGCGAGGACGAAGCCGCCCAGGAGGACCTGAGCCAGCAGGCGAGACGAAGAGTGCCCCCAACGAGACATGATTCACCTCCTCGAAATTTGCCGTTTCCTAACAAGGATTCGAGGACAGGCACTTGTACCCGCCACGGCTCCTTCATAAGAGGGTGTCTCGAAAGGGGAGCTTTCCCCACTGTAGAGACGCCCCGTGGGGCGTCTCCAAGGCGGCTAGACGCCCGCGGACGCGTGGTGGCAGATCGGACCGCCCTCTCCGCCTCGGAGACGCCCCACGGGGCGTCTCTACAGTGGATCGTCGACGGAATGCCACTTTCGAGACACCCTCTAAGAGAGGGGTGAGGGCCAGGCGCTTTAGCGCGCCGGCCTTCCACGCTCAGAAGAAGTATGTATAGAAGTCGATCCAACTCACCTGCAGGCACACGGCCCAGCCGTTCGGACAGACGATCCAGACATTGATGTATCGTGCGCCGATCGTGGGCTCCACCAGGGTACGCTGCTTGGCCGCCTCCGGCGGCACGGTCGCCGAGAACACCCCGAGCTGCCCGGGGATCACCGCCGCGACCTTTCCCTGGGCGTCGATCAGCTCAACCCTGGCGCCCGGCACGCTGGGGCGGCCGTCCGGGGTGGTGGTGTCGGGCGGCACGCCGCCGCTCGCCTTGAGCGCCTCCTCCACGGTCTGGCTGCTGGCCGAGACGCGGAACGTATAGTACCCGGCCGGGATATTGGGCTGCGCGCCCCCCGGCCCGGCCGGCAGGTCCAGGTAGGCAAAGGCGGCGTCCACCCCGCCCGGCAGCTCCGTCGCGGGAATTCTTTCCATTCCGGTGATCGAGCCGATCACCACCGTGGCCCCGTTGCCCGTCCCCTGCGTCAGCGAGTCCAGGCTCACGGATACGCCCGCGCGCGCCGCGGCCCGGGCCATCGCCTGCGCGACCGGACGCCGCTGCGCGTCCAGCAGCCGGCCGATGTCCGGTTTGGGTTGAGCGTACGAGGGCAGCGCCAGACACAGCGCGGCACCGGCAGCCAGGATTCCACATGCTTTCCGTAGGCTCATAAGCCCTCCTCGTTCAAGGCTCCGGAGCGCCGGGGAGGAATTCCGCGGCGCAACCTGGAGCAGAGTGGAGCACCAGACCTTGGATCGCGGGCGTGGGGCCAGTCCCTGGAGGGCGTCTGGCCCCTCTTGAGATGTTGAGCGGATGAAGGCTACGCCGGTTTTCGAGCCTCGTCAATTTTGGCTGTCTCTATAAATGCATGAGGCCGGGGGCTGCCACCCGCCCCGCGGCGTGCGCGCAGACTCCTCAGCAGCGGGTATCGCTTGACGAAGGCCTCGATGGTCAGGCCCTGCCTTTCCTCCCGATCACCGAGACGATCGGCAACCCGACGAACGGGATGTGACCGATCAGTTGGACCCACCAGCGGGCGATGAATCTGGGTGGGCGGTGCACCAGGAGAGGGATGACCACCAGCGACATCACCAGCCAGATGAACGGGCCATAGACCGAGGCCACCTTCAGCGGCCCGAGCGGCGACCGGACCAGGTCCCGGAGCCGGGGCCAGCGCTCATAAAGGATCAGAAACACCGTCGACCACCCCAGGGCGACGCCGAAATGCATCAACACGCCGAGGACCGCCGTCCTGGCCCCGCCATCGAGCGCCGACGGGCCCAGCAGCGTCGAGGCCACGCCCTGGAAGACCCGCTCCGGATTGGAATTGTAAAAAAAGCTCTGAATGCTCGCGAAGAGCCCGTCGATGATACCGGTCAGGAGACCGGCGAGCAGGATTCGGGACAGGGCCGAGCCGGGGCGGCCCGCGGCTTGAGGGCTGATCATGGAGGGATGGTACTGATTCCGGAGCATTGGGTCCATCCCCCCAGCCCGGAAGGATCTCCCCTCCGGGCCTGGCTTCCGGTTCCTAGACGGATACGGCGGCGGCTTCAGCGGGTACGTGGGAGTGATCGATTTCCCTGGATTCGCGCGCACCTTCCTGGACCACCACCGGCCGCACGAGCTCCTCCATCGACGCGTTGAATTTGGCCGGCTCGTCGACGAACGGCTCATGCCCGGACTCCTCGAACCAGACGAGCCTCTTCGAGGGGGCAGTCAACGCGTTGAAGTAGGCCACGCTGGTCTCCGGGGAAACCCAGTGATCGTGGCGGCCGAGAAGGAAGAACACGGGCATCCGCAGCGCGGGCACGAGCTCCATAAGGTTTATTCTCGATACCTCATCCCACATGGCGTCGAGGGAGAACCGGAAGCCCCGGATCAGGTTCGGCAGATCGGCGATCGAGATTTCCGGCCCTTCGAGGAGAATCCTTCCGAGGTCCCAGAGCGTCTTCGTATTGAGATGGCCCTCGAAGCGGTTCAGCCAGATGCGCTGCGTCCACAGGCTTTTCGCGGAGTACGGGGGCGGCCCGATCGCGCGCAGCTCCTCCAGTGCCTTGCGGTTGTCCAGACGCCACGCCTCCGCGAGCGTGAAGGCGTACGACGCCGACTCGGCCGCCACCCAGTCGCCGATCTGGCCGCTGCCGGCGTAGGCCGCGACCTTCTCCGGGAAGCGCGCGGCATAGAGCACGCCCAGCACCGAGCCCCAGGAGTGACCGAAGATCGTGACCTTTTCCTGGCCGACCCGCTGGCGCACCGCCTCGACCAGATCGTCCAGGTCGGCGATGAATTGCTCCAGGGTCATCGAGGACCTGGGAATTTCACTGTCGAACGATTTTCCGCTGCCGCGCTGGTCCCAGTACACGAGGGTGAAGATCTTCTCGAGGGGAGCGTTGAAGTGGCGGAAGAAGAACGTCTCGGAAAGGCCCGGTCCGCCATACAGGAGAATCAACGGCGGATTGGCGAGGCTCTCGCCCCGGATCATCACCCACTGGTCGAGCCCACCGAGGCGGAGATAGCCGGCTTCGGCGATGCTCCCCGGAATGATCTCACCTAGAGTGTCGAGAAAGGGGTACGTCTTGCCTGGATGTTTCATACCTCACCTCCGATGGAAAACACCCGCGCCGGGGGCCCGGAGGGTCTCCCCTCCGGGCCCGGCGGATGTCAAACGGGTACCGCCATGTTCGGGCACTTCTCGATCGCGATCGCCTGGATCTCCTCCTTGTAGTACGGATAGAAGCCGAGGAAGCTGTAGCCGTTGCGGACGTGCGCCCAGGCGGCGAGCTTGAACGCCAGCGGGCACGTGCCGGTGATGGCCAGCGAAGTCACCGGAATCGAGGAGGTCTGGGCGACCGCGGGGATGCCGGCGTTATAGGTTTGATCGAAGAGGGCGACCGGGGCCTCGAATGCCTTGACGTACTCCAGCACCCACGTCCGCAGCCGGCCGTTCTTCTCCGCGAGGTCGACCTTGAGATCGATCGTCAGGTTCGGCTTCCAGGTGATGACGCCCGTGGACGGCGCCGCGATATTCAGATCGATCTCCGGCCCGTTGTTGTTCACCGCCAGAATCAGATCGCAATGGGTCATCGCGGGCAGCGGAGTGGCCGGCACAGTGGCCTTGGTGCCGTCGCGATAATCGGCGGCCAAGAGCATGCCGTTCTCGTCGAACACCTCCAGGCGCAGCGTGTAGACGCCGAAGTCGGTCTCCATCCGGGTATCCCAGTCGATCAGCCAGTCCGGGTTGTACCAGTAGTACTTCGCGAAGCTCCGCACCTCATAGAGCCCCGGGGTCCCGTTGACGTCGAAGGGGCCCAGGAAGCAGGTCTCGGCCTTCATCGTGGTTTTGTTGACGCGGGTGTCGGTCAGCGGCGTGGCGATCGGAACGAAATTCCCCGCCTTGCGGTAGGACATCCGGTAGTAGCGCTTCGGGGTGCCGGTGCTCAGGGCGTCGCCAAACTGCCCGTGGAGGCCCACCACGTAGCCGTAGGCCGCGTTCGGATAGGGCGAGGCCGCCTTGCCCAGACCGGTCGTCTGATCGATGTCGAACACCTCGTCGTTGCCGACGCGGGTGAAGAAGGCCTGGGTCGCCGCCGGACGCACCGGGTTCTCGCCGGTGCCGGCCTTGATCTCCACGTCGTCCAGCCAGAGGTCGATGTGGGTATTCATCACGTTCCAGCGGGTGCTGGTGTAGGGGTCCATGTAGAGGACCTTCTCCACGCCGTCGATCATCTGGGTGACGCGCACGATGACGTCCGGCTTGCGATCGAAGCGCAGCCGCCCGCGATGGAGATGGAACGGCATCCAGTTGAAGCAGGAGTGGAAGAACCCCTGGAAGTCGGTGTAGACCGTATCGACCAGCCGCTTGCTGTAGAAGCTGCGGACGAAGAGGTCCCAGGGGGCGACCTTGGAGGTCAGGGTCAGATGGTCGAGCCCCTCGGCGAGGGCCGTCGAGGCCGAGGCCATCTCACCCACGCGAGGCATCGCCTTCTCCGCGAGGAGCTCCGGAATGGGAGGCTCGGGGCTCGGATTAAGGCTCACCTGCTCCAGGAAGGCCGGCTTCGGCCGCGGGGCCTCCTCCAGCAGCTCGCGGAGGTCGACGGCCTTCCGGTAGAGCAGGAAGTCCTTCTTATTGAGGAGGTACGGCCAGAAGATGCCCTCGCGATCGACGTCGAAGATCTCCACCTTGAGGTACGGGATGGGCCGGCCCTGAGTGGTGCGCACGTGGCCGGTGACGAACGCGGTGACGGGGCGCCAGAGATTCCAGAGGTGGAAGGCCACGAAGATCCGCGGCTTGAGCTGATAGCCGGCGCCCTCGGGGACCCAGTCCTTGGCGAAGAAGGTCTGCTTATAGACGGACGCCTTGCGCACGTCGTCCGGCTCGCCGGCCGGACCGATGAACAGTTGCACGTCCGCGGGATGGTCGAGGTGCACCGGCACGTTGAAGCGACCCTTGGCGTCCATCGGCGCGGAGCCCAGCAGATGGCCCGCGGGATCGAAGACGTACGCCTTGAGCTTCATGTCTTCCGGCATCGTCTCCATCGTCTCCAGGAGCGCCAGCCCCTCGATGAAGAAATGGGTCGTCTTCTCGGTGGTCAGGGTGACGTCGGGCTCGGTGGCGAGGTTGGTGGTGGTCATGGCGATGATTCCTTTCTAGATGGAAATTCATGCCCGGTGGGGGATCCAGCCTGAAGGGAGGGAAGGATGTACGGCCGGATCTCGGCGGGGGGGACCTACGGCTACCAACCTACGCCCGCGGAACGGTGGCGGAGACCGCCCGGAGGGGTGGGGGGGCGACGCGGCGGGGTGGGGGCCGGTCCGCCCGGGCATCAATGCCCGGGCGGCCCCTACTCCCCCCCGTACCGCTTCAAAATGATCGACGCGTTCGTGCCGCCGAAGCCGAAGGAGTTGCTGGCGGCGTATTCGAGGTCGACCTTGCGGGGGGTGTGGGGGACGAAGTCGAGGTCGCACCCCTCGCCCGGCTCGTCGAGGTTGATGGTCGGCGGCAGGATCTGGTCGCGCACGGCCAGGGCCAGGATGCCGGTCTCGAGCCCCCCCGCCGCTCCCAGCAGGTGCCCGGTGCAGGACTTGGTGGAGGAGACCGCCAGCTTGTAGGCGTGGTCGCCGAAGACGGTCTTGATCGCCCGCACCTCGGAGAGGTCGCCGAGCGGCGTCGAGGTGCCGTGGGCGTTGATGTAGCCGATCTGCTCGGGGGTGAGCCCGGCGTCGCGGAGCGCGGCCCGCATCACCCGCACGGCCCCCTCCCCCTCCGGATTGGGGGCGGAGATGTGGTAGGCGTCGGCGCTCATGCCATAGCCCACGACCTCGGCGTAGATCGGGGCGCCCCGGCGCCTGGCGTGCTCCCACTCCTCCAGGATCACGATGCCGCACCCCTCGCCCATCACGAAGCCGTCGCGCTGGGCGTCCCAGGGGCGCGAGGCCTTCTCCGGCTCGTCGTTGCGGGTGGAGAGGGCCCGCATGGCGCAGAAGCCGGCCATGGCGAGCGGCGTGATCACCGCCTCGGAGCCGCCGGCGATCATGGCGTCGGCCTCGTCCGCCTGGATGAAACGGTAGGCGTCGCCGATGGCGTGGAGGCCCGTGGTGCAGGCGGTGGCCGGCGAGGTGTTGGGCCCCCTGGCGCCATAGTGGATGGAGACCTGGCCGGCCGCCATGTTGACGATCTGGCCGGGGATGAAGAACGGCGAGACGCGGCTCGGGCCCCGCTCGAGGAGCGTCTTGTGGGTGGCCTCGATCAGCGGCAGGCCGCCGATCCCCGAGCCGATCACCACCCCCACGCGGTCGGCGTTCCCCGCGTCGACCTGCAGCCCCGAGTCCTCCAGCGCGAAACGGCTGGCGGCCAGGGCGAAATGGATGAAGGTGTCGCTCTTCTTGACTTCCTTCTTGTCGACGTAGTCGAGGGGGTTGAACCCCTTGACCTCACCCGCGATCTTCGCCGGGTACTCCGTGGTGTCGAAGCGGGTGATGAGGCCGATCCCGCTCTTTCCAGCGAGCAGGGCCTGCCAGTTCTCGGCCGTTCCCACCCCGAGGGGCGAGATGAGGCCGACCCCGGTGAGGGCGACGCGACGCGGCTCTGTCTTCAAGGCTGGATCTTTATTGCGGCTCGGTAGGGCGAGGGACCTAGTTCTGGTCCCCGGCGTTGTTCTGGATGTAGTCCACGGCCTCGCGGACGTTGCTGATCTTCTCGGCCTCCTCGTCGGGGATCTCGATCCCGAACTCCTCCTCGAAGGCCATCACCAGCTCC
>Ga0308175_100001240_pt1 | contig 17189 bp, 20 predicted proteins | sample PhyCR1_3_FD_203893 | JGI IMG/M metagenome (GOLD analysis project Ga0308175, IMG submission 203893) | Soil microbial communities from UC Gill Tract Community Farm, Albany, California, United States - DLSLS.C.R1 | ecosystem: Environmental > Terrestrial > Soil > Agricultural land | place: USA...
TGCTCGCGCACCGCCCACGATTTGAATGTGGTCGGTGAATACGCGCAGTAGGAGGTTCGCCCGGCCTGCTCATTGGTGTTGTGAGATAATGTATGCGAGAAGAAAGTTGGCAGGACGGCGTAGACAACCCAGCGATAGGATCGCAAGATCATTCTTGCGACGTATCGCTCATCTAGGAGGGAACCTATGATGACTGTTGATCGCATTGCCGAGTTGCTGCGGGCCTCCAGTCTGGAATTTCGACAACTGGAGGAAACTCACCACCGATTGGATGCCGAGTTGGCCGAACTTCAGAAGCGACACGTGCTGACCCCCCAGGAAGAACTCTTAAAGAAGCAGATGCAGAAAGAAAAATTGGTCAAAAAAGATAAACTAGCCGAACTGATTCGGCTCTATCGCGAAGAGCAGGAGCATTCGCCCTCGCACTAACGACTGCGTGTACAGACATCATGGCCGGCATCCTCCCACCGCTCGCGCGTCACATCTCTGCCGTCAAGCGGCGCCTCCTCGTGATCGGAATCGCGTTGTTGGCGTCGTTCGTGCTGACGTTCGCCTATGCCCCCGATATGGTGGCCTGGCTCAAGCGGCCCTTTCACGACGATTTGATTTTTTACGGCCCGACCGAGGCGCTGTTCGCGTCGTTGAAAGTCTCGCTGCTGGCCGGCGTGATTCTCACGATGCCGGTGATGCTCTATCAAGGGTGGAAGTTTCTCGAGCCGGCCCTGTTGCCGAACGAGCAGCGATGGGCGATTCCCTTACTCGGTTTGGCCGCCGGCTTTTTCGCGTTGGGGCTCGTATTCTGCAACCTCGTCATCCTTCCCCTTGTCATCCAGTTCTTCGTCAGCTTCGGCATGGACCGCGAGTTGACCCCCCAACTCGCCGTCGGCACCTATATCGACTTTAATGTGAAGTTTCTGTTGGTGTTTGGGCTCGCGTTTGAATTGCCTCTGGTCTTGACGCTTCTCGCGAGGGTCGGCCTCGTGTCCAGCCAGGTGCTGGCGCACTATCGAAAGCATGCGGCGATGGTGGCCTTGATTCTCTCGGCCATCATCACTCCCGATGCGACACTCTTTACCATGCTGTTGATGGCCGTGCCGCTCATTATCTTATACGAAATAGGGATCTGGGGAGCGCGGCTGTTCGGACGGCGAAAAGTCGCGCCAGGGCAGGAGATGAATCTGGAGCGTGTCACGCCGGTGGGAACCGCGGGTCATCGCGTGCGATGACCGCAAGTCAAAGGTAAAAAGTAAAATGAGTGCTCAGAGGAGAGAGGCCAAGGAGGCCGGGACACGCTCAATCGGAACGCTGAGTGCGCTCACCATTGTCTGTTACTTGTTTACTATGACCTTATCCGCACAAGCGAGCGCTTCTAGTCCTTCTCCATTCGGCAGCGAGATTCCGCAAAACTTCCCCGGTCCAATCATGGCGCCCAGCATTCAAGCATTAGCTTCAGTGGGGCATCAGACGGTGTACGCGGGCTCCTTTGGGAAGGGCATCTTTCGAAGCGAAGACCGAGGGCGCACTTGGACCGCCGTCAATACGGGGCTAAGCGATCCGTTCATTTTGTCATTGACGGTGGGGCCGAATGGAATGATCTATGCGGGGACATTTCGTGGCGGTGTCTTTCGCATGAAAGATGGGGCGAACGGCTGGGAAAATTTTAATACCGGCCTGAAGCGATTGGAGGTGAAGGCCCTGCTTGTGAAACAGGGCGTCCTGTATGCCGGGACGGGCGACGGGCTCTACAGCCGGTCGCTGGAAGGAGTGTCTGAGTGGACGGTCGTCACAAAGGGGCTGGATGACGTCTTGGTGCATGCCATCGCGATGGCCCCGGACCATACGCTCTACGTCGGCACATCCGGCAAGGGGATTTTGCGGTATGCATCGCGTGATCAGGAATGGCAACGCCTCACCCACGGCTTGATGGATCACGAAGGCCTGAGGGAGAATTTCATTCGCGTGCTGACCATCGATAAAGACCACGCGCTCTATGCCGGGACATTCGATGGCGGCGTATTCCGGAGCGGAGACGGCGGGACGACGTGGCGGCCTATCAGCCGCGCCTTGCCCAACGATTCCATTCGTGGGATCGTCTTGCATGAAAACGGACTCTATGTCGGCACGGGCCGCGGCATTTTCAAAACGATGAATCAAGGCGGACTGTGGACCCCGATCAATAAAGGGTTGACGGAAATGTCGATTCAAGCGTTGATCGCCGGGGAAAACGGCGTGCTCTACGCCGGCACGAATTCCGGGGCGTTTCGAAGCGATGACGGCGGCGCGACATGGGCCAACATCAGCGATGGATTTCCGGCGGACCAGAAGTGACCTGAAAGCGATCAGCCTTCAGCACCGACTAAGAATTGCTGTTCAAAAATGGTGACGGCTGATTGCCGAGAGCGATCTAAAAAAAGGAGCGATCATGGCGGATGCAACGGAGACACGGGCGACCATTCACGTAACGGTTAAGGGGGAACCCTTGGGCGAGATCGCTCTGCGATTTTATGAGGATGTCGCGCCCAATCATGTGAAGAATTTTGTGACCCTGGCGAAAAGTAAATTTTACGATGGTTGCACCTTTCATCGCGTCATCCCGGGCTTCATGATCCAGGGAGGAGATCCGAACAGCAAGAAGCCGGACCGTTCTCTGCATGGCATGGGCGGTCCGGGCCATCAAGTCACGGCGGAGTTTAATAGCAAACCCCACAAGCGCGGCGTGCTGTCGATGGCGCGGTCCAACGATCCGAACAGCGCCGGCTCTCAGTTTTTTATCTGTGTCGCCGATGCGAATTTCCTGGACTGGAAATATACGGCCTTCGGCGAAGTGGTCAGCGGGATGGAGATTGCCGACAAAATCGTCAACGTAAAACGGGATGGACGGGATAACCCCTTGGAGCGCGTGGAAATGACGGTCACCGTGAATGAGTGATGAACAATGACCCTGATACACAAGAGTCTCGGTCAAGTCTAAATTGCCCAAATTAACACTCGCCACTTTTTACTGTTATCTGTTTATTGTTTACTGGCTCTCGCTGTCCGCCTGCGCCGTTCCAACCATTCCCGCTCGCACTATTTATGAAAGTCCGAGCGATTTTGTCCGTCTGGAACCGGACCCGTATGCCTTCCATGAAATTGCCCAAACCTTGCACAGCCATCCTGCCAACATCGATGTTGAAGAAATGGCAAGACTGCTGAGGGGATTTTCTGTGCGAGACCATCGCACTGCGGTGCAGCGATGGGTTCAAGGGGAGGCTCCTCTTGAACCGGTCTTTCGAGAGGACGAGATTGCATGGCTCGCCCCTCGATTGTCACAGGCGCTCGCCGTGGCTCATCCCGATGAACGGGTGACGTTCTACATCAGCTATCCGCAAACGTCGATCAAACGGGAAATTACCTCGGGGGGACTGTATATCCAAAACGGCCGCCTGCATTTTATTCTGGGGAATGACCGGATCGTATACGGCATACCGGCGTACGGCATGGTGTACGATCGTCGCTATCCCGTGGCGCCGACAGCCTCGAAGGGGTTCGATGTATTTTTCAATCCCGCTCACGCGGTCGAGAAGCACAAAGTCACATGGTGGGAGTTTTTGTCCGGCCGAAAGAAAGATGAAGTCGTCATCGATTTGCAGAAGCTTCCCGCCCTGAAAACCGTGGGCCCTGCGGGAGCGTAGGCCTGGAGTGATGCGGGAACCTAATTTGTTATGGTACGATGACGCCGAAGATCATACAACTCGCAATTCGTAAACCACTGTGTAACGCTTATGGCCCCGATCGCCCTCGTCAATATGCCGTTCGGGCATTCCAAGTTTCCTTCGATTCAACTTGGGACATTGTCCGCTCTCCTGAAGTCCCAGGGGTTCGGGGTTAAGAATCATTACCTCAACCTGTACTTTGCCCAACGCATCGGGTTCCCGGTGTACGATGTGCTCTGCGAAAGCCAGCTGCTGATCGGAGAATGGCTGTTCTCGCGCCTGCTCTTCAAAGACAATCCGAAGCATCATCAGTATCTGCGTGACTTCAAGCCGCTCATTGAAGATATCTCCCGAAAGGCCGGTTGTTCCAGTTCATATTTGGAAGAGATCGAAGCTATGATCGCACCGCAGTTCCTTACCTGGGCGTTGACGTCCGTGGATTGGGGGCAGTATCGCGTGATCGGATTTACGTCGATGTTTCATCAGAATGTTGCCAGCGTGACGTTGGCGAAAATGATCAAGGAACTGTACCCCGAAGTCCAGATCGTGTTCGGCGGCGCGCATTACGACGGCGACATGGGGCTCGAATACTTCCGGGCCTTTCCGTGGATCGACTATGTCGTGGTCGGGGAAGGGGAAGAGCCGTTCCCGGCTTTGGTCCAACAAATTCTGAATGGCGAAGAGCGGGACCCTCCGGCAGGAGTCGCGGCGCGCGACAATGGCACGATTGTGTACAAGCCCAATCATACACTCTTTGTGGATTTCGCCCGCACCGGTCCGCCGGATTACGACGAGTATTTCGCGCAACTCGATGAGGTCGATCCATCGTCTTTTAAAGGCATGAATCGCATTCTGCTGTACGAGTCGGCGCGAGGTTGCTGGTGGGGAGAGAAGCACCATTGCACGTTCTGCGGACTCAACGCGCAGAGCATGAAGTTCCGCTCGAAAGCGCACGCACAGGTGATTGAAGAATTGCGTTGGTTGTCCAGTCGCTACGACAGCACCCGATTCCGCCTGGTCGATAATATCATCGATATGAAATACATCGATCAGGTGTTTGGCGCCCTGGCCGAGGGCCACTATGATTTGGATGTTTTTATTGAAACGAAAAGCAATTTGAATAAACAGCAGATTCAGACCTTGGCCAAGGGCGGTGTGACGTCCATGCAACCCGGTCTCGAAAGCCTGAGCGCGGCGCAGCTCAAGGAAATGGATAAGGGCGTGAGCCCGATGCAGAACGTCGTGGTGCTCAAATGGAGCCGGTATTACAACGTGAATTTAAGCTGGAATATTCTGCTCGGTTTTCCGAAGGAGACCGATGAGGATTATCGCCGGCAGATTGAACTGATCCCCGCGCTCGTGCACTTTCAAGCGCCGGAGAGCGTCGGCAAACTGTGGTTGGAGCGATTCAGCCCGTACTTTACCCGCCCGCATGAGTACGGTGTGCGCATTACCGGTCCCGGCATGGCGTATGAATACGTCTATGATCCCAAGAAGGTCGATCTCATGAAAGTGGCGTACGACTTCGAGTATGAGGTCGACCAGCGGGCAGATCCGCATCTTTTTCGAGAATTGCTCGAAGCGGCTCAGGAGTGGCAGCGCCGGCAGGCGTCTGCGGACAAACCGTATCTCTACTATGTCAAAGCCATGGGCTATGTGACCGTCTACGACGGACGTGCTTTAGGCCCCCCTTCACGGCGGCGCTATGACGGGCTGGCAGCGTTTGCCATTGAATGGTGCAACGAGGCGCCAAAATCTTCGGACCAGATACGAGAGCAGGCGAAAAAGAACGGTGTGCCGAATGCCGATGACCCGGAGATGATCGAGAAGGCATTGTCCGAACTGGTCACACAACGAATTCTCTATACCGAAAGAGGAAAATATTTCACATTGGCGCTTCCGACAAATACCTACCACTAGGCTGCTTTTTACCTCCTCCCCCTTGTTCCGATTCTTTCCTGAAGTGTTCAAGCTCACACGCCGGTTTCATGAGAGACGCGGGACTGTGCTATGCCGCCGATTGTCGCCGGAAATACCAGGCCCGTCTTCAGCGCTGCGGCCATCGGCCTGACACGTCATGACATGATACTTGACACCATGTATGCCATCCTGGTACAGAGTCGCCATGAGCGAGAAGAGCAAAGCCGAGCCGGCGAATAATATTGAGAATCGCCTTCGGACGTTTCGGTCGGCCAAGGGACTATCTCAGAGCGATCTGGCCGGCATGGCCGGCGTGACACGGCAGGCGATTTACGCGATTGAGGCCAACCAGTATTTGCCGACAACCGCCGTGGCGTTACGCTTGGCCGGCGCATTGGATTGCCGCGTTGAAGATCTCTTCAGCCTTATCAGTAGCGGCGAAATCGTCGAGGGAGAGCTTATTGGGGAATTGCCTCATGGTTCCAAGCGTACACGGGTAAAAATCGCCCGCGTCGGCCGGCGGTTGCTGGTCAGGCCTGTCGCGACGCTCGGCGATGTGTTGAACTTTACGATTCCGGCTGACGGCCTGATCGTCGGTCCTGCCTCATCCGAGCCAAGCAAAAAGGCCGGTCATCGTGGCGCTCGCGTGAAGGTAGAACTCATCAGAGACCGCCGGCTGATCGAAGAAGAAATCGTCGTCGCCGGCTGCGACCCGGCGATCTTCCTGGCCGGAGAGTATCTTCGCCGACGGCATGAACGGTCCTCCGTACTTGAATGGACGATGGGGAGCGGAGCGGCTATCGAAGCGTTGCAACGAGGGGAAGTCCATATCGCCGGGCTGCACATCGTCGACCCAAAATCAGGCGAATCCAATGTCCCCTATCTGCGGAGACATCTCAAGGAAGGCGAGTTTACCGTCATGACATTCGCGTCATGGGAGCAGGGGCTGATGGTCTGCAAGGGAAATCCGAAAAGCATCAAGGACATTGCCGATCTGGCTCGGAAAGATGTCGAGGTGGTCAATCGCGAAAATGGATCTGGCGCAAGAGCGCTCTTGGATCAGCAGCTCACCGCGGCCGGCATCCAGCCGATAAAAGTGAAAGGGTACGGACATCATGCGGCGTCTCACCTCGAAGTGGCGCAGCTTATCGCGCGAGGACAGATCGATGTCGGAATGGGTGTGGGATCGGCGGCTCGTCTGTTGGGACTGGACTTTATCCCACTTCAACAAGAACGCTACGATCTGGTCATTCCCACCCTGTACCTAACAACTCATCCGGGCCTCTCGGTCTTTCTCGAGACGATTGTAAGCCGCCCATTTCGCGCAGAGATCGATGCGCTCGGTGGGTACGATACACGCGAAACCGGGAAGATTGTGGATTTTCGAAAACAGAAAACAGCCTCGATCCATTAATCGGAAGAGACGGTGATGGAGCCACGCATGAAGCGCTATCAAGACGGGTGCAGGGCGGTTGTGACCGTCCTCGCAATGGCCGTCTTCCTCTTGTTCGGCACGGGGATCGGTTTTACGGAGCCGCTGATAATTGCGGCCTCGCCGAGTGTCAAAGTGCCGTTAGAGGCCCTCGCGCAGGCGTTTGAACGGAGCCATCCCGATGTGCACGTGCGCATCCATTACGATTCGGGTTTGGGGTTGCGGCAATCCATCGCCTCGATGCAGAACAGCGGTCGCTATTTTATCGGGTCAGGGCCCTTTCACCTGATTGCGCCGGCGAGTGCCGAAGTGCTCGATCGGCTGGAACGCCGTTCTTATGTGTTGCCTGGTACGCGAAAGGCGTACGCCAGTGTCCCTCTGGTCTTGGTCGTGCCCGAATCGCTTGCGGACGCGCCCTCCTCCTTTGAAGCGTTGGCTCAAGATCCAACAAAGAAAATGTCCATCGCGGATCCAGGATTGACCGAACTCGGTTTCAGAACAAAGTCTTTTCTTGATGCGGCAGGTTTATCGGCATCATTACAGGACCGGCTTGATGTGGCACACGATGCGAAGGGCGTCATCGACGACGTGCTCAATGGCGATGTCGATGCAGGTATTGTGTTTGGATCGGACGCGATTCGCGAAACCACTCGCATACGCATCGCCGCGACCTCGACTGAGAAAGCCTACCACCCCATTTTATATTACATGCAGATGGAGCGGTACTGTTCGAATCGAGGATTGTGCCAAGAATTTCTCGCCTTTACCCAGACCGCTGAGGCCCAGGAGGTTCTGAGGCCCTTGGGCTACGTATTGCCTACGCACAAACCGATCGACTCTCGCGCTCCCTAGCATTCTTTCGCCACTTCTCCGCTTCCGCTATTCATGGGTAATCAAACGAAGAACTCTCTTTGCGACCTTGTGTCAGTATACTTGACAAAATAGACATGTATTATGTATACAGGCGAACGCATTCTTGACGGGGATGGTCGTTTGTGACTTTAGGAGGATCCATGCTGAACAGGGAGGGTGGCTTCTATCTTCATCGCCTCATCATCGCTCTCATGGCGGTGGCTGCGGCGGTCCACGGCTGCGCTCGGCTGCCGTACACGACGCAAGTGGTGCAACAAGACCAACGCGTGGTGGTCACGATTCAGCACGAAGTGGAGCGCAAGAGTTACACGCATCCGCTGCAGCTGAGTCCCGAAGAACTGAGACGGATTCTCGGCGGATTTTCCGTGCGTGAGAAGAAAAAAGTGCCGCTCCGCTGGTTCGCTGAAGATGTTCCCCCGAGGACGGTGTTCCGGGAAGACGAACTGGACGCGCTGGTTCGGCCGGTCGTCGAGGCGTTGAAGAAGGCAGGACCAGAGGAGCGGGTCTATTTCACGTTACTTGCTCCGGGGCCGAATCCGAACTACGACCGAGACACAACGGCCGGCTGGCTGGCTTTTCGCCATCCGTACCTTCACTTCAGCCTCGACTACTTTCATACGTTGTTGCCGGTGAGAAAAATCGATCAGTACGACTATAACTTTCCGCTGACAAATCCAACTCCGAACTCGTATTTGCTCTATTTCGAGCCCGGTCGATTTTGGGTCGTCGATCCGGCGTCCGGGGATCGGACAGTCCATATCTCCGAGTTACTCAAATCAAGCGGCGCACCACAAGGGAGATAGCGAGAGAGAAGATTTGTGTATCCGTACCATTCGTTGCAGTCATGGAGGGAGGCAATGAGTTCTCAAGGCAAGTGCGAGAGGCCGCCCGGGTGGCGCAAGGTCATGAGGAGGACGGTAGTCGGGGCCATTCTTCTCTGCGCGTTCGTGCAGCCAATCCGAGCCGGTGCAGTGGATACAGGTAAGCTGGTTGAAAAGGATGGAAAGTACGTCTTTGTCGAAAGTATGGACCCATCGATGAGGCTTTTATTGGATCGGTCCCTTAAGAATGGGATGATCACACAAGAAGAATACGATCGTGCGATTCAGGACTCGGAAACGCGTTCGTATCTCACGCAGTCGTCTTTCAAAGCCTGGTATGACCGTGGCTTCAATTTTTCCATGAACGATAATGCCTTCTTTTTAAAAATTCGCGCCCGCGTTGGTGTTCGATATACGCAGCGCTTCAGAAATGACGCCTATCGCACGTCGGGAGATTCGAAGAACTATCCGGAGCTGCTCGGCGTGTTTGGCGATTACCGCGCGAATCGATCGATCAATGACGGGTCGAGTTTTAATTTACGGTTTGCTCGGGTCTACTTCATGGGCCATCTCTTCAATCCCGATCTAAAATACTACATTCAATTGGCCGGCGAGTCGAATGAAAACGCGCAATCGCCCGGAGCCCTGACCGTGCTCGATGCGAACTTCACGAGCACGCATATCCCGTGGCTCAACGTTCAAGTTGGGCAGTTTAAAGTGTATTTCGATCGTACGCAGATTAATGCCACCTCGGCGATGCAGTTTGCAAATCGCGCGCTGGTGATGGATGCCTTTACGGCAAGCGCGGTGAATCGTCGCGACATCGGCATCACGATCATGAACGACGAAGAGGTGTACCCGTTCAATTACTACTTCGGCGTCTTCAACGGCGAAGGTCCCCTCGTAAACCGGTTTGCTCAGTTCACGAGCGAACAGGCCACGGTAGGATGTCCGGGAGGACAAACGAGTGGAAATCCATTTCCCTCTCCGGCAGACTGTCCGGCGAATTCGCGTAATCTCAACGCCAACCTCCGAAGCAGCATCAGTCAGCTCATGTATACGGCACGGTTGCAGTGGAATATTTTAGGACGAGCGGGCTATGGCGAAGGTGATATTGCCTACTCAGAGACGCCGCAAATGGTGGTCGGCGGAGGCTATGCCTATAATCCGGGCGTGAATACCAGTACTGATAACGGCTTTGTCGGAATCGATCTAGCGAACCTGAACTTTCGTAGGTCGCTCGCGAATTTGGGGAATGCAAGAATACTCGGGGAAGGCGTCGTCGACTTTTCGACCTGGACTCTGGATTACGCCTTCAAATATCGTGGCTTGTCGTTTCAAGCGGCTTACTGGTTCAGAGGCGTCATTCGGCATGACAAGGGTCTGCCCTGTCTTCAGACTGCAGGTCTTGGCGGTCCTTGCACGGCATTCGCTCCGGGCCAGTATGGTAACCAGTATGGGTGGTATGCGCAATCGGGTTATTATCTGATTCCCCGCAAACTGGAGCTTGCAGCGCGCTATGCCTATTGGGACCCGGATACCCATTCAGGCGGAGACCTCGTCAAGGAAATCGACGTCTCGCTCAACTGGTTTCCCTTTGGCACGTACGACCACCAGATCATGATCACCTACAGTAACGTGGCCATGGGCCAAGGTGGGTTTGCCATTGGTCGCAGCGCACCGCTGCCGGCGACTGGACCGTGCTCTACAGCTTCCAATTGTCCATCGGGATCAGTTCCGCTGGATGTCAACGCCGGCACCTTGATCGAAAATGCGATCCGGATTCAGTACCAGATCTTCTTCTAAGCGGTCTTCGCCGCGATGGAAGGGTGTGATAATGCAACCTCACAAACCTATTCCGTTTCCACTCGATAGTTCAGGACCAATATGGAATCGTCTCGATGGCCATGTGGTCTCTATTCTTCACGGCCTCACACGCACGACCGTGAAACTGTTGACCGAAGATGAGGTCGTTCTGACGGTGCGTTGCTCATCAGAACAGTTCGAGCCGATGGGGCGTGTCGGCCATCACGTGACTGCGCAACTCAATGCATATGATGTGCTGTTAGGAACGACGGGGACGTCACTCGGCAAGGAACGATGGAACCGCTGGAGCGGCCGCATTGTTCTGGTGGGTCCCGGTTCCTGCTCTCCACTGATCACGGTTAAGTTGCAGGGAAAAGGTTGGATCCTGAAAAGCATGGGTCCTGTCGTTGGACAACCCGGGCGACGGAGGCATGGGAGCCGGTCAATATCGTCATTGACCCCGAGAATGTCACATTGGCGCCGCATCGGCGCACAACATACGACATAGGAGTCGCTCCAGGCAGGGGCATGCACGACGGTCATCGAGTGTGGCTCAAAGCTCGTGTCGAAGCTGTGCGAAGGAGTGACAGTGGAAGTGTCGTTTCTCTGGATGTCGGCGGCACTCGGGTGTCCGCAGTGCTCTGTAGAGATCATGCAATCCTGTGCGTGTGGGCGCCTGGATTGCCAGTGGAAATGCATGTGGATCAATGGGAGGCATGGCTGAGGCCGACAGGAGACCGTATCGAAGCCATCATGTGCAAGCTGGTTTATGATTGAAGCACGCGAATCATCCGAAGCATCCTCCTATTCCCTGGATGGAAGGCAGGATCATCGTGCCGGTTGATTCTCCCTTCGCGCGGGGCGGAAATCCCACATGGCATGCTATCGAACTCCGATACGTCACCCCTAATTTTCATGCTACCGATGAGTCCATGGAGAAAAAGGCATGATGAAGAAGAGGCTTGCGAGGATATGGGCATGCTCCGTAGTTATACTGGCCATGATCGTGCTCGGTGGCGTGTGTCCGCCGCCGGTCGTGTGGGCTGCTGAGCTCAAGATTGCCGCCGCCTCCGATCTCAATTTCGCCTTCAAGGAGGTGGTTGCTGAATTTGAGAAGCAAACCGGCGATCGGGTGAAGCTCACTTTGGGCTCATCCGGAAATTTTTATTCCCAAATCGAAAACGGCGCGCCCTTCGACCTTTATTTTTCAGCCGACATCCGCTATCCCGAAAAACTCATTGCGGGTGGCCATGGCGTTGCCGGCTCGCTCTATAAATACGCCGTGGGGCGTATTGTGCTCTGGGCGCCGAGGGGATCGGCTGTGGCGCTCGACAAAGGTTTCGAGTCGCTCGTCGGTCCTTCCGTGCGTAAGATCGCGATTGCCAACCCCAAGCATGCTCCCTATGGGCGGGCCGCCGTGGCCGCGTTAGAGCATTTCAAATTGTACGATGCGGTGAGGGACAAACTCGTTCTGGGAGAAAACATTTCTCAAGCCGCGCAGTTTGTTGAATCGGGCGCGAGCGATGCGGGGATCATCGCGCTCTCGCTTGCGATGGCGCCAACGATGAAATCGGCGGGGAAATATTGGGAGGTTCCCGCCGACGCCCATCCACCGATTGAGCAAGGCGCCGTAATTCTAAAGCGGTCGACCAATCAAGAGAAAGCGCGAGACTTTCTGAAGTTCCTCCAAGACAGTGTAGGCCAAGAGATTATGCGTCGCTACGGGTTCGTGTTGCCTAGATGACGGGCGATGTCATGACACGCCGGGCAATCATCATTTCGCTCTGCTTCGGTGCGGGCTTCCTGGGCCTGATGGGCTGTGTCAGTGGCGGCGCGCAACTTGTCCGAGATAACGACTCGGGAGGGGTCGTGACCTATCTCTATAAGGAAGACCGAGGAGGGCCCACCGGCTCTCGGTATCGGAGGGATGCCATCGAGATTATGAAGTTGAAATGCCCGCACGGCTATATCGTGGTCAAGGAAGGCGAAACAAAGGGACTGAGCGGAGTCTCGAGTGTGGAAGGAACTGAAGACGAGCCGAGCCGGCGATGGGCGTTTCAGTTTCGGTGTAAGACGCGATGAAGAAATACCGTATGAGACCACTGCTGAGGTGGTTCATGATCGTCGCGGTGCTGATTGGTCTTGCCGCCAGTGGGGTGACCGTGTGGACGGATGACACGGAAACGCAGCAGGGAAGATCGTCAAGCGATTCCCAGTGCACCGCCTCAACCTCATTACATGACGGACTGGAAGGAATCCAAATCGAGACGAGCGATATTGGATTGCATGAGCGCTTCTTCTCACAGATTCTGCATGCGCCTGAAGTGCAACGCATGGATCATCCGCAAATCGATTCGCTCCGCAGCTATTGCTATCGCAACGTATTGATCGCGATCCGGCAAGATATCAAGACGCCCCGGCCGACCGGGTGGGTTCAACTCAACTTCTCGGTGGCCGATGTGAGCGAGCTGCAGCAACAGCTTGAACAAACGTTGCGGGAGTCGGATCTCGCACAATTGGATGACGCCGAACGGGCAAAGGTCGTGCGAGTTCGGTTCAAGCCGGATGTGCCACGAAACAACTGCCGGGTTGCACGACTGGAAGTGAACGGTCCGGAAGGGTTCATGATCGGCTTTGATCAATTCAAGGAAGGAAGTTGTAAGACCGACGGCAAACCAACCCAGAGCGACGAGCGAGAGCCTCGTCGCCCACATCACTAACACAAGGAGGCGACACGTGAAACTGAGTGCACGCAATCAATTCGAGGGAACGGTCACGAATATCACGCAGGGACAAGCGATGGCGGAAGTGTCGGTGAAAGTCGGCAATCTTCAGTTCGTGGCGGCCATCACGGAAGGCTCGGTGAAAAACATGGGGCTGAAGGTGAACGATACGGTCACGGTGGCGATTAAGGCCACGGAGGTCATGGTCGGGAAATAGTGAGAGATTGCAATTCACCCTCTGCTTCCCTACCATAACCGCGCACCACGCGAGGCGGGGAGGTCCTAGGCCCGTGAATTGGACGGCGATCGGCGTTACATTTCAGCTGGCCACCTTGACGGCCGCGATTCTCTTGCTGGTGGGCCTTCCGATCGCCTATTGGCTGACGTTCTCGCCCCGGCGATGGAAATTTGTCGTCGAGTCGGTGGTGGCGCTTCCATTGGTGCTGCCGCCGACCGTCCTCGGGTTTTACATTCTTGTCGCGATTGGCCCGCATAGTCCCGTCGGTCGTCTCTATACCGATCTCATCGGCCATCCGTTGCCGTTCACATTTGAAGGGCTGCTGCTTGCCTCCATTCTGTATAGCTTGCCGTTCGCGGTGCAGCCGTTCGCGTCCGCGTTCGATCAAGTGGATCGCCGTGTGCTCGAAGCGTCATGGACGCTCGGGGTCTCACGCATCGACACATTCTTTCGACTGATGCTTCCGCTCTCGGCAACAGGAATTGTCACCGGATTCGTACTCAGCTTCGCCCACACGCTTGGGGAGTTCGGAGTCGTGCTCATGGTCGGCGGAAATATTGAAGGGGAGACGCGCACGGTCTCGATCGATATTTACGATGAAGTGCAGGCGCTCAACTATGCCGGCGCCGCGAAGACCGCCTTGTTTTTGCTCGTCATCTCGTATGCGGTGCTGCTGACGGTCTATGCCATGAATCGGCGAGTGTGGGCAGTATGGCCGCAGAAATGAGAGTCGATATGACGAAGGCTTTGGCGGAGCGATTTGTGCTCAATGCGCGATTCGAGATGGCGCTCGACCCGCCGCTCGTGCTGATCCTGTTCGGCCCATCCGGTTCGGGAAAAACTACGTTGCTGCGTTGTCTCGCTGGACTCGACTGGCCCGATCGCGGCACGATCGCCTTCGCAGATAAAATTTGGTTTGACCGAACAACCGGTGTTCGCGTCCAACCACAACAGCGGCGCGTGGGCTACATGTTTCAGGACTATGCCCTGTTTCCCACCCATAGCGTCGCGGGAAATATTGCATACGGGTTGAGATCGCTTCCTCCAGCGGAGCGAACACAACGCGTCGCGAGCGTGATGGCATTGCTCAACCTCCAGGGAATGGAAGACGTCAAACCGCAGCAACTATCCGGCGGACAACAGCAACGTGTGGCATTGGCCCGTGCCGTGGCGCGCCATCCCTCTCTCTTATTGCTGGACGAGCCGCTCTCCGCGTTGGACTTGCCCACGCGGATGAAGTTGCGCGGAGAGCTACGCGAACTGTTGCGCCGGTTGGCCATCCCCTCTATTGTCGTCACTCATGACTGGGAAGAAGCGTTGGCATTGGGCGACCAGATGGTCGTGTTGAAAGACGGAAAGGTATTGCAACAAGGCACACCGCAGCACATCTTCAACCTTCCCAAGAATGTGGAAGTGGCGAAGATTGTCGGCATGGAAACCGTTATTCCGGGCCGAATCGCCCATGCGGCCGATGGACTCGTGACGGTTGAAGCAGGCGGGGTGAAATTGCTGGCCGTGAGTCAGGAACCCGTAGGGGCTGACGCGTTTGCCTGTATACGAGCGGAGGATGTGGTACTCGAACCAGTCGGCGCCGCGGCGACCAGCGCCAGAAACCACATACCCGCCATCGTGCAAAACGTGATCTCAATGGGCGCGCTCGTTCGCGTCGATCTCGAAGCCGGCTTCCCACTCTCCGCTATCGTCACTCGCTCCGCCCTCGAAGATTTGCATCTGGTTCCCGGCGTCAAAGTGACGGCCGCTATCAAAGCCGGCGCCGTTCATCTCATTCCTCGGCAGTCGAGTGTGACTTCCGTGAAGTCATCGAGCTCAAAGTGGAGCGAGACATCTTAAAAAAAGTCACGGCCTACTTCGCGAAGAAAGCGCTGTGATGGTTACCTTCATCGCGCCGATGCTTGTGTGAGGCGTCCGGGTGAGCATATCATGTGGGATGGTCATGCAAGTGTTTCGGTTCAGGGAAGGAAATCGCGTTTGTGTTTTCCAAGTAGGCGACGCTCTTGGCGCACGTGATGTTAAAGGGCCAGTGTTCTATCACGCCTGATCCAGGTGCCGTGGGATTTCGAGTGTTGACACTGGGACTCGGGGACGAATCTCTTGTAGTCAGCGATCCAACAGGGCAGTGGCCGTCAAGTTGAACCCGGCCCCGAGTTCAGTTCCGAGGCGCTTGAAGGGGATGGCCTGTACCTGCGAGTGAAAATAGCGAAACGACCATGCACCGGGGTGAAGCCTTTTTAATAGACCAATCGATCCTTCGCGGCATCGGGAGCGCCTCTGTCGATGAAATCCTTTGGCAGACGAGATTGCTCCAAAATCCGTTGTGGACAGAATCGAGGATCACGTATTTCACTGAAGAACAGGTGTCGTACGTGTAGTTCTTCTTGGTAGAGTTGGGTTGATAAAGAACAGGCACGCCAATTACGAGTCAGTTTGACATTGTCGCGATGGTGTCATCGGCCGGGGGACTGGCGGCGGTGCGCCATGTGCTTGAACATTTGCCGGCCGATTTTCCTGTCGCTACCGTGATCGTGCAGCATTTGGACCCGCGGCACCGAAGCCTGATGGCGGGAATCTTAAGTCGCCACACCCGGCTCATCGTGAAAGAAGCGGAAGAAGGCGATCGGCTGTCTCCCGGCCACGTCTTCCTCGCTCCGCCGAACCGGCATTTGCTCGTGAACCCGGATCGATCGCTCTCGCTGTCGCAATCGGAGCTCGTGCATTTTCACCGGCCGTCAGGCGATCTGCTCTTCGAATCGGTGGCGGCCAGTCATAAAGATCGAGCTATCGCCGTCGTGCTGACGGGGATGGGAACCGATGGCGCCATGGGGATCCGCGCGATCAAAACAATGGGCGGAACCGTGGTCGTGCAGGATCCGAAGCACGCCGAGTTTGACGGCATGCCGCAGGCGGCTATAGCCACACAGGTGGTTGACTTCATTCTGCCGTTGGATGATATTGCAGACGCACTAATGCTCCTGGTAGGAAACGAACCGACCCATGAAGGACCAGCCGAAGAGATTGCCGGACGATCATGAGCTTGAGCGGCAATCCGACGCTCTGCTTTTATATCTGAAGCGCACTCGCGGAATCGATCTCAGCGGATACAAACGGCCCAGCTTACTGCGTCGCATCACGCGGCGGATGGAAGCCGTGAAGATCGAGGGAATCGACCGGTACATCGATTATCTGGAGGTGCATCCGGAGGAGTTCGCGCAGCTCTTCAGCTATCTGCTCATTAATGTCACGGCGTTCTTCCGCGATCAGCCGGCCTGGGACTATCTCAACGAAACCATCCTTCCCCAATTGATCGAGGCCAAGCCCCCGGATGCCGAGATTCGCGTGTGGAGTGCGGGATGCGCCTCCGGGCAAGAGCCGTATAGTATCGCCATGCTCCTCTGCGAACGGTTAGGAATGGAAGCGTTTCAGAAGCGCGTGAAGATCTATGCCTCCGATATGGATCAAGGCGCCCTCCAAGAAGCGCGCCAGGCGTTATACACGGCCAAGGACGTTGAGGCGGTGCCGCAACCGCTGATCGACAAGTATTTCGAACGGGTAGAGCAACGCTATGCCGTCCATGCCGATGTGCGGCGGACGGTTATTTTCGGTCGGCATGATCTGGTCTCCGACGCCCCGATTTCCCGGCTGGACTTGCTGGTCTGCCGCAAT
>Ga0308175_100001241_pt1 | contig 17186 bp, 16 predicted proteins | sample PhyCR1_3_FD_203893 | JGI IMG/M metagenome (GOLD analysis project Ga0308175, IMG submission 203893) | Soil microbial communities from UC Gill Tract Community Farm, Albany, California, United States - DLSLS.C.R1 | ecosystem: Environmental > Terrestrial > Soil > Agricultural land | place: USA...
ACGAAGTGGGCCACCTGGCGGCCGGGCACAGCTTCCGCTCCGGCGAGATTGCGCGGGCCGGCATGGTCCCAATGATCCTGACCATGGGCCTGGGGGTGCTGGCGGCGATGGCCGGGGCGGGCGACGCCGCGGCGGGCCTGATCTCCAGCGCGCCGATGTTCGGGGCGCTGAACCAGTTCAAGTACAGCCGCGAACAGGAAGGCCGCGCCGACCAGGCTGGCGCCACCCTGCTCGAGAAGGCGGGCCTCTCGGGCCGGGGCCTGGCGGAGTTCTTCAACAACTTCCGCTACCAGGAGGTCTTCCAGGAGTTCCGTCGCTACCAGTACTTCATCGACCACCCGCTCTCGTCGGACCGCATCGAGTCGCTGCAGAGCCGGGTCGCCGCCCTGCCCCACTACAACGAGAAGGACAGCCCCGAAGCGCTCGCCCAGCACGAGGTCATCAAGGCCAAGCTGGAGGGCTTCATCTATCCGCAGCAGGCGCTGGTGAAGTACGACGAGAAGGACAAGGGCTTCCCCGCCCGCTACGCGCGGGCGATCGCCTACTACCAGACCAAGGAGCCGGACAAGGCGCTGAAGCGCGTGGACGAGCTCCTCGCCGACTATCCGAACAACCCATACCTGTACGAGCTGAAGGGCCAGATCCTGTTCGAGTTCGGGCGCATGCCCGAGGCGGAGGGACCGCAGCGCCGGTCGGTCGAACTGAAGCCCGACGCGCCCCTGCTGCGCGTGAACCTGGGCCAGACGCTGGTGGCGCTCGACGACAAGAAGAAGATCCAGGAAGGCATCCACGAGCTGCGCGTGGCGCTGCAGCAGGAGGACGACAACGCCGTGGCCTGGCGCCTGTTGGCCGAGGCCTACGACAAGACCGGCGAGGCCGGCATGGCGCGGCTCGCCACCGCCGAATACGCCTTCAGCATCGGCAACATGAAGGATGCCCGACAGTTCGCCATCCGCGCCCGCGAACGCCTGGACAAGAACACGCCGGAGTGGCGCCGCGCCACCGACATCGTGCTGGTCTCGAAGCCGAGCCCGCAGGACCTGAAGGACCTGCAGCGCGAGGGCTCGATCGGCGGCGGTTGATCCGCTCTTCCCCGCGAAAGCGGGACCCAAGCCGAGTTCCCGGATAAGACACAATGCCAAAGACAGCTGAGACGCCGCTTGGATCCCCGCCTACGCGGGGACGAGCGGAGAATAGAGACGCAAGATGATGATGACCCTCCGCCTCGTCGCCCTGGCCGCCGCCGCGCTCAGCCTTTCCGCCTGCCAGAAGATGGACGACGCGGCGTTCGGCGCGCGCGTGCGCACCTACCTGCTGGCCCATCCCGAGGTGCTGCGCGAGGTTTCGACCAAGCTGGCGGAGAACGACCGCGTGGCCGCCGAGCGGGCCTCCAGCGACGCGATCGCCAAGTATCGCGGCGCCTTGGAGCACGACAGCCGCGACTTCGTGGCCAACCCCGAGGGCAAGATCACGGTGGTGGAGTTCTTCGACTACCGCTGCGGCTACTGCAAGCTGGCGGCGCCGCAGGTGGTGGACCTGATCGAGAAGAACCCTGACGTCCGCTTCGTCTTCAAGCAGTTCCCGATCTTCGGCGAGGTCTCCGACAGCGCCGCCAAGATCGCGCTGACCCGCGAGGGCAAGGCCAAGGGCTTCCAGCTCTACCAGGCGCTGATGGCCGACAAGGCGCTGGACGAGGCGGCGCTGGACCGCCACCTGACCGAACTGGGCCTGGATCCCGCGCAGATCCGCAAGGACGCCGAGCACCCGCAGATCGAGCGCCAGATCAAGGACGCCCAGGTGTTGGCCACCGAGCTGAAGATCGACGGCACGCCGGCCTTCATCGTCGGCGACACCATGGTGCCCGGCGCCGACATGGCGGCGCTGAAGGCCGCCATCGAGCGGGCGCGGGCGGCGCGCGGCCCGACGGGCAGCCAGAAGAGCTGACGTCCGGAGCCTCCGCCAAAACGTCGCACGCAGGCTGACCCATCGTCAGCCGCGACCCGTGTTAGCTTCGTACAGCGTACGGAGATGCGAGGACGCATGAGCGAGCGGGTTGTGGTGATCGGGGCGGGCATGGCGGGCCTGTGGACCGCGCTGGCCCTCGCGCCGAGCGGCCGCCAGGTGATCGTGCTGGAGCGCGATCCGCCGGCGCCCGACGGCGGGCCCGACGCGGCCTTCGCCGACTGGCAGCGGCGCGGCGTGGGCCACCTGCGCCACAGCCACGCGTTCCTGGCGCGCCTGCGCCTGATCATCCGCGACGACCATCCGCAGCTCCTGGAGGAGCTCTTGGCGGCGGGCTGCCGGGACCTGCCGTTCGAGGGCGGTTTCACTGACCAGCACAAGGCGGCGTTCACGGCCGATCCGGCCGATCGCGACCTGGTGATCCTGACCAGCCGGCGCACGACCCTGGAGCTGGTGATCCGCCGCTACGTGGAGCGCCAGCCCAACATCGAGCTGCGCTCGGGCGTCTTCGTGCGCGGCCTGGCGATCAGGCCGGGTCCGGTCCCGCAGGTCACGGGCGTCACGGTGGACGGGCCGCAGGGGCCGCAGACGCTGGACGCCGACATCGTGGTGGACGCGGCCGGGCGCACGTCGATGGCGTTCGAGCAGCTGGCGGAGGCCGGCGCCGCGATCCCTGAGGAGGCCGAGGACTGCGGCATCCTCTACTTCACCCGCCACTACCGGCTCAACCCGGGCGTGGGCGAGCCCGAGCGGACCGATGCGCCGCTGACCGGAGACCTGGAGTACCTGAAGTTCGGCGTGTTCCCGGGCGACAACGGCTGTTTCTCGATCACGCTGTGCGTGCCGGAGGTGGAGCAGGAGCTGCGCACCAAGATGGTGGACCCGGCGATCTTCGACGCGACCTGCGCCCGCCTGCCTGGTCCCGCGCGCTGGATAGACCCTGCGGTGGCCACGCCGATCAGCCGGGTGTTCGGGATGGGCGACCTGCACAGCCGCTGGCGCGACCTGGCGCCGGAGGGGCGCGCGGCGGTGACCGGCTTTTTTGCGGTGGGCGACAGCCTGGTGCGCTCGAACCCGCTGTTTGGGCGCGGCTGCTCGTTCGCGGCCGTGGGCGCGCACCTGCTGCGCGACGCCCTGGCGGCCTCGGCCGACCCGGCCGCGCGGGTCGTCGACTACCAGCGCCGCGTCGCCAGGGAGCTGCGCCCCTTCTACGACGTGATGCGCGACGCTGATCGGAGCGCGATCCGCCGGGCGAAGCGGCTGCTGACGCCGGGCTACCGGCCCTCCTTGCGCGGCCGGCTGGCGAAGAGCTTTGTCGAGGACGGGGTCAACATCGCCATCCGCTCGGACCTTCGGCTGTTCCGCGCCGCGATGCGCGGCTTCCACATGCTGGAGGATCCCCGCCTGTGGCTGCGCCGGCCGAGCGCCATCGCCAAGGTGCTGGGCTACTGGGCGCGGGGCCGGAAAGCCAACGCGGCGGCCTATCGACCGCCGGGCGGTCCCGGGCGCGAGGCCATGTTCCTGGGCCTGGGCCTGTCGCCCGACGCCGATATCGAGCGGCTCGCGAAGGCGGCGTGATCGGCTAAGGTCGGGCGCGAACCGTCCGAGGAATCAGCCATGCGTCCGTTCCTGCTCGCCGCCGCCGCCACGCTCGTCGCCACGACCGCCCTGGCCGCCGGGCTCTCCATGAAGGACGAGATGAAGCAGGTCGTCGATCCGGCCACCAACACGATCTTCGCGGTCGGCGGCGACGTCGATCCGGCCAATGGGCCGGACGCGGCCAAGGTCCCCGCGGCGCGCTGGGCCGAGGCGCTGGCGGCGGCTCAGAAGCTGAAGGGGCCGGCGGCGAACCTGACGTCGGCCCAATACAAGTCGAAGGGCGAGGTCTGGACCAAATCGGCCGCCGACTTCGCCCGCCTGGCCGCGGCGGCGGAAGCGGCGGCGAAAAAGCACGACGGCGCGGGCCTGTCGAAGGCCGCAAACGACCTCGGCGACACCTGCACGGCCTGCCATTCGAAGTTCAAGGATCAGAAGGGGTGAGCTGAACGCTCGAATAACAACCGCGATGCCGCCGCTCATTAGGCAGGTCGAATTGAACGTTCCGAAGGGTGACTGGCGCCATCTCTCCGTGGCCATTCTCGCCGACGGATCGCTCGCTCGCCTGCAGGCGGACTTCGACGTTCTGGCGGAGAGCCGCGAGCGCCAACAGGTGGCGACCGCTGGAGAGACCCACGTCCGGGCAGGCCAACCGCTCTACCCAGAGGGAACACGAGCCCGCATTGTAGTGCACGACGGGACAAGCGAGGTCCTGGCCTGTGCGTTCGACCTGCCAGGGGCGTTTCCGGCTTTCGATCGCCTGAGTAACGGCGGATGGATCATCGCCGACTCGCGGTGCGACTTTGGTAAGGACAATGCTGTCAGGCTGTCTGCAGACGGCGCGGTCGAGGCCCGATTCTGCCTGGGCGACGGCATTTCCGACCTTCAGTGCGACACGGTTGGCGGTGTCTGGGTCGGCTACTTCGACGAGGGAATCTTCGGGAACTACGGTTGGGGAAGAGACGGGCGGGAACCGATTGGTTCGCCCGGCCTCGTAAGGTTCAACACGGACGGTCAGGTCGAGTGGCGGTATGAGGGGCTCGGCGGGAGGGCAGGAGGGCCATGGATCGCCGATTGCGAAGCGCTCAACGTGGCCGATGGGAAAGTCTGGTGCAGCGTCGACAGCCCTACCCACTTAGGACGCGGCAATGCTCTCCTAAGGATCTGTTCTGACTCAGTGACCGCTTGGCGAACTGAAACGAGTCTGGCGAAGGCAATCGCCGTCGACGGTGCGCGGGTCGCAACGGTGAGCGGACCGTGGTGGGAACCGCCAGACTTCAACTTGCAGCGTCTTGACGCCGACTCTGCAATCTCACTCGGCAGCCTTGATCTCGCGCGCCTTGGGCTCGGAGCCAGTTGGCCGGACGCCGCAATCGGACGCGGTGCAGACCTGCATCATATTCAGTCGGGGCTGTGGTCGACCCTCAGCGTCGAGGCTTTGGCAAATAGCCTCGGCGGCTAGATCAACCCGCTCAGCGGTGAGGACGGATCGGCGTACATGCGCTTGGCCATCCTTCCCGCCAGGAAGGCTTCGCGGCCGGCGATGACGGCGTGTTTCATGGCCACGGCCATGCGGATCGGGTCCTTGGCCTCGGCGATGGCGGTGTTCGTCATCACGGCGTCGCACCCGAGCTCCATGGAGACCACCGCATCCGAGGCCGTGCCCACGCCCGCGTCCACCAGTACGGGAACCTTGGTCTGCTCGATGATCAGTCCGAGGTTGAGGAAGTTCTGGATGCCCCGGCCCGAGCCGATCGGCGCCGCCGCCGGCATGATGGCCGCCGCCCCGGCGTCCTCCAGCTTGCGCGCATAGACCGGGTCGTCCGAGCAGTAGACCATCACGTGGAAGCCGTCGGCCACCAGCAGCTTCAGCGCCCGCAGGGTCTCTTCCATGTCGGGGAGTAGGTGGGCGGTCTGCGACAGCACCTCCAGCTTCACCAGGTCCCAGCCGCCGGCCTCGCGCGCCAGGCGCAGGGTGCGGACCGCCTCCTCGCCCGTGTAGCAACCGGCGGTGTTGGGCAGGAAGGTGAAGCGGTCGGGCTTCACGTAGTCGACCAGCATGGGCTTGGAGGCGTCGTCCAGGTTCACGCGGCGCAGGGCCACGGTGACGATCTCGGCGCCGGCCGCCTCGGCCGCCGCGGCGTTTTCGGCGTAGTCCTTGTACTTGCCGGTGCCCACGATCAGCCGCGAGCGGAACGTACGGCCGGCCACGCTCCAGGTGTCTTCGGCGGTGTTCAGGGCTTGAGCGCCGTCCATGTCAGCCGCCTCCGATGAAGCTTACGATCTCGATCCGGTCGCCGTCGGCGATCGGGGTCCTTCCATAGGCCGAGCGCGGCACGATCTCCAGATTGCGCTCGACGGCCACCTTGCGCGGATCGAGGCCGAGGGCAGCAACCAGGCCGGCGACGTCCGTCACGCCCGCGAAGGCCCGCTCCTCGCCGTTGACGGTCACGGTGATGTCCTGGACGACGGTGCTCATCTCGGCCGCAAGCTTGTGACCCCTGCCCGGCCCCGCTACAAGTCCGCCGGAGTCGACGGCGGGGCCGAATGTCGAAACCGATCTATGTGCTTAGCGGGCCCAACCTCAACCTCCTGGGGACCCGCGAGCCGGAGATTTACGGGAAAGCCACCCTTTCCGACATCCAGGCCCTGTGCGAAGCCCGGGCCAAGAAATTGGGGCGTTCGGTGGTGTTCCGCCAGTCCAACCACGAGGGCGAACTGATCGACTGGATCCAGGAGGCGCGAACGGAAGCCAGCGCCCTGGTGATCAATCCGGCGGGCTACGGCCACACGTCGGTCGCGATCCTGGATGCGCTGAAGACCTGCGACCTGCCGGTGGTGGAGTGCCACCTCTCGAACCCCGCCGCGCGCGAGGCGTTCCGGCATCAGACCTATGTGTCCCTGGCCGCCACCGGCGTGGTCTCCGGCTTCGGCGCGGCCAGCTACGAACTGGCCGTCGAGGCCGCCGCGGGCCTCTCGAAATAGCCGCGTAAAGCGTTGAATAGAAAGACGTAAAGGTACTCCATGGCGAACAGTCCCAAGGCCCCGGCCGACCCGATCGACGCGCGTCTGGTCCGCAGGCTGGCCGATATCCTGACGGAGACGGGGCTTTCCGAGATCGAGGTCGAGCACGGCGGCCTGAAGGTCCGCGTCGCCAAGACGCTGACCGCCGCCCCGGCCCAGGTCTACGCCGCGCCGCCCATGGCTGTGGCCGCGGCGCCTGGGCCGTCCGCAGCGGCGCCCGCCGAGCCCGCGCCCGCCGCAGTGCGGGGCGATGCGGTGAAGTCGCCGATGGTGGGCACGGTCTACCTGCAGCCCGAGCCGGGCGCGGAGCCCTTCATCAAGGTGGGCGACACCGTGGCCGCCGGCCAGACCCTGGTGCTGATCGAGGCCATGAAGACCATGAACCCGATCCCCGCGCCCAAGGCCGGCAGGATCGCGGCGATCCTGGTCGAGGACAGCCAGCCGGTGGAGTTCGGCGAACCGCTCGTGGCCATCGAGTAGCGCGTCATGTTCGAGAAAATCCTGATCGCCAACCGCGGCGAGATCGCGCTCCGCGTCCACCGGGCGTGCAAGGAGATGGGCATCGCCACCGTCGCCGTGCACTCCGAGGCCGATTCCGGCGCCATGTGGGTGCGGCTTGCCGACGAGAGCGTGTGCATCGGCCCGCCGCCGGCCGCCAAGAGCTACCTGAACATCCCGGCGATCATCGCCGCGGCGGAGATCACGGGAGCTCAGGCGATCCATCCAGGCTACGGATTCCTTTCGGAAAACGCCCGCTTCGCCGAGATCGTGGGCGCCCACGGCTTCACCTTCATCGGGCCCCGGCCCGAGCACATCAAGATGATGGGCGACAAGATCACCGCCAAGCAGGCGGTGAAGGCGGCCGGCATCCCGGTCGTGCCGGGCAGCGACGGGGCGGTCACCACCGAAGACGAGGCGTTCGCCGCGGCGAGGCAGATCGGCTTCCCGGTGCTGATCAAAGCCGCGGCCGGCGGCGGCGGGCGGGGCATGAAGGTCGCCCAGACGGCCGACGACCTGGCCGTCGCGGTCGGCACGGCCCGCTCGGAGGCCAAGGCGGCGTTCGGCGACGACGCGGTCTACATGGAGCGCTACCTGCAGACACCGCGGCACATCGAGCTGCAGGTGATCGCCGACAGCTTCGGCAACGTCTGCCACCTGGGCGAACGCGACTGCTCGCTGCAGCGCCGCCACCAGAAGGTGTTGGAGGAAGCCCCCTCCCCGGCCATCGACGCCGCCGCCCGGGAGCGGATCGGCAAAGTCGTGGTCGATGCGGTGAAATCGATCGGCTACCTGGGCGTCGGCACCATCGAGTTCCTGTACGAGAACGGCGAGTTCTTCTTCATCGAGATGAATACCCGACTGCAGGTGGAGCACCCGGTCACCGAGGGCATCACCGGCATCGACCTGGTGCGCGAGCAGATCCGCATCGCCGCGGGCCTGCCGCTGTCGTTCGCCCAGAAGGACGTGGTCTTCGAAGGCCACGCTATCGAGTGCCGGATCAACGCCGAGAACGCGCGCACCTTCGCGCCCTCGCCCGGCCTGGTGACCGACTTCCACGCGCCCGGCGGCCTGGGCGTGCGGTTGGATAGCGCGCTCTATGCCGGCTATTCGATCCCGCCCTACTACGACAGCCTGATCGGCAAGCTGATCGTCCACGGCCGCGACCGCGATGAGTGCCTGGCGCGGGCCTGCCGCTGCCTGGGCGAGATGGTCGTGGCGGGCGTCGAGACCAACATCCCGCTCTTCCAGGAACTGCTGACCAACCCCGACATCGTGGCCGGGGCGTACAACATCCACTGGCTGGAGACGTGGATGAAGAGCCAGGCGGAAGGATAGCTCCTCGCCGACCGCACCGCCGTCATCCCACGGTCAGCTGAAAGCTGATACGGGGGACCCAAGCTGAATTCCGGGATGAGGCGCCTCGGCTTGGGTCCCCCGGATGGCGTCTTCGCGCGACCGTGGGATGACGATTGTTGGGTGTCGCTCAGGTTCGACTAAGCTCTCGGCCATGGCGCAGTTCGACGCCCGGGACCTGCTTTCCTGCTATGCGCGCGGCGTGTTTCCGATGGCGGACGCGCGCGACGACGAGCGCGTGTTCCTGATCGATCCGGAGCGGCGGGGAATCCTGCCGCTGGGCGGCTTCCATGTGGCGCGAAGGCTGGCGCGGACCGTGCGGGCCGAGCCGTTCGAGATCCGCACCGACAGCGCCTTCCGCGAGGTGGTGCGGCTGTGCGCCGAGGCCGGGCCCGGGCGGCCGGAGACCTGGATCAACTATCCGATCGAAGACCTCTACGTGCGCCTGCACGAGATGGGCTACGCACACTCTGTGGAGTGCTGGAAGGACGGGGCCCTGGCGGGCGGGCTCTATGGGGTCGCTCTGCAGGGCGCGTTCTTCGGCGAGAGCATGTTCTCCCGCGCGCGGGACGCCTCGAAGGTCGCGCTGACCCACCTGGTGGCGCGGCTGCTGGTGGGGGGCTTCCGGCTGCTGGACGCCCAGTTCATGACCGACCACCTGACCCAGTTCGGCGCGCAGGAGATCTCGCGGCTGGACTACCATCGCCGCCTGGCGCTGGCGCTCTCGGCGGCGGCGGACTTTCAGCGCGCCGGCGCGGGCGCGGCGGGCGGGCTGACGGGGACGGCGGCCCTGCAGGTGATCAGCCAGGCGTCGTAGACCGGGTGCTCCAGCGGGTGCAGGCCGGGCGAGGAGGCGTACATCCAGCCCTTGAACGCCTGCTTCGGCGCGATGGGCGCGCCGCCCGGCGTGGCGCGGGGCTGGCTGTCGATCGTCACGTAGGCGACGGAATCATCGAACGCCTCGTCCGGCGCAGCCCGCTCGCAGGCCTTCACCGTGAAGACCAGGGTCTTGTAGCGGACCGGCTGACCGACCCGGGCCTCGAAGCGCATGCTCTCGGCCGTGACCTTGTCCAGCGCCTGCAGGACGGCCACGTCGTAGCGCGTGCGCCGTTGCGGCGCGGCCGGCGCCTTGGGCGTCTCGGCCTCGGGCGGCGTGGCGGGGGCGACGTCCTTCTCGGTGATCGGCGGTGTCGGCGTGGGCGCGGGCGTCGGCACGCCGCCGGCAGGCGGGGCGGCCTCGTCGGGACTTTTCGGCGCGGCCGCGGCCGCCTTGGGCGCGGCCTCCTGCGGCGGCGCAGGCGCGGGCGTCGGCTGAGCGGCGACGAGGCCGGCGGTGGCCACTGTCAGAAGCGCGGCGAGCCCGGCGGCGGCGGGAAGCGCGGACCGGACGGAAGGACGTTGCATCACGCCGATGACCTAGTTGGGGGTCCAGGCCTCGTAGTCGCTGGTCGCCTTCTGGCGATCGCCGCCCTTGGAGATGGCGCCGGCCGGTTTGTAGGCGTTGATCGTGCCGGTGAGGTTCGGCAGGTGCGGCTTTTCCCAGCCCTTGAGCTTGAACGGGGCCACGGTCGGCGGTTCGGCGAAGGTGTAGTGCAGCCAGCCGTGCCAGTCAGGCGGCACCTTCGAGGCGTCGGCGTAGCCCTTGTAGATCACCCAGCGGCGCTTGCGCCCGTCGTAGCTGTCGGACGCGTCCCTGGCCTCGTAGTAGCTGTTGCCGGACTCGTCGTGGCCCACCAGAACGCCACGGCGGCCCACGTGGAAGCGCACGCCGATGGTGGCGCCGTTCCACCAGGTGAAGATCGACTTCAGGAAGTTCAGCACTTGGGAATTCGTCCGCGTGGGAGGCCCAAAAAGGAGGCCAGGAGCGGGCGGACAATAGCGGCCGGTCCCAGGAGCGTCCAGCCGACGCAAAGTCACAGACTTCGCGCAAGATGTTGGGGATGAGCGAGCCCGGGACCGCAACATCTATTGGCTCGCCGGGTGGAAGGCGCCTACCCTCCGCGAGGGGAGTCGGCGCATGGCCCGGGAAGCCTCGAGCAGAGAGATCGAAACACGCCTCCTGGAGCTCGGCGGGCGGCTGGTTGAAGGCGCCGGGCCGGCGCATTGGACGAACGCGCGGCTGGAGGCCTGGATCGACTGGGCGGGCGGCGCGACCGACATCGGCGCGGCGATCGCCGAGTATGTCGAGGGCCTGACGGAGCGGGCGCAGGCCAAGGGGCTGGTGCGCGACGTGCGCGCCCGCACACGCTTCCGCGACGAGCTCACCCAGGCGCTGCTGAGCGGCCGCATCGCCATCGGCGCCGCGCCTTCCGCCGGCGCGCCGGCGGTGATGGACGCGGACGATCCCGGACTGCCGGTCACGCTGGGCCGGCTGACCGCCGAGCATCGCGGCCGCGCGGCCGCCGAGGCGGCGGCGCTGGCGCTGGGCCGGCGGCTGCAGGCGGTAATGGACGCGGTGCTGCGCTGCGACGGGGATCCGGCCGCCTGCGCCGACCCGCAGGCCAACCCCAGCCTGGCGCGGGCCGCCGAGGCCGCGCGCGCGGCGGGCGCGCCGGACGGCCTGATCCTGGAAGCCGTGGCGCTGGCCCGGGCGGGCGAGTGCGCGTGGGAGGCCGCGCCGCCGGCGGAGGGCCGCGACGCCCTGCGGCTGGTGGTGGCCGGCGAGGCGGGCGCGGCGGGCGGCGCGCTCGCGGCGGCGGCCTGGGCGACCGGAGCGGTGGCCCTCGCACCCGACCGGCTGACCGCCGAGCGAATCGCGGCGGCCGAGGCCGGCGTCCCAGCCGGGATCGACCTCACCGCCTTCTGGGCTGACGACAAGTTCGACATCGACGCCTTCGAGGCCGCCTGCGCCCTGCTCGCCGCGGCGCTGGCGGCGGCCACGGACGGGCCGGTGCGGATCGGGCTCGCCGGACTGGGCGAGTGGCTGGTCGCCCACGGCCTCGACTACGACAGCGACCCGGCGCGGGAGACCGCGCGAGCGCTGTACGCGGCCGCCGGGAAGGCGATGGCGGGCGCGACGCTGGAAGGCGGACTCTGCCTCTTCCGCGATCCCGAGCTGGAGCTGCGCCTGGGCGGCGGGCGGCTGTCCGCCGAGCCCTGGGCCGGACCCGTGACCCTGGCCGAATCGTCCGACGGCGAGCCGGTGCGGGCGCTGAGCGACGCGGCCGTGCGCGCGCTGGCGCTGACCGGCACGGACGCCGCCGAAGCGCACGACTGGCTGCTGGGCCGTTGCGAGCTCTCTGAAGCGCCCGGTGTGAGCCATGCGGCGCTGATCGCGCGCGGCTTCACCGACCACGAGATTGCCGCGGTCGAGGCGGCGTTGCCGCTGGTGGCGCGGCTGACCGACGCGTTCGCGCCCGCCGTCGTCGGCGAAGGCTTCCTGCGCGACGTGCTGGGGATCGACGCCGAGCGTCTGGCCGACCCACAGTTCGACCTCTTGGCCCACATGGGCTTCGCCGCCGCGGACGTGGCCGCCGCCGAGGCGCATGCGCTGGGCGGGGCGAGCCTTGCCGACGCGCCGTTCCTGCCCGAGGCGGCACGCAGCCTGTTCCGCACCGCCGAGATGTTGGGCGAGGCGCCGCGGGTCGCCCTGCAGGCGGCGTTGGGCGCGGCGCTGGCGATCCCCGCGCTCAGCGACGCCGCCCTGCCCTGGGACGCCGGCGTGGAGGCCGCCCAGGCCGCGCTGGCGCTGGCCGAGGGGCCCGTGCGCCTGCGCCGCGCCGCCCCGCCGGCCGACTTCACGCTGGCCCTGCCCAGCTTCGGCGAAGTGCGCGCCGCGGCGGCGCCGGAGCCGGAGGAACGGATCGTCGAGCGGGTGGTCGAGCGCGAGCGGACGCGGCGCAAGCTGCCGGACCGGCGTAAGGGCTACATCCAGAAGGCGGCCGTCGGCGGCCACAAGGTCTACCTGCACACCGGCGAGTACGACGACGGCGAGCTGGGCGAGATCTTCCTCGACATGCACAAGGAAGGCGCCGCCTTCCGCTCGCTGATGAACAACTTCGCGATCGCGATCTCGATCGGCCTGCAGTACGGCGTGCCGCTGGACGAGTTCGTCGACGCCTTCGTGTTCACGCGCTTCGAGCCGGCCGGGCCCGTCGAGGGCAACGACACGGTGAAGTCGGCGACCTCGATCCTGGACTACATCTTCCGCGAGCTCGGCATCTCCTACCTGGGCCGCAAGGACCTGGCGACCAGCGACCCGGGCGAGCTGAACGCCGACGGCATGGGCCGCGGCAAGGCCGACGAGGTCGAGGGCGGCGTGGAGACGGACCTGAGCCCGCAGCCGGCGTCGCGGTTCATCTCGCGGGGCTTTTCGCGGGGCGCGGCCCCCGACAACCTGGTCTTCCTGCCGGTGGCGAACCGGCCCAGCGGCCCGTTCGCGCGGGAGGCGGGCGACGTCTGCGCGGCCTGCGGCGACATGGCCGTGGTGCGCAAGGGCGCCTCGCTGATCTGCGAGAGCTGCGGCGTCCGGGCCGGCCGCGTCGGCGAGGACGCCGGCGCCTGAACGCCCCGGTTGAGCGTCGCAGCCAAATTCCAGGCGCACGCGCCTAAGCCCTTAACAATTACCGCGAATTAAGTGGCGTCCAAGACCCCTCACAGGCATTTGGAATGTCAGGAATTGATGGATACCGCCTGACGTGACTCGTTTCGTCCGCCTCTCTGCCGTGCTGGCCACCGCAGCGCTGGCCCTGCCCGGGCTGGCCTACGCCGGCAGCAAGGAGGTCCCGCGGATGAGCAGCTTCGGGGGTTCCTGCCCGCGGTGCGAGCTCAGCGGTCGCCGCCTGGCGGGCGCGCAGTTCATCGGCGCGGACTTCACGGGCGCGGCCCTGGTGGGCTCGGATCTGCGCGAAGCCCACTTCATGGCCTCCAACTTCTCCACCGCCGACCTGACCAAGGCTGACCTCACCGATTCGGAGCTGGTGGGGGCGGTGTTCAAGGGTTCGAACCTGACGCATGCGCGGCTGCGCTCCAGCCAGGCCAAGGGCGTGGTCTTCGCCGGCGCCACGCTGACCGGCGCCGACCTCTCCGATTCGGAGATGGTGGCGGCGAACTTCACGGGCGCGATCATGCCCAGCGCCGTGTTCCGCTCGGCCGAGCTGCACGCGGCCAACTTCCGCGGCGCCGAGGGCAAGGACACCCGCTTCGACGACGCGGGGCTGAACTCAGCGGTGCTGGCCGGCCGCTTCGAGCGCGCCTCGTTTCGCTCGGCGGAGCTGAACGCGGCGGTGCTGGAGGGCGGCAGCTTCGACGGCGCCGACTTCAAGGACGCCGAGATGCACCACGCCGCGATCCGTGGCGTCGACCTGAGCCGTGCGCGCAACCTGACCCAGGACCAGGTGGACGAGGCCTGCGGCGACGCCAAGACCCGCCTGCCGAACGGCCTGTCAGTGCACAGCTGCGGCGCCATGGTGCGCGTGATCATCCAGCAGTCGGGCGCCGGCGGCTGGCCGCGGGCGATCCCGGCCCCGCCCGTGCCCCCGGTTCCGCCCGCGCCGCCGCCTCCGCCCACGCCGACGCGCTACTTCATGCAGCCCCTGCCGTTCAGCGACTGAGCCCTCCTCTCTCGCCGCCTCGCGGCTCGGGGAGAGGAGCTAACCCTTCAGCGGCTTGTTGATCCGGATATGCAGCTCCTTCAGCTGCCGGTCGGAGACTTCCGAGGGCGCGTTCATCATCAGGTCCATGCCCTGCTGGTTCAGCGGGAAGGCGATGACCTCGCGGATGTTCTGCTGGTTGGCCAGCAGCATGACGATGCGGTCGATTCCGGGCGCCAGGCCGCCGTGTGGCGGGGCGCCATAGCGGAAGGCGTTCAGCATGCCCGCGAAATCGGTCTCGACGCTGTCCTTGGAATAGCCCGCGATCTCGAAGGCGCGCAGCATGATGTCCGGGCGGTGGTTCCGGATTGCGCCCGAGCACAGCTCCACGCCGTTGACGACGATGTCGTACTGGTAGGCCAGGATATCGAGCGCGTCCTTGGTGTTCAGCGCCTCCAGCTCGCCCTGGGGCATCGAGAACGGATTGTGCGAGAAGTCGACGTAGTTCGTCTCCTCGTTCAGCTCGTACATCGGGAAGTCGACGATCCAGACGAAGTCGAAGCGGTCCTCCGCGACCAGCTTCAGATCGGTCCCGACCTTGGTGCGGGCGACGCCGGCGAACTTGGCGAACACTTTTGGGTCGCCGGCTGAGAAGAAGGCGGCGTCACCCTTCCCAAGCCCCAGCTGTGCCATCAGCGCGTCGGTCTTCTCCGACCCCAGGTTCTTGGCGATCGGGCCGCCCCAGCCGCCCTGGTCCTCGGACCAGAAGATGTAACCCAGACCGGCCTGGCCCTCGCCCTGCGCCCAGCTGTTCATGCGGTCGCAGAAGGCGCGGCTGCCGCCACCCGGGGCCGGGATGCCCCAGACAGCGTTCTTCCTGTCCTCGAGGATGCGGGCGAAGAGCCCGAAACCGCCGCCGCGGAAGTGCTCGGAGACGTCCTGCATGACGATCGGGTTGCGCAGATCCGGCTTGTCGGTGCCGTACTTCTGGACACTCTCGCGATAGGGCAGCCGCGGGAACGGGTACGGCGTCACCGCCTTGCCGTCGGCGAACTCCTCGAACACGCCGTGCAGGACGGGCTCGATCGCAGCAAAAACATCCTCTTGCGTGACGAAGCTCATCTCGACGTCGAGCTGGTAGAACTCGCCGGGCGAACGGTCGGCCCGCGCATCCTCATCGCGGAAGCAGGGGGCGATCTGGAAGTAGCGGTCGAAGCCGGAGACCATCAAGAGCTGCTTGAACTGCTGCGGCGCCTGCGGCAGCGCGTAGAACTGGCCGGGGTGCAGGCGCGACGGCACCAGGAAGTCGCGCGCGCCTTCGGGGCTCGAGGCCGTCAGGATCGGCGTCTGGAACTCGTAGAAGCCCTGGTCGATCATCCGGCGGCGGATCGAGTTGATGATCTGGCCGCGCATCAGGATGTTGCGGTGGATCGTCTCGCGCCGCAGGTCCAGATAGCGGTGCTTCAGGCGCATGTCTTCCGGGTAGTCCGGCTCGCCGAAGACCGGCACCGGCAACTCGGCGGCTTCGGAGAGCACCTCCAGGTCGGTGACGCGCACCTCGATCTCGCCGGTCGGCAGGCTCGGGTTCACGGTCTCGGGCGAGCGGGCGACGACGTCGCCGTCCACCCGGATCACGCTTTCGGCCCGCAGATGCTCGACCGCGTGGAAGCCGGGCGTGCCCGGGTGAAGCACCAGCTGGGTGAGGCCGTAGTTGTCCCGCAGGTCGACGAAGATCAGACCGCCGTGGTCGCGCTTGCGATGGATCCAGCCGCTGAGGCGGACCTTGGAACCGGTGTCGGCGGCGCGGAGCGCGCCGCAGGTATGGGTGCGGTAGGCGTGCATCTCGTCTGGAAAAGCGGGTGATTTACGAGGCGCGGAAGGGCGCATGGAGGGGGTGGAAAGTCAAGGTGGAGAGGCTTGGCCGGCCGCTCTCTCGGACGCCGCCAGCAGACCGATCCCCAGCCATAGGCCCAGGATGGGGCTCATGCCCATGCCGAACAGCGGGACGGGAAACGCGCCGAACAGCGGCGTGAGCGCGGACAACACGGCATAGGCCGCCAGGGCGATAGCGGCCGGTCGCAAGTCAGAACCACGCGATCGCGCCAGGGGCGACAGCACCACGGCGGCCAGCAGGCCCCAAGCGGCAAGGCCCGCGAAAGGAGAAAGACGCCAGGCCAAGCCCATGATTCCCTCGACCTCCGGCACGGGCGCCAACGGATCCGGCCGGAGCCAGGCGACGACGACAGCGAGGATCACGAGCACGGCAGCGCCGGCGCGCCAGCCCCGGCCGGCCGGACTGATCGCCGTCAAGACGATCACCCCGCCGCCGTACGCCGTCGCCTGAGACGCGTCGGGCTGGGCAGCCAGCAGGACAAGGATCGCGGCCGCCGTTCCCCACGCCATACGCAGTCCATGAGGCGCAGCGGCGCAGGCGACCAAGGCGGCGGGGAGCAGGATTTCCGCGGCGTTGATCCGCAACGGACCCAACTGCACCCAACGATGCACCCCGCCCTGCCCGTGACCGAGGAACGCCGCCGCCAGGCCCAGCACGGCCGCACCGGCGAACACCGCGAAGGTCCGGCGGCCAGCCCATCTTGCGAGTCCGCCGGCGACGACGGCTCCAACCGCCCAGGCCAGCAGATTGCGCGCCCATTCTGACGTGGGCGCGCCGCCCGCGCGGGCGACGACGCACCCGAGGGTCACCGCCAGCAGCGAAGAGGCGGCGAACAGTCCGAACGGGCCAGCCAGGCCGCCGCCCCGCGCCGCTTGGGCCATAGCGCCCTACTTCTCCGGGTGGATCAGCGCCTGGTAGGTGAGTGTCCGCGCCATCGTGCCCAGGTCGTCGCCGCCACTGCCGCCCATGCGCTGGATCATGCCCACGAATAAGAGGTCGTTGGTGGGGTCGATCCAGAACCAGGTGCCGGCCGCGCCGCCCCAGCTCATGGTGTTGCGGCCTTCGAGGAAGCCCGCGCGCCGCGGCGCGTTGTCGACCTGGAAATCGAGGCCGAAGCCGACCGCCTCGTTGAAGCGGATGCCGGTGGTGCCATTGGTGTTCACCAGCACGTTGCGCGGGATGACGTTGGTGTCCATCAGCTCGATCGACGCGGGCGACAGGATGCGCACGCCGTCGAGCTCGCCCTTGTTGAGCATCATCTGGCAGAAGCGGGCGTAGTCCATGGTGGTCGAGACCAGGCCGCCGCCGCCGGATTCCCACGCGGG
>Ga0308175_100001242_pt1 | contig 17182 bp, 17 predicted proteins | sample PhyCR1_3_FD_203893 | JGI IMG/M metagenome (GOLD analysis project Ga0308175, IMG submission 203893) | Soil microbial communities from UC Gill Tract Community Farm, Albany, California, United States - DLSLS.C.R1 | ecosystem: Environmental > Terrestrial > Soil > Agricultural land | place: USA...
GAACCCGTGTTGGCCTTCATGATGCTCGGACCGCTCGGCTTCCCGGCGTGGCAGTACGGCCTCGCGTTCGCAGTGCCCTGCGTGGGCGGGCTGATCGGGTCTCGGCTCGCGGGCCGCGCCGTGACCCGCTTCGGTGAGCGCGACGTACTTCTCAAGCTCGGTGCTCTTCGGGCGGTCTGGCCCCTCGGGCTGGCGTTCATCCAACCAGGCGTCACGGGGCTGATCATCGTCATGGTCGTCGAGCTCGGCCTCATCCTGTGTGTCAGCGTTCACAACCCGGTCGTCACCACGTATCGGCTCCAGCACACCGACCGCGACCGTCTCGCCCGGGTGCTGTCCGCGTGGTCGGTCAGCACCAGCCTCGCCATCGCCGTACTCACGGCCCTGTGGGGCGTCCTCGCCGAGGTGACCAGCCCCCGTACCGCCCTCGTGGTGGCGGGTGTGCTGCTGCTCGCCACACCGCTGCTGCTGCCACGTGGAAGGCATCTTGCGGCCGCGAAGTCCTCGCCTCCGACGGCGGTGCCGGCGAGAAGTACCTCGTAGCGACTGGCCCGTGAGCTGGCGCCACCGGCGACGTGGGCCTTCAGCTCGCCTGGTCGTGCAGAGACGGCGCGAAGGACAGGCCGACGACGGCGCCCTCGGGTGAGAGCAGACGCGCCACGACTTGTCCCCACGGCTCGGTCTTGGCCTCGTGCAGGACGTCGTATCCTCGCGAGCGCAGTTCTTGCGCTCCTTCGGACACTGCGGCTGCGTCTGCCACTTCGAACTCGACGCTCACCTGGGGGATCACCACGTCACCCGGCCACATGGGTGTGCCGAAACAGGCCGCGGCGGCCTGGGCAAGCGGCCAAACACCGAAGTGATTGCACCCGGCGACTTCTTCACTTGCGAGGTAGCCTCCATCGAGCTGCTTGAGCGGCAGCCCGAGAGCATCCATGTAGAGCGCGCGACTGGCGGACGCGTCGGGCGTGATGACGGCGACACTGGTGATGGACTCGATCTTCACGATGACCTCCTGCCTCGACAGACTCGAACATAGCCATCGCGACGACCGGCGTCGACGCACGCTGCGAGCCGCGCTAGCACGTCGGCAGGACCATCAGCCGCGATCATCGTCTCGGCGAGGGCGCGACGGCACGAGAAGTCCCACGTACTTCAGGGCCGTGGCCCACCAGCCGCCGAGCCCGCTTGGACGCCCGATGTCGCGCCACCCCGGCCGCCGTCGGTCGCCGAGCGACAGTCACCGATCGAGGCTCGAGGCGAACACCTCGTACACGAGCTGGTAGTTGGTCTGCGGGCTGCTCATCGCGGCCTCTGAACAGAGAACCTGGCCCGGGGCGATGTGCCGCCACCACAGTCCCGCCACCGGCAGCACCACGAGCGCCCCGCTGAGCGCTTCGACGGGCACCTCCCGATCGAAGGCGACATCGTCCACTGCCTGCTTGACCACATCCCCTCCCGAACCGGCTTCCAGCCGGGACACGCGGCGTCGCTGCCATCGCGAGACGTCGTCGAAGCTGGCTCGTACCGCCTCTCGCAGCTGCGGAACGTGCGCCAAGGCGGTGAACTCGGGCGGATCGCTGACCGTCCGAACCGCAGCTACGACCTCGGATGCGCGCCGACCCACCGCCGGCCGCGACGGGACCCGTTTGACCCCGAATTCGACCTCGAGGATCTGCTGCCACCATGACACCCACTGCGCCGAGGCATCGGCACGGTCCCGATCATTCAACACGCCGCTGAGGTCGGCGACCGGGCCAGTCAACGCGGGCGGCGGGTCCGCGGCCGCGGGCTCGATCAGGCCGACCGCATCCCTGACGAACAGAGCCATCTCCGCCAAGTCGCTGTCGGACACATCCAGCCGCCACGATGCCAAGCCCGCTGTCCGCACGACGACATACTTGCCCGTCGGCGCGAGCGGATCAATGCTTGGATCTGCCCAATCAGTCAGCGCCGGTTCTGCGCAGGCCTTGCGGTCGGGGACTTACGTGTTGGCCGGGCCCGACGACGGCGGCGTACCCTCGTCGGGTGGTCCTGACCTGGAGTCGGTCATCACCTGCTGCGTGTTCTGATCATACGGAGCGGGCGTCTGCCCACCTCGGCAGTCGGAAGTGAGAAGCGAACATGGCGACGCGTGCTGCTGTTGAAGACGAGGAGTTGGGCCCGTCGCAGTGCTGGTGCTGCGGGGCAATCGAGGAGCCAGCGAAGCTGGTCCACCTGGGCAACCACCCCGAGGTCGTCGTATGCATCCGGTGCGCCCACTCGCTGAGCAAATGGGCCTGGGAGATCGAGGATCAGGGCCGCACCGGGCTGGCCGTGCGTGCACGGGACGGGATCAGACGGTTGCGCAAGACCGTCGTCCAGCGCGGCTGGCACCACAACAAGATCATTGGTCGAGGGCTGCGCTGGCTTGGACGGTTCACGCCCTGAGCGCTACGCGGCAAAGTCAATGATCTGCGCGCGGCCACGGGGGCCTAGGCGCACGGGTGCTCGTCGGCCGCCGTCGCGCTTCGTGCGCGCGCCAGCGCCAGCACGGCGCCGCGGTCCACGCGCGGCGGGTCGAGGAGCCGCAGGCTGCCCTCGCCGTCGAGCACGCCGTCCCCCTCGGGAAGCCGGACACCCACCCGGTCGAGCAGCCGTCGCGAAGGCGTGTTCGACGCGAGCACGGTGGCGCGGACCCGTCGTACCCCGTGAGCGCAGGCCACCGTGGTGATCGCGTCCAGGAGTGCGGTCCCGAGGCCCCGTCCCTGGTAGCCGTCCGCCACCTCGAAGGCCAGCTCGGCCACCCCCGGCTCTGCGCGGATGTAGCGGGCGATCCCGGCCGGCTGCCGCTGGACGCTGGCCAGCCAGGCGACGTGGTCGTAGCCGTCGACGGCGGTGAGTGCATCGAGCATCGATCGAGGAAGGCCGGGGATCCCCACCAGGTATCTGTCGGCGCGCGAGGCGAGCGACATCCCTGCGAAGACCGCGAGGAGCGGAGCGGACTCGCCGGGCTGGAGAGGACGCAGCTCGACGACATCCCCGGTCCACGTTGTCGCGGCCACCTGGTCGCGGGGGTGGGCGGCGTCGCGGTACGGGAACGGTCGAACGGTCCTGGCAGGTCTCATGTGGGGTGGACGACCAGCGCGAGGCCGGGGTTCAGCCCTCCCCAGACCGGTCTGGAACAGACCGGTCGTCGGGGAGCGCGGTGGCGGTGAGGGTCAGGAGATCGCGGCCTTCACGAGCTCGACGACCTTCTTCTCGACTGCGGGGCTCCACTTCTGAAGGGCGTAGGACACCGGCCACATGTCCCCGTCGTCGAGGGTGGCCGCCTCCTGGAAGCCCAGGGTGGAGTACCGGTAGTTGAACTTCCCGGAGTCCTGGAAGAAGACGACGACCTTGCCGTCGCCGTTCGCGTAGGCCGGCATCCCGTAGTACGTCTTGGGCGACAGCTCCGGGGCGGTGGCGGTCACCGTCATGTGCACTCGCTCGGCGAGCGCACGGTCCTCCGGCGCCATCTCGGCGATCTTGTCGAGGACCGCCTGCAGCCCGTCGGCCTGCTTGGCGCCCTTCTTTCCCTGTGCGCGGAGCTCGGCGGCGCGCTCCTTCATCGCGGCGCGCTCCTCGGCGGTGAACCCTTCGGACTCGGTCTTGGAACTCTTCGCGGGCATCTCGGGCTACCTTTCGACTCTCACGGCCCGGCGGGCTGCCGGCCACCTCACAGAAGGCTAGGCGCGACGACACGCTCGCCGCTTCTCGATTCCTGACCGGCTCGGAACTGGGCCAGGCGCCCGCCCCAGAGAGCGACCGGCGCGGCTGGTCAGGCTGCGAGGGCGTAGTCGGCGCGGGTGCACGGAGGTCGTGGGCGTCCCGGGCCTCCTGACCGTCCCGGCTCGCGACGGCTGTCGTGCACCGCGACGAGCCACGCTGCCGTCAGAGCGGCCGTGGAGGCGAGGGTCAAGACGATGGCGAGAAGCATGCAAACTCCTGACGGTTGGTTGACACCGCCGACGCTACGAGCGCCGAATTAGGAGACGGTTAAGGCAGGGGGAGGGCTGGGTGAGGACGTGTGAGCATGTCCACCATGAGCGCGGGTCGGATCCTCGTCGTCGACGACGAGGTCTCCATCCGCCGCCTGATGCGCCTGTACCTCACCAAGGCCGGGTTCGAGGTGGTGGACGTCGGCACCGGAGGTGAAGCACTCGTGGCGCTTCGCCGGGGCGACATCGATTTGGCCATCGTGGACGTGATGCTCCCGGAAGTCGACGGGTTCGAGGTGGTCCGGAGGGCACGGCAGAGCTCGGCGATCCCGATCATCTTGCTGACCGCGCGAGGCGAGGAGACCAGCCGGGTCGCCGGCCTCGAGATCGGCGCGGACGACTACGTGGTCAAGCCGTTCCTGCCGCACGAGGTCGTCGCCAGGGTCCGCAGCCAGCTGCGGAGAGCCCGAGGCTTCGAGTCCGACCCGGAAGTGCTGCGGGTCGGTGGCGTCGAGCTCGACCGCCGCGCCAGGTGCTGCACGGTCGGCGGTACGTCGGTCGAGCTGAGCCGACGAGAGTTCGACCTGCTCGCAGCTCTGCTGGCCAATCCCCGCCGCGCCTACACCCGCGAACAGCTGCTCGACGACGTGTGGGGCTCCCGGTTCGTCACCGGCAAGACGGTCGACGTCCACGTGGTCGGGCTGCGCCGCAAGCTCGGTGACGCGCTTCGCATCTCCACCCTGCGAGGTGTGGGTTACCGGCTGGAGACCGATGACTGAGCGGCTGCGCTCTCTGCGCGTATGGCTGGTGGTGGCCATGCTGACGACGGCCGTGGTCACCATCCTGGTCGGCAACTTCGTCATCGACCGGCTCAACGCGTCGTCCGAGTGGACGGCGGACCGCGCGAAGGGGCTCATCACTGCGCGCGCCATCGCCACCAGGGTCCGGGAAGGCGCGGGAACGCGCGAGCTCCAGGCACTTCAGCAAGCCCTGCCGAACGACCAGATCGTGGTGATCCGGAACGGCGCCGTGCTCTTCTCCGGACCGCCCAAGGCCTCCCTGCCTCTGGAGGTCACGGTCTCCACGCCAATCCCGGGCGGGAAGGTGATCCTGCGCGACCACCACGCACCGGGCACCGGCGGGTGGGTGCAGGTGAGTCTCGTTGCCGGGGTGATCGCGGTGCTGGTCATCGCCGAGGCCTGGATCGGCGCAACTCTGCTCATGCGCACGGTTCGCAGACCGCTGGCTCGGGCGACCGAGACGGCTGACCGGCTCGCCGGCGGGGACTTCTCCGCCCGGATGGGGGCCTCGGGGCCCGAAGAGTTCGACCGGCTCAGCCGGGCCCTCGACAGCATGGCCGCCCAGCTGCAGCGGACCGACTCCGAGCAGCGGCGGTTCCTCGCCGACCTCGCGCACGAGATCTCGACGCCGGTCAGCGCGCTCTCCGGCTTCGCGTGCGCGCTGGCCGACGGGAGCGCCCAGACCTCCACGGAAAGGGCCGAGGCAGCCGACATCGTGGTGCACGAGTCGCACCGGCTCCAACGGCTCCTCGCCGATGTCAGGCAGCTCAACCGGCTCGAGCTCGCCGAGAGCGTCGGTCACGAGCAGGTCGGCATCCGCGACCTCTGCGTGGAGACCGCGCGGCGGTTCCGGCTCGCCGCGCAACAGGGGCACGTGGGCGTCCGTGTGGACGCGGGGCCCGTCACGGTCACGGCCGATCCGCGGCTGGTCGAAGCGGTCATCAACAACTTCGTGTCCAACGCGATCCGCTACACACCACCGGACGGTCAGGTGGTGATCCGGGCTCGCAGAAGCCGGTCGGCGGTGGTCATCTCCGTCCGGGACACGGGTATCGGCATCGCGCCCGAACACCTGGAGCGAGTCTTCGACCGGCTCTACCGGGTGGACGAGGCGAGGGACCGGGCGAGCGGCGGCTCGGGCCTCGGCCTGGCCATCGCCCGACGAGCCGCACGCTCCTTGGGAGCACGCATCGAGGTCGAGAGCGCGCCCCGCGAGGGCAGCGAGTTCCGCCTGGTCCTGCAGCCGGTCAGCGTGCCGAGTCCGATGCAGGTTCCTGCGCCGCCGTACCCCGGGCCGAGCGCAGCGACAGCCAGGCGGCCACCGCCATGATCGCCATCGCGATCGGGACGTGGACAGCGGTGAGGGTGTCCTTGCCGTCGTCACGGATCAGACCGCCGATGTAGGACTCGACCACGATGAGGCCGGTGAACACGAGCCCGCCGAGCCACAGGTCCTTGCGGGACCGGCGCTTCCAGATTGCGTAGAGCGTCCCGAGTGCGGCGAAGAAGAGGGCCACCTCGGCGCCGCGGGCATGGATGTCGATCCAGCTGCTCGCCGCATCCCGGTGCCCGTCGTGCTCGAGGAAGATTCCCGCCCACAGCCCCTGGAGCAGGACTGCCAGTGCGGAGAGGCCGATGAGCGCGCTGAAGACGGTGTTCTTCTGACGCGTCCTCGGGGTGGTGCGTTCGCGCGGTGACAGGGTGGTGGTCATGTGAAAGCTCCTGAAAGGTTCCCCTGGTGGACAGTGGGCAGCAGGCGCCATCGGCCACTACCTCGGACATCAGGCGCGCTGCGCCCGTCCCCCCTTGTAGAGCAAACCTTGCGAACAGTACGCGACCGGTCCGCTCCACCCAAGGTTGCCCACCACTCCTGAAAGGGATCTGAACCGACTCTTCACGGTGCCTGACCGTTCGCGGTGAGCAGCCTTCGGAATCGCACATGCGGGCCCTGAGCGCCTCGTCCAACTGGCGTAGAACGGCACCCCCACTCGGGGTGGCCCCGGTAGGGCCGTCATGCTCATTGACCGCCGATTGAGCCCATGTGAGGCTCGCTGAAGGGTCGCGCGAGAGGGGTGGGCCCATGAGACGTGTGGTGCGGCGTGGAAACCTGAGGATCTCGTTGGTCGTGTCCTCCGGGATGGCCGGAGCCCTCGCGGTGGCGGCGGTCGCGCCGTCGTCGCTGGCGGGAGCCGCCACCTCGCCGGAGGTTCGTGGCAACCCCGCGGTGGTCGGACGGTGGAGCAAGGCCTTCAACCCGGGCAGCAACGCCGTGGGCATCAGCGCGACGCTCTTGCACAACGGCAAGGTGCTCATCATGGGTGACCAGAACTTCCGCAAGACCACGGTGACGTCCGGGTACCTCTACAACCCGGTCACCCACAAGGTCCACAGGGTCAACACGCCGGCCGAGGTGTTCTGCGGCGGCATGATCACCCTCAGCGACGGCCGGATGCTGACGGTCGGGGGAACGGGCGCCAAGATCCCCATCGGCCTGAAGGACATCTGGCTCTTCAACCCAGCGACCCTGAAGTGGACCAAGCAGCCGGACACCCCGCTCGGCCGGTACTACCCGACCATCGCCGAGCTGCCGACCGGCCGTGTCCTCATCGTGGCCGGCACGGAGACGGACGCGCTGACGCCGAACCCGAAGGTGGAGATCTACACCCCGCCCCGTCGAGGCAAGGCGAAGGGCACGCTCAAGGTCGTCGGACCGGAGCACACGACGGGCTTCTACCCCAAGTTGTTCGTGATGCCGGACGGCAAGGTGCTGGAGGTCAAGGGCTTCACCGCCTACCGCTTCGACCCCGCCTCCCCGGACTGGAAGTTCTTCGGTCGGCTGCCCGCCTTCGCCGGTCCTGGTGCCGCCGGCATGATGCTGCCGGGCGGGCCGAGGGGCTCGAACCGGGTGATCAGCGTCGGCGGCCTCGAACACGGCAAGGCGCTGGCCGCCACGGAGATCTTCAACTACGCCAACCCGACGGCCGGCTGGCACAAGGGACACCCGATGCCGACGCCTCGAGCGCACATGAACCTCGTGCAGGTGCCCAACGGCTCGGCGTACGGAATCGGTGGGAACCGGACTGGCCTGTACGGCGCGGGCACGCGGCAGACCCTGTTCTACAACCCGGCCAAGGACACCTGGAGGGGGATGGCGGTCGAGTCGGTCCGCCGCGCCTACCACTCGACTGCGCTGCTGCTGCCGGACGGCCGGATCCTGGCCGCCGGGGACACCGGCACGGGTGGGGGCGGCGCGCTCCTCGACATCTACTCCCCGCCGTACCTCTTCCACGGCAAGCGGCCGGTCATCCACACCGCGCCGACCCAGGTGAAGTACGGCGCGAAGTTCAAGGTCGGCTGGTCGGGCAAACGGGTCACCCGGGCCGTGCTCATGGCACCGGGCTCGACGACCCACGCCGACGAGATGCAGGGCCGGCACGTCGAGCTAGCGGTCACCCGGACGGCGAACGGGTTCGTGGCGACAGCGCCACCCAGAGCGGCCGTGGCACCTCCGGGCTACTACATGCTGTTCGTGGTGACCAAGGGCGGCGTGCCGTCCAAGGCGAAGTGGATCCACGTCGGCCCGCGGTAGCTCTCCTCGACCGGTGGCGGGTGCCCTCAGCGGAACGCCCGGTCCGGTGGCTATGGGTCATTCGCGGCGTAGAGTTCGTCGGTGATGAGCCTGACCACGCCCGTCCGGGGGAGGGACGAAGGACGCGACGCGCTGCTGCTGGCCGCCCAGCTGGAGCTGCTGGCCGGCGTCGTCGCAGGGCGCACCCTGCCGCAGGCGCTCGAGTCGCTGCTGCGCGTGGTGGAGCGGGTCTCCACGGGTGGGCTGCTGGCGTCCATCCTGCTCCTCGACGAGACGGGCACCCGGCTCCTGCACGGGGCTGCACCCAGCCTGCCCGCGCACTACAACGCTGCCATCCACGGGGTGGAGATCGGGCCGTCGGTGGGTTCGTGCGGCACGGCGGCGCACCTGCGGCGCCAGGTCATCGTCGAGGACATCGACACCGACCCGCTGTGGGCCGACTTTCGCCAGCTGGCGCTCGGCGCCGGCCTCCGGGCCTGCTGGTCCACGCCGATCATCGGGGTCGGCGGACGGGTGCTCGGCACGTTCGCGATGTACTACCCGACGCCGTCCCGTCCGAGTCCGAGCGACCTCGCCCTGATCGACGTGCTGGTGCGCACCGTGGGGATGGCGATCGAGCGCAGCCGCCTCGACGAGCAGCGCGAACGTGAGCTCGCCGAGGAGCGTGCCCTCGGCCTCACCTTCCAACGCAGCCTGCTCCCGGACATCCCGGAGCGGATCGGGCAGCTGGAGCTCGCCGCGCGCTACCGCACCGGCGACCCGGGCGTGCACGTCGGCGGTGACTGGTTCGACGCGATCGCTGTTGACGACGGGGTTGTCCTGGTGGTCGGCGACGTGCAAGGGCACGACGTCCAGGCCGCGGCCCTGATGGGCCAGCTGCGCACCGTCGTACGCGCCACGGCCAGTGAGGGCCACCCTCCGGCCGGGGTGCTCGCCCGGGCGGCCGACTACCTGGACCGGCTCGACAGCGAGCGGCTCGCGACGGTGCTCGTCGTGCACATCGACGTCGACGGACGGCTGGCGACCACGGCCTGCGCGGGGCACCTGCCACCGGTCCTGCTGGAGGCAACTCCTCAGGGGGCTGTGCTCGCCCGGCTGGAGATGGACACCGGCCCGCCGCTGGGCATCGGTCAGGGCTGGGAGGAGCGCAGCAGCCACCTGCGTCCGGAGTCCGTGCTGCTGCTGTACACCGATGGACTGGTAGAGACCAGGACCTGGGACATCGACGAGGGCATCGACCGGCTGGGCTCGCTGCTGAAGACGCTGCCGCCGAGGGTCGGTCCGGCGCGTGTGCTCGACACCGCCCTGGACCTGCTTCCCGCGGGGAACCGCGGGGACGACGTCGCGGTGCTCGCGGCCCTGATCCCGGCCTCCGCGGCGACGTCGGGCTACCGGGCCGAGCGGATGTTGCCGGCCCAGCCGATGTCGGTCCCGCTGGCCAGGTCCTGGGCGCAGGGCTGGCTCAACGGATCACCCGTGCCCGTGGAGGACAACCACGTGGTGCTCCTGGTGGTCTCCGAGCTGGTCACCAACGCGGCCCGGCAGAGTGACGGGGCGGTGCGCATCACGCTGGAGACCATGGACCAGGAGCTCCTCGTTGAGGTCTTCGACAGCGGCCACCGGATGCCCGTGCTCAGCGAGTCCGCAGAGCTCGACTCCACGAGCGGCCGCGGGCTCCGCCTGATCGACACCCTCTGCGAGAGCTGGGGAGTCCGCGAAGAGCTCAACGGCAAGACGGTCTGGGCGCGCTTGCGCTGGTGATCACGGACGGGCCAGCTCGGCCCACACCAGCTTGCCCTCGCCAGGCACCACCTCGAGCCCCCACGCCGTGGTCAGCGCAGCCACCAGGTGCAGGCCCCGGCCGTGCTCGGCGGTGTTGCTCGCCGCTCGGGGCTCCGGTGTCCCGGTCCCGGTGTCCAGCACGTCGATGCGCAGGCTGGTCGGGTTCAGCGAGACGCGCAACCGGCACGACGAGTGCGCGTGCGTCACCGCGTTGGCCGCGAGCTCGCTGGTGACGACGAGCGCGTCGTCGAGCAGCGGCGCGAGATCCCACTCGGCGACCTTCTCCGCGACGAACCTGCGCGCCTCGCTCGCGCTGCTCAGCGAACGCGGCAGGTCGAGGACCGCCTCTGTCTCCCACGGTCGGCCGACCGACTCGAGCAGGTCGACGAGGTAGTCCAGCTCTGCGTCCTTGAGCACGTAGCCCTCGACGTGCGTGGCGATCCACTCCTCATCGGCGGTCTCCGCGCCGGAGAACACCACCACCTTGGAGCTGGGGGAGTGCCCTCTGAGCCGCACGAGAACTTCGCGTCCGGCCAAGTCGGGAAGTCCGAGATCGAGCACGACCACGTCCGGTTGCAGCGACCTGGCGAGCTCGACGGCCCCGGCCCCGTCGCTGGCCTCGCCGATGACCTCGAACCCGCCCCGGAAGCGCAGCGCCGTGCGCAGCAGCCGACGCACCTCGGGGACGTCGTCGACCAGGAGGACGCGGATGCCCATTGCCGCAGCCTAGGGGTTCGCGGTGGCGGCGCGCACCGCTTGCGGCTCGGCTGGATCGGACCACGCAGGCAGGGTGATCACGAACGCGCCCGCCGGCGACTCGGGGGTGCCGCCCTCGTAGAAGGCGTAGCCGCCCTGGGCGCGTGCCAGCTCACGCACGATGAACAGTCCGAGCCCGGTGCCGCCCTGGCTCCGTCCGGTCGCGAACCGCTCGAACAGCTGCGGGCGGATCGCCGGCGAGACGCCCGACCCGTGGTCTCTGACGCGGATCTCGACCTGGGAGGGTGCGCGCCGGGCCGACACCTGCACCGGCGGAGCGCCGTGCCGCAGTGCATTGGTGAGCAGGTTGTCCAGCGCCTGGTCGAGGCGGTCCGGGTCTCCGGTGGCCACAAGATCCTCTGGCACGTCGGCCACCACGTCGGCGCCCGGCCAGGTTCGCCGGATGCCGGCCAGCGCGCGCTGGATGGCCCGCGCCACCGGGATCGCCTCGACGGTCATCCGCAGGGCACTGGCCTGCAGACGGGAGACGGTGAGCAGGTCGGCCAACAGCCGGCGAAGCCGGCCCGCACTGCTGGACATCGCCGCCAGCAAATCTTCCCGCTCCTCGTCGGTGAGCTCCTTCCAGTGCTGGGACAGCGTGTCCGCCGAGCCCGCGAGCACGCCGATCGGGGTGCGCAGCTCGTGCGCGGTGACGGCCAGGAACTGGGTCTGCTCCTGCGCCGACTCCCGGAGCCGGGCGTTGAGCTCCTCCAGCTCGGAGTTGACGGTCGCCAGAGCCTGTACGGCGTGCTCACGCTCCTCCTCGATCCGGCGCTGCCCGCTGGTGTCACGGGTCACCTTGGCGAAGCCGATGTGCTCACCGGCGTCGTTGAACACGGCCGTGATCAGCACGCTCGCCCAGAAGGCCGAGCCGTCCTTGCGCAGCCGCCAGCCCTGCTCCTCGTAGTGCCCTTCGCGCAGCGCGACACCCAGCTCGTACTCGGGATGCTTGCGCGCCCGCACCTCTGCCGGGTAGAAGATCTGAAAGTGCTGGCCGATGATCTCCTCGGCTGTGTACCCCTTGATGCGCTGGGCGCCGGCGTTCCAGCTCCTGACGTGCCCGCCCGGGTCCAGCATGAAGATCGCGTAGTCCTCGACGGCTTCGACGAGCATCCGGAATCGCTCCTCGCTCTGCCGCAGACCCTCGGTCGCAGCCCGCTCGGCCGTGACGTCCTGCACCTGCAGGAACAGGTACAGCGCCCTGCCTCCGGAGTCCCGCACCGGGGCCAGCGTCGCGCGCACGAAGCTGCCGTCGGTGGCCGCGGCGAGCCGATGCTCGAGATGCACGACGTCGAGCGGTCGTCGCCGGATGTCCTCCAGGGCGGCGGACACCTCGGCCGACGCCCCGTCCGTCAGGTCACCGTAGAAGACCCCGACCAGAGCGGCGGCCGGCGTGCGCAGCAGGGAGGCGAGCGCCCGGTTCACCCGCACCAGGCGTCCGGTCAGGGTCATGGTGGACATGCCGATCGCCGCCTCCTCGAACACCTCGTGGAACCGCTCGAGATGCTCCTGGAGCACAGCCTGGTCCAGCACCGCGGTCTGCTCCGCGGCGTTCTCGCTCTCGTCGACGACCTCCGGCGGCGCTGACGGAGCCTCGCCCGGCGGTGCCAGCAGAGCCAGCAGCCGGTCCACCAGCGACTCGACCGGCGTGGATTTCTCGATGAACTCCGCGGCGCCCATGTCCCGGGCCCGGTCGACGAGCCCCTGTTCCTCGAAGCCGCTGTAGAGGGCCACCTTGGTCCGCGGGGAGGCCGCCAGGACCCGGGGCAGGGCCTCGAGGCCGTCCATGTCCGGCATCGACACGTCCAGCAGCATCAGGGCGGGCTGGTGCGTGCCGGCGAGGGCGACCGCGTCGGCGCCGTCTGCGCCCTCACCGACGACGTGCAGCAGCCCGGAGACCCCGAGCCGGGTCTTGACCAGCAGACGAACCTCGGCGGCGTCGTCCACGACGACGATCGTAGGCCGCGGCTCATGCATGGGCTGACGCTACCCCGCGGGGGGTATTTCAGACGGCTGGGATCTGGTGCGAAGTCCGCGACTGCGGTCGAATAGGGGCGACGACCCCCTGGAGGACCCTGTGTACTACCCGCTGACTGTTCTGGACTTTCTGGACCGCGCCGAGAACGTGTACCCCGATCGGGTTGCGGTCGTCGACGAGCCGGACCAGCCCGCGCCCGGCCTCGGCGAGCTGACCTATCGGGACCTGGCCGCGCTCGCCAGGGCACAGGCGGCCAGGCTCGACCAGCTCGGCGTGCCCACAGGTGGCCGCGTGGCGGTGATCTCCCAGAACTCCGCGCGGCTGCTCACCTCCTTCTTCGGGGTGAGCGGCTGGGGCCGGGTGCTGGTGCCCGTCAACTTTCGGCTCAGCCTCTCGGAGATCTCCTACATCGTCGAGCACTCGGGCGCGCAGGTCGTGTACGCCGATCCGTCCCGCAAGGACGTGCTCGACAGCCTCGACGTACCCCACAAGTTCGTCCTCGGCGACGACGACGCCCTGTTCCTGCACCACGCCGAGCCGCGTCCGTGGGCCGAGCCCGACGAGGGCGCGACGGCGACCATCAACTACACCTCCGGCACCACCGCCCGGCCCAAGGGCGTGCAGCTGACCCACCGCAACCTGTGGCTGAACGCCACCGTGTTCGGGCTGCACACCACGTTGAGCGACCGCGACGTGTACCTGCACACACTGCCGATGTTCCACGCGAACGGCTGGGGGATGCCCTACGGCGTCACCGGGGTCGGCGGCACCCACGTCGCGCTCCGACAGGTGGACGGTGCGGAGATCCTGCGCCGCATCGAGAGGTACGGCGTCACCTTGATGTGCGCGGCACCGGCGGTGGTCAACGCAGCCCTCGACGCGGCCGAGAGCTGGGACGGGGAGATCCCCGGCAGGGACCGGGTGCGCATCGTGGTCGCGGGCGCCCCGCCGCCCTCGAAGACCATCGAGCGGGTGCTGACCACCCTGGGCTGGGAGTTCGCGCAGATCTACGGGCTGACCGAGACCTCGCCGATCGTCACTGTCAACCGGATGCGCGCGGAGTGGGACGACCTGGAGCCGATCGAGAAGGCCCGCAAGCTGATGCGCGCCGGCGCTCCGGCACTCGGGGTGCGGGTGACCACCGACCGGGCGGGGGAGGTGCTCACCGCCTCCAACCACAACCTGGACGGCTACTGGCAGCAGCCGGAGGAGACCGCCCGGGTCCAGGAGGGCAACTGGTTCCACACCGGCGACGGCGGCTATCTGGACGACGAGGGCTACCTGGTCATCTCCGACCGCAAGAAGGACGTGATCATCTCTGGAGGCGAGAACGTGTCGTCGATCGAGGTCGAGGACGCCTTGATGTCGCACCCGGCGGTCAAGGAGGTCGCGGTGATCGGCATCCCGGACGAGAAGTGGGGAGAGCTCGTCACCGGGCTGGTGGTCGGCGACGGGTCCGCGGTCACCGCGGAGGACCTGATCGCGCACTGCCGGAGCACGCTGGCGGGCTACAAGTGCCCCAAGCGGATCGACTTCGTGGAGAGCCTGCCGAGGACCGCCACCGGAAAGCTCCAGAAGTTCAAGCTCCGGGAGCCGTTCTGGGCCGGACACGAGCGCCAGGTCAACTGACCCCGCCGACCCCCCGCCAGCGGTTAGGCTAAGGCGACGGAGTGTGGCAGCACGCGGCAAGGGGACGACAAGGGGACGTGGTGGACGAGCGGGACTCCCTCGGGGGGACCAGCCGGGTTCTGACGGTTCCCAACGTCATCAGCATCATCCGGCTGGCCGGCGTGCCCCTGTTCCTCTGGCTGGTGCTGGGGCCGGAGGCGGACGGCTGGGCGCTGCTCGTGCTGGCGCTGTCCGGGGTCAGCGACTACCTGGACGGCTACCTGGCCCGCCGGCTGCACCAGACCTCGACGCTCGGCACGATCCTCGACCCCGTCGCGGACCGGCTCTACATCCTGGCCACCGTGTTCGGGCTGGCCTGGCGCGACATCATCCCGTGGTGGCTGGCCGTGCTGCTTCCCGCCCGGGACCTGTTCTTGTGGGGCCTGGTGCCCTTCCTGCGCACCCGCGGCTACAGCGCCCTGCCGGTGCACTTCCTGGGCAAGGCCGCCACCGCCAACCTGCTCTACGCGTTCCCGCTTCTCCTGCTCGGTGACGGCCACGGCGTGGTCGCCTCGCTGGCCCGGGTCTTCGGCTGGGCGTTCGCGATCTGGGGGACCGGGCTCTACTGGTGGGCCGGGCTGCTCTACGCCTGGCAGGTTCGCAAGCTGTTCACCGAGCACCACGACCGGGCACCCGCGCTCGATGGCCGCTGACAAGCCAGGCACGAGCACGACGGGCGGCGCGCGGTCGGCTGTCCGCTCGGTGCCGCCACCCCAGGCCGTGATGGGCCTGCTCAACTACATCACCGCGCACTCGCTCGACGAGGACTACGCACACGTGTCCGCGCAGCGGACCGAGGGGGACCGGCCGGTGCGGCCCGGGTCCGCCGCGCTGGTGGTGATGCTGCTGTTCGGGCTGCTGGTGGCCATTGCCGGGATCCGGACCGCGCACAACGCTCCGGTGTCGCAGACCAACCACGCGGAACTCGTCACCCAGATCAAGGCTCGCAGCGCCAAGGTGGACGCGCGGCGCAGGCAGATCGAGGCGGTGCAGGCCGACATCCGGACGCTGCAGGCGCAGTACTCCCAGGCCACCGCAGAGGGCCAGTCGCTGTCCACGCAGCTCGGCCGGCTCGGCGTCCGGGTGGGCTCCGTGCCCGTGCATGGCCCCGGGGTCCGGATCGTGGTCGACGACGCCCCGAACGCGCCGAGCGCGAGGTACCGGGTGCAGGCCACCGACCTCCAGGTGCTCGTCAACGCGTTGTGGCTGTCCGGCGCCGAGGCCATCGCGATCAACGGTCAGGCGAAGTCCTTCGGTGCTGAACCCGAGCGGCTGACCGCACGGTCCGCGATCCGGGAGGCCGGCTCGGCGATCACCGTGGACTACCGCTCCTTGTCAGCGCCGTACGTCATCACGGCCATCGGCAACCCGAACCAGCTTCCCGCGCGATTCGCCGACACGCGGGGCGGGTCGACGTGGTTCGATCTACAGGCGGCCTTCGGGCTGCGGTTCCACATGACATCCGAGGAGTCCTTGACCTTGCCAGCGGCGCACCGCCTGTCCCTGCACTTCGCCACCACGCCGGAGAAGCTGCGATGATCGCCGGACTCGGGCTGCTGCTCGGCGTGGTGCTCGGCCTGCTTCTCCAGCCCCAGGTGCCGCCGTCGCTGCAGCCGTACCTGCCGATCGCGGTGGTGGCCGCCCTCGACGCCGTCTTCGGCGCGCTGCGCGCGTTCCTTGACGGTATCTTCGACGACAAGGTGTTCGTGGTCTCCTTCGTCAGCAACGTGCTCATCGCGGCGCTGATCGTCTACCTCGGCGACAAGCTCGGGGTGGGAGGCCAGCTGTCGACCGGTGTGATCGTGGTGCTCGGAATCCGTATCTTCTCCAACGTGGCCGCCATCCGGCGGCACTTGTTCCATGCCTGAGGCGCCGGGATGACCGAACAGAAGCCGACCGCCCCGGACCCGGAGGAGCCCCCGCCGAGCGGCCGCGCCCGGCTGCTGGCCGCGCTGAGACGACCCTGGTCGCGGGGCCAGGTCACGGCGGCGGTGCTGCTCGCCGTCGTCGGGTTCGCCAGCGTCGTCCAGGTGCGGGCCAACGAGGGCAACGACCGGTACGTCGGGATGCGCCAGGGCGACCTGATCCAGCTGCTCAACTCGCTGTCCACCGCGTCGCAACGGGCGGAGAACGAGATCGCGAAGCTGCAGCAGACCCGGAACACGCTGCGCAACGACACCGACAGCCGCCGGGCCGCGCTGGAGAGGGCGCGCCAGCAGGCCAACACCCTGGGCATCCTCGCCGGCACCCTGCCGGCCGAGGGGCCGGGTGTCCGCGTCTCCATCACCGACCCGAACGGCAAGGTGGGCACCGACCTGATGCTCAACGGCATCGAGGAGCTGCGGGACGCGGGCGCCGAGGTGATCGAGATCAACGACACCGTCCGGGTGATCGCACAGACCTCCTTCAAGGACGGGCTGCGGGGGATCATCGTGGACGGCCACCAGCTCTCCCCGCCGTACACCATCGACGCGATCGGCAGCCCGCGCACCCTGGCGCCGGCGTTGGCCTTCACCGGCGGGTTCATCGACGAGATCGAGAGCCCCGCGATCGGGGGCAAGGTCGTGGTCACCCAGTCGCAGAGCGTCGAGATCGCCAGCGTCCGCCAGCCGGCGCAGGCGGACTACGCCCGTCCCACCAACAGCGAGTA
>Ga0308175_100001243_pt1 | contig 17169 bp, 17 predicted proteins | sample PhyCR1_3_FD_203893 | JGI IMG/M metagenome (GOLD analysis project Ga0308175, IMG submission 203893) | Soil microbial communities from UC Gill Tract Community Farm, Albany, California, United States - DLSLS.C.R1 | ecosystem: Environmental > Terrestrial > Soil > Agricultural land | place: USA...
GACCGTGGGCCAGCGCGGTACCCGGATCGGGACGCGTGGCCGCCCGAACGCCGTCATCGCACCTCCCCGCGTCGTCGGTCCTTCCGGCCGGTCCAGCCTGGCAGAGGCCGGGGCCGGCCGCGGTTCCACGTGGAACCGCGTCACGTGATCCGTACGTCCTCCATCCCCTCGACCGAGACGACGTCGCCGGAGTGCAGCTGCCGCCCTCGCCGTTCCTCGGTCTCGCCGTTGACCCGCACGTCGCCGGTGAACAGCACGTCCTTCACCTGGGCACCCGTGGGCACCGCGTCGATGAGCTTGAGCAGCTGGCCGAGCCGGATGGTGTCCTCGCCCGGGCGGAGATCGATGGTGCGCACGCCGACCAGTCTCCCCGTCACGCCGGCGTCAGGTCGTCGCCGGTACGCACGGTGCCGGGCGTGTGCACCTGCGCGCCGACGGCGAGGTCGCCGCCGCGCTCGCGGTGGATGGTCTTCAGCACCGAGGTGTCGCGGTCGAGACCACCGGGCTGCGGGCGGGTGACCATCACGCAGCGGGGGATCGGGTCGCCGACGTCGAGCACTACCCCCCCGACCCGCACCCGCGAGCCGATCAGGCCGCCCTCGCCGGAACCGTCCAGCACGATGTTGGACCGGAACCGTCGCCGGTCCCACCGACCGAGCGTGCCGGTGGCCACCAGCGAGACCCGGGCCGCGGCGATGTCGTGGAACGCGCCCCCGGGGCCCTCCCAGTCGCGCCAACTGGTCGCGCCCGGGACCTCGTCGTCGTCGGGGCTCTCGTACCTCGGGTGGGCGGGCCCTCCCACTGCGGGCCGCAGCCCGACGTCACGACCGAGCCAGGTCGAGAGCACGGCGTCGTCAGCGGTGACGGTGCCGTCGGGGAGCACCACCTCGGCCCCGCCGTCGGCCCGCAGGCGGCCGGTGGCGAAGAGAAGCTCGGGCACCCGGCGGGCGGTCAGGCCGAACCCGGTGGCCAGATCGAACAGCGCCCAGCTGCGGTCGCCGGTGATGCCGAGGAACCCGATCTCGGCCTCGGCGAGCTGCTCGCCCTGCATCGACTTGACCGGAAACCGCCAGAGTTCGAGAACCCGCACGTCAGCGTGCCGCCGTCCAGGCCAGCGTCCAGCTGCCCGACCACTCGCCGCCGGGCTCGAGGACGACGAGGTCGGCGCCGTCGGCCAGCGCGTTCGGGGGGCAGGTCATCGGCTCGACGGCCAGGCTGCGCCGTCGCTGCCCCTCGGGGAGCTGATCCCCGGTGTAGATCTGCAGCCACGGCCAGGCGCCGTCGACGGCGAGCTCCAGCTCCCCCGCGGGGCCGCGCAGGTGCACGCGCGCCCAGCCGTCCTCGTCCCGGGCCAGATCGGTCAGCGGATCGTCGAGGGCGCGGTGCCCGATCCGGCCGACGTCCCCGTGGAACCGGTGGCGGCCGCCGGTCGGGAGACCGCCGTCGACCTCCAGCGCCGTCCGGGCGCCCACGGTGAGCTCGGCACCTCCGATGCCACCGTCCTCCGACGCCCCGACGTGCAGGTAGGGGTGCATACCGGCACCGAACGGCGCCGGCTCGGTGCCGAGGTTCCGGACCCGGAGCGTCACCGACAGCCGGTCGGGGCGCAGCTCGTAGTCGATCGCCGCGGCCAGGCGGAAGGGGTAACCGGGACGCGCCTCGACGACCGTGCAGACGGTCGCGGCCTCGTCGGTGGCGGCGAGCACCGTCCAGGGCTGCCACGACACCAGCCCGTGGATGGCGTTGGGCGCCTCGGGCGAGGAGACCTCGAGCTGGAGGTCGCGCCCCGCCCAGGTCCAGCGACCCTCGCGCAGCCGGTTCGGCCAGGGCAGCAGCACCCCACCGCGCCAACCCTGCGGCACCGTGCGCGCCGGATAACCGTCGAGGACGTCCCACTCGTCCACCACCAGCCGGCGCAGCCCACCGCCCCGGAGGTCGACGGCGAGGCGGGCGGAGCCGCTGGACAGGTGCACCTCGGCCGGCTCGCTCTCCGGCCACGGGGTGGCGTGCGGCATGGGTCCTCCTGATGGTCGTGGCTGGCGTCACTCCACCACAGGCGGACGACGTTCCCGGCGGTGCGCTTCGCGGGGGCTTCCTCAGCCCGACAGCGGGTCCGCACGGGCGGGCAGCAGCGAGATCCGCACGAGACCGGCCGCGAAGGCGGCCAGGTCGTCTCCGGACACGAGCCCGGCGAGCGCCGCCGCGTCGTCCGGGAGGCCGACCCGCCGGGCGCCCTTCCGGGTGCGCTCGTCGAGGTAGGGCCGCACCCACGGCCACACGGCCTGCACCTCGCGGAGGAACACCGACGCGCCGGTCGGGCCGATGCCGTTGACCTCCTGGAGGAGGCGGGCCGCGGCACCGACGTCGCGACCGCTCGCGTCGGCCAGACGTCGCAGGTCGCCGGAGTACCGGTCGAGCACGAGCTGCGTCGCGTCTCCGAGCTGGGTGGCGGTGCGCTCGTCGTAGCGTCGATAGCCCGCACGGCCGAGCGCGGCCACGCGGGCCTGCCACGTCGAGTCGCGCATCGCGCGCGGCGTGGTGAGCCTCGCCCGGCGCAACTCGAGAGCCGCGGCGACCGCGACGCCGGCACCGATCCGCGCCGAGAGCAGCTCGGCGAGAACGAGCAGCTGGAACAACGGCGCGGGTTCGTCCCCGAGCCGGATGCCGGCCTGCTCGGCGTACGTCGTGCCGTAGCGGTCGAGCACGGCGCGGGCCGTTTCCTGGTCTGAGGTCACGGCTGTACTCCTACTCGCCTCGTGCCCGGGCAGGCCTCCGGTCGTCCACAGGCGGGGAGTTGTCCACAGATGTCGTGACGAACCCAGTTCCCGCTGCTCGCCCTGGTTGGCTCGTCCTCGAACACATTCGAAAGGAGGGCCCGTGAGCACCGCCGGAGCCCTGGCGTCGGCCCAGATCAGGCGTCGAGCATGCGCTCGAAGAACAGGGAGTCCGCGGCGTCCGCTGCGCCCACGTACGCACCGAACGCGCCGATCGACCGGTAGCCGGCGCCCGAGTACAGCGCGACCGCCTCCGGCTGCAGCGGCCCGGTCTCCAGCCGGAGCGTGGTCCAGCCGCGCTTCCCCGCGGCCGCTTCCAGGCCGGCGAGCAGCGCCTTCGACACGCCCCGACCCCGAGCAGAAGGGACGACGTACATGCGCTTGATCTCGGCCACGGTGCGCCCGAGGGCGCGCAGGGCCCCGCAACCGAGCGCGCCGCCGTCCTCGTCGCGTGCCACGAGAACCACGCTGACGTCCGCCGCCGACGGCGGTGTCCCGGGCTCCCCGGCCCCGCCGTACCGCGACCGCAGCTCGGCCTGCTGGGCCGCGGCGAGCGCCCGCACGTCGGGGTCGTCCCAGACCGCAGGCACGAGCCTCACAGGGTGATCCCGTGCAGAAGCAGGGTGGCGAGCTCGCGGTAGGCGCTCGCGTCGTCGAGGCCGGTGGCGCGGGCGGTCTCCCCCCGCCCGATGCGGAACATCAGGGTGGTCACCGTGTCGGCGATCAGCGCCGGGTGAACCTCGCGGAAGTGTCCCTGGGCGACCCCCTCGGCGATGAGTTCGCGCACGCGCTCGGCCGCCATGGCCGTGTTCCGCTCGTAGACCTCACGGCCGAGCGCGAAGGCGTCGAGGTCGGCGTGGAACGCCTGACCGGCCGGTGCCAGGGCCGCGGCCACGGCGGTGAGATAAGCGGTCACGCGCAGGGCCGGGTCCTCGACCGAGAACGTCCGCGCCTCGACGGCCACGGTGGCCTTGCGGAAGAAGTGCCGGATGACGCGCAGCGCGAGCTGTTCCTTGCTGTCGGCGAGCGCATAGAGGGTGCTCTTCGAGCAGTGCAGCCGGACGGCGAGGTCGTCGAGGGTGAACCGGGCGAAACCCTCGGCCAGGAAGAGTTCCTCGAGCTGGTCGAGCAGCTGCGCCTGGCGTCGGGTCAGGGCGGTGTCCCCGGTCGCGGTCGACGTGGTCCCCACCCCCTCCGGCGGATCCTGGCAGGCGCCCAGCATGCGGCCTGAACGACAGACAGTACTGCGGTACGGTTCTCAGTACTGTTTTCGAGCAAGGGAGCACCGTGCCCGTCGACCGCGAACTGCCCTCCCAGGAGGCCGCCGACCTGATCGCGCTGACCCGCGACCTGGCCGACGCCGAACTGGCCCCGCACGCCGCGGCCTACGAGCGGGAGGAGCGGTTCCCCCGGGAGAAGTTCGCGCTGCTCGGCGAGGCCGGGCTCCTGGGGCTCCCCTTCGGGGAGGACGTCGGCGGGGGCGGTCAGCCGTACGCGGTCTACCTGCAGGTCGTCGAGGAGCTCGCTGCCCGGTGGGCGAGCGTGGCACTCGGCGTCAGCGTGCACACCCTCGCGTGCTCGCCGATCGCCAGCTACGGCACCGACGCCCAGCGCAGCGACCTGCTGCCCGACATGGTCGGTGGCCGCCTGCTGGGCGCCTACTCCCTGTCGGAAGCCCATGCCGGCTCCGACGTGGCGGCGATGCGCGCCGCCGCGACACCGTCCGACGACGGCTGGACCGCGCGTGGCGAGAAGGCGTGGGTCACCCACGGCGGGCATGCCGACTTCTACTCGACCTTCCTGCGCACCCCGGCCGACGGGCCTCGCGGGATCTCCTGCTTCCACCTCACCCCGGACCTGCCCGGCTTCAGCGCCGCCCGGCCCGAGGAGAAGATGGGCCTGACCGGCTCGACGACGGCGGCGATCCGGCTGGACGACGTCCCGATCGCGCCCGACCGCCTGGTCGGCGAGCCCGGGCGCGGCATGGCGATCGCGCTGGGCGCCCTCGACTCGGGTCGACTCGGGGTCAGCGCCGTCGCGGTCGGGCTGGCCCAGTCCGCGCTGGACGTCGCCGTCCGGTACGCCGCGGAGCGCACCGCGTTCGGCCGCCCGATCATCGACCACCAGGGCCTGGCGTTCGTGCTCGCCGACATGGCCGCCGCCGTCGAGTCCGCCCGCGCCACCTACCTCGTCGCGGCCCGCCGCAAGGACGCCGGCAAGCCCTACAGCCGGCAGGCCAGCATCGCCAAGCTCGTGGCCACCGACGCGGCGATGAAGGTGACCACCGACGCCGTCCAGGTGCTCGGCGGGGCGGGCTACACCCGCGAGTTCCCGGTCGAGCGCTACATGCGCGAGGCCAAGGTCATGCAGATCTTCGAGGGCACCAACCAGATCCAGCGGATGGTCATCGGCCGGTCGCTGGCCCAGGAGGCGGCTCCCACCGGGTCCTGATCCGCGGCCCGGGGGTCGAAAGGGCTTGTTCTCTCGGTGGCCGGGTGCAGGCTGCCCTCATGGCCTCCTTCGCCGACGTCGAGTCCGAGGAACCCGAGTTCGCCGGCCGTGTGCGCGCGGCATTCGACGCGCACGGGCACAAGATCCTCGCGACCCTGCGAGCCGACGGGTCACCCCGGGTGAGCGGCATCGAGGCGCGGTTCCTGACCGGCGAGCTCTGGCTGGCCGGCATGCCGCGTTCGGTGAAGTTCCTCGACCTGCGCCGCGATCCGCGGATGGCCCTGCACAGCGGCAGCGACGAGCCCGACGCCTTCCGGGCCGACGGGAAGGTCTCCGGCCGCGCCGTCGAGGTCACCGACGAGGCCGAGCGGGCCGCCTTCGCCGAGTTCGCCGGCGTGCCCGCTGAGCACGACGGCTTCGAACTCTTCCGGGTCGATCTCGACCAGGTGGTCCTGACGGCCGTCTCCGACGACAAGAGTGCGCTGGTCATCTCCTCGTGGCGCCCCGGCCGAGGCCTGACCCGCGCCAGCCGGACCTGACCGTTCCACGTGGAACCCCGGCCGCTCCCCGATCGCTGGACCGGGCAGCGGCCGCGGACCACACTGGGGGCAGCCGTCCGAGGAGAACCAATGCCCGCCGTTCCCGAGCCCCACCTGCGCGCCGCCGACACCGACCGTGCGGCGGTCGCGACCGCGCTCGGCGAGCACATGTCCGCGGGCCGGCTGACCGTCGCCGAGTACGACGAGCGGGTGGCCCGGGCCTACGCCGCCCGCACGTTCGGTGACCTGGCCGAACTGACCGCCGACCTGCCGTCCGCCGCTCCCCCGCGCACGGCGTCCGCCCAGGTGCCCGCCCCGCGCTCGGCCTCCGCCGCCATGTGCGGCCCGGGCCTGCGCCGACACCACGGGCGGGGCGGTCGCAATGCGTCGTGGCAGTCCTGGCTGGGCACCTCGCTGATCGTCGTGACCATCTGGCTCGCCACGTCGATCAGTTCGGGCACGCTGATCTACTTCTGGCCGATCTGGGTCATCGGCCCGTGGGGCGCGATGCTGCTGGCCGGCCGGCTCACCGGCAGCAACGGTGGTCCGCGCGACGACCGCGACCACCACGGCCAGTTGCGCGCCTGATCAGGAGCTCCGGGCCCCCGCCCCGGCCCGGACGACGTCGGCGGCCTCGGTCCACTCGGCGTCCAGTGCGTCGACGAACCCCTGTGCGTCCGGCAGCACGGAGCGGTCGGTGCCGAACCCGAACGTGACGCCGCCGGCGTAGCTGAAGATGCAGACGGTCATCGTCTCCCGGCCGCTGGGTGGCGCCCAGCCCACGGCTCCGGTGACACGAGAGCCCGCGAGGGTCATCGGGCTCCGCGGGCCGGGCACGTTGGTCAGCACGCCGACCGCCTTCGCCGCCAGCGCTCGGCTCAACGCCACGCCGAGGTCGGTGGGCATGAGTGCGAGCCCCCGGGCGATGCCCTCGGTCAGCGCCGGTTCCCACGACCGGCGGATGCGGCCGATCCGGTGGTGCACCTCGGCGAGCCGGTCGCGGAAGGCGCCGGGCCCGTGCGGCAGCACCGCCAGCACCAGCGCGAAGTGATTGCCCAGGTCCGGCGGCGGCTCCGCGGCCGGCGGATCCAGGTTGACCGGGATCATCCACGCCAGGTCGTCGTCCCCCGGGAGGAGCCGGCGCGCGGGGGCGTCCAGACCGTCGAGGTAGCGGGCGACCGCACCCGCCACCAGGGTGGTGCAGACGTCGTTGACGGTGACACCCGTGGCCTGGGCGACCGCGCTGAGCTGATCGAGGGGCAGCGGATCGGTCCAGGCGGCGGTCTTGGGCAGCGCCGGCCGCCCGTCGAGCGCGGTGCCCGGATTGGTCCAGAGCGCGATCTTCAGCGCGCTCACGCCGGTGTGCAGCAGCGCGAGACCGGCACCAGCGACCCCGGGCAGCCCGCGCTCAGGCATCCAGCCCCCGACCTGGGCCGTGAGCGACACCTCGCCGCCGTCCAGGGGGTCCAGCAGTGCGAGCATGACCTGGGTCAGCCGGATGCCGTCGACCATCGCGTGGTGGTAGCGCTGCACGAGCGCGCTGCCACCGGCGTAGCCCTGCAGCAGGTGCACCCGCCACAGCGGGTGGGCAGGGTCGAGCGGGTCGCTGCGCTGCGCCGCGACGAAGTCCTGCAGTGCGGCCCGGTCCCCGCGTCCGGGCATCGCCTCGACGACGAGGTGCCGGCCGAGGTCGAACTCGGGGTCGTCGACCCAGGCCCCGCGCCGGAGCAGCCCGGTGTGGGCTACCGGCCGCTGGGAGAACACGGGATATCGGGAGAGCACCCGGTGCCGGAGGACCTCGCGCAACCGTTCGGGGTTGACCGGGCTGTCAGTCCACAGCACCGAGGTGATCACCATCTGATTGGTCGGCCGGTCCAGCTCGAGCCAGAGACTGTCCTCCGGGGACATACGGCGGCGGGTCATCGCAGACCTCCAGGCACTCGCCCCGACCGGGCGCGGCCGGGTGCGATCGCAGCGTCGCCGATCGCGGGGGCCCGCCACAGGGGCCCAAGGGTGGCGAGAACGGGACGAACTTCCCGGACCCTGCACAACCGGATCTGCTCACCGAGGCTGCCTGGTCCGGGAGCACTTCTGACGTCGGATCACCCGGTCCGGCCCCGTGGCGGAGGCGAAAGGGCACCGCAGAACGGGACTTCCGGACGGAGTGCCACCCGGGCGCCAGTGGAGATCGTGGAGCCGAGCGCTGGTCCGACGACGACCGGCGTGCTCCGACCAGTTATGTGAGTCCCGATGATGTGGTGGTACCCGGGTGGCGGCATGAGCGGCTGGGGCTGGGCCGCGATGACGACCAGCATGTTGCTGTTCTGGGCCGTGTTGATACTGGGCGGGATCGCGTTGTACCGCGGACTGAACCGGCCGCCGTCCGACGGCTCACCCGTCGGCCCGCGCCCGACGCCGGAGCAGGTCCTCGCCGAGCGATTCGCCCGCGGCGAGATCGACGAGGAGGAGTACCGGCGCCGCCTGGAAGCCCTGCACTCCTCCGGGATGTTCCACCGGCCCTGACCCGGCGCTCGTCATTCGTGTGCGCGAGCGGCCGACTTTCGTGAACCACCTGGTGTCCGTCCACTGTCGCGAAGGTCGACCACCTCCCCGGTGATCATGTCCGGGGCAGCTGTACTGGGACAGTGCCGCCGCGCGAACCATGCGCACGGGACCCGCGCAATTCCCGTCGTGGCGGTAGGTCATCTTCGAGCGGGGCGCGCCTCGGGGAGCATGTCCTCCTCGCCGCGGTCGAGCTGCTGCCCCACAAGCCGGGCGTAGTGGCCGCCCTGCCGGATGAGCTCGTGGTGCGGGCCGCGTTCGACGATGGCTCCCTGCTCGAGGACGAGGATGACGTCGGCGTCGCGAACGGTGCTCAGCCGGTGGGCGATGATGATCTGCGTACAGGCCAGGGACTGCAGGTTGCGGGCAACGGTTTGCTCGGTCGCCACGTCGAGATGACTGGTGGCCTCGTCCAACAGGAGGATTGCCGGCACGTTCGCGACGGCGCGAGCAATGGACAGCCGTTGGCGCTGACCGCCGGAGAGCGCGCTGCCGCCTTCGGCGACGAGGGTGTCGTAGCCCATCGGCATGGCCATGATGTCGTCGTGGATGGCGGCGGTCCGGGCCGCGGCGACTACGCACTCGCGGTCCATCGCCGGGTTCGCGAGGGCGATGTTCGACAGGATGGAGCCGCTGAACAGAGTGCTCTCCTGCAGCACCACTCCGAACTGGCGTCGCAGCTCCTGCCAGTTGATCCGTTGCAGGGACAAGCCGTCGTAGCGGATGTCGCCGTCGGCGGGTTCGTAGAGGCCGAGCAGCAGCTTGCCGAGTGTGCTCTTGCCCGATCCGGAGGGTCCGACGATGGCGACCCGGCTGCCGGGTTCGACGGTCAGGTGGAGCTGGTGCAGGACGTCGGGGCCGACCTCGGCATACCGGAACGTCACGTCCACCAGCTCGATGTGCCCGGAAAGGCGGGGAGCCGGCAGGACGTCGCGGCCGTGCTGTTCCGGTTCGGCGTCGGCCACGTCGGTGATGCGGTCGAGATTGGCGCCGACGAGCTGGAACTGCTGGCCGCTGCTGACCAGCGAGCCGAGGGGGGCGAAGAACGCGGCGGCCAGCGCGAGCAGCGCCACCATCGTGCCCAGGGTGAGCGAGCCGTTGAGGACCTGGGTTGCGCCGACCCACAGCAGCGCCAGCTCCCCGAAGGTGCGCAGCGCGGTCAGCACCGCGGTCACGGTGCCGGCGGCGAAGTTGTAGCGCAGGGCCGTGTTGAGGTGATCGAAGAAGGTGTTCGACCAGCGGTCGAAGGCTCGCTCCTCGGCCCCGGAAGCCTTCAGCGTGGCGATCCCCATGAGGGCTTCGGCGAGATTGCCCTGGGCCTTGCCGAACGCGGCGAGCTCGCGGCGGGCCAGTCGAGAGATGCGGCGGTTGGTGAGCAGCAGCAGGAGGACCTGCAGCAGCCCCAGCACGAGGGTCAGCACGCCGAACGGTGGCGACTGGGCGATGAGGATGACCAGGTAGAAGGCGACGAGTGCGCTGTCGAGCACGGCGGACAGCAGCTGGTTGCTGAGCACGTCGCGGAGGATGGTGTTGCTGGCCGCGCGGGAGAGCAGGTCGCCGGTGGAGCGCTGCTGGAAGAACCGGTAAGGCAGGGCGAGCAGGTGCTCGACGAAGCCGAGCATCATCCGGATGTCGATGCGCGCGCGTAGCTGGACCAGCAACCATTCGCGCAGCAGGGTGATCAGGAGAGTGGTGAGGAAGAGCACGAGGATGCCGATCCCGAGCACCGGCATGAGGCTGGTCAGCTGGAACGGCAGGACCTGGTCGACCACCAGCCGGGTCAACAGCGGGAGCGCCAGCCCGACCAGCAGCAGCAGCAGGGAGGCGCCGAGGATCTGCAGGAGCGCCCCGGGCGCCTGCCGGAGGTACTGCAGCGCGTAGGCGCGGAATGCCCCGCGGGAGGGGTCCCTCCGGCGCTGGAAGCCGGCCCCCGGCTCGAGCAGGAGGACCACCCCGGTGAAGCCGGCGTCGAACTCGTCGTGGCTCAGGCGCAGACGCCCGGTGGCGGGGTCGACGACGTCGACGTAGCGGCGGGACCACCGCGCCACCACCAGGAAGTGGTCGAACTCCCAGTGCACGATCGCGGGCAGCTGGAGGAAGCGCAGATCGGCGCGTTGCAGCGAGACGGCTCGCGCCCGCATGCCGTGGGAGCGCGCGGTGCGGATGAGGTCCAGCGCCGAGGTTCCGTCCCGGCCCACGCCGGCGCTGGTCCGCAGCTCGGACAGGGACACCCGCCGGCCGTAGTAGCCGAGGATCATGGCCAGGCAGGCCAGGCCGCACTCGACCTCGCTCATCTGCCGCACCTCGGGGACGCGCCTGCGGCCGGGGAGCGGCGAAACCGTCCTCCGGCGGTCGGGCCGCGGGAGCCGGGCTCCGGCCGCCGGTCGGCGGGACCGATGCCGGGGCATCGCGGCTCAGCCCGCCGGCCGGGACGCCAGGCCGGACAGGAACGCGATCAGGCGCTGCGTGCCGTCCTGTACCTGCGCGGTGACCCGGCTACCAGCGGTAGAGCCGGACGGCGGCGGGGAGGCCAGCCGCACCACCACGACCACCGACGCCTGCGTGACCAGATCGGGGCCGAGCGCCGGATAGCGTTGCGAAGCCTCCTGCGGGGTGATCACACCCGGCTCGACCCGGACGACGTCGCCCTGGGCGACCGTGGCCGAGAACCCCGCCTGGATGCGGACCGGCCGGCCGATGCCGACGCGGGGCGCGTCCTCCCGCGGCACGACGAGCAACGCCGTGGTGGGCGGGCCGGACGGCGCAGAGTCCCCCGGCCCGGTCAGCACACCGGAGGCGCTCACGTAGGCCGGCACCCGCACCGTCCACGACAGGGCCGCGGCAGCGAGCAGCACCGTGAGCAACAACCAGCGGCAGACCATGACCGGCCGGGAGACCAGGCGCGGGATGACGTCGTTCTCCTTGCCCCGCCGGTGGGCCTCCACGGCGGTCGGCCGGAAGATCGTCCGCTCGGGCACGGCGCTCTCCGTCAGCCTCGTGCCGGCCGGCAGGGCGCAGCCAGCAGCAGTGCGGACCGCACCGTCTCCGGCTCGGCCAGCCGGAGCAACTGGTAGCCGATGCCGGCCAGGCCGGTCATGAAGCCGGGCGTCTCGACACCGAGGGGCACCCCGGTCATCGGGCCGTTGGCCTGAAGACTGGCGACGATGTGCGCCGTCGCCCGGCCCAGCGCCTCCCGGTCACCGGACCTGCCGAGGACCTGGGCGGCGGTCAGCAGCAACTCCACGTTGCCCAGCGCGCCGTGGCACAGGGAGTGGTTGATGTCGAAGCCGTACCGGATCGTGGCGCGCAGCGCGGCGTCGATCTCGCCCCGTGTCCGGTCGTCGTCCATCTGGTCCAGCGCGCCCAGCCGGGCCAACCCGATTCCGGGGGCGCCGTGGCACCAGGCGACCATGCTCGTCTGCTCGGCAGCGGGCGGACGGGTCGCAAAGACGCGCAGGTCGGCCCAGTTGTCCAGCTCCGGGACGAACAGGCTGCGGTCGTAAGCGATGGCCTGCAGCCCGCCCTGCAGGAAACGGTCCTTCCCGGTGGCGGCGGCGAGGCGCAGCAGGCTGTAGGCGATCCCAGCGGTGCCGTGCGAGAACCCGCCCAGCTGCGGCTGGTCGGCCAGCGTCGTCCACGCGATGCCCTCCGGCATCGGTTGCGCAGTCGCCAGCAACCGGTCTCCGCAGGCGACCGCCACCTGCAGCGTCCGCGCCGACGGGCGGACGGCGTGCAGGCCGAGGACGGACAGCAGGCATCCGGCCGAGCCGTAGATGATGTCCAACTCGGTGTCCTGAGCGACGAGCGCAGGCAGCCGGGCGACGAGGTCCTCGGCCTCGCGCAGCAGCGTCGGCTCAGCCCACAGCACCCCCAGGTGGGTGAGCACGTGAACGACCGACCCGAGGCCCTCGAAGCCACCGATGGTCGGGCGGGGGCCGTCCCACTCTTCCCGCCCCGTGCCCAGCCACGCCCGCAGCTGGGTGCGCAGCGAGGTGACGGCCCGGCGCGCCAGATCGGTGCGCGCGGCCTCACCGGTGACTGCACCCAGCTGGGCGAGGAACAGCGCGATGCCGGCAGTGCCGGCGTAGAGGTCGAACCCGGACGGATAGACACCCCAGGTGGTCTCGTCCAGTGGGCCCACGCCCAGCCAGTGCGCCCCGGCGCTGTTCTGCAGGGCGAGTTGGTCGATCCGCCTACCGAGGTCACCGGCCAGGGCCAGCAGCCGGTCCCGGTCGACGGGGCGGGGCTCGGTCGGGGGCCGGAGCGGCCGGGCGAACCCGTCCTCGCGGTCCATCAGCAGGGTCGCCAACGATGCCTCCACGATCCAGGTCTGGGTCGCGAGGTCGTCCTCGCCGAGCTGCTCCACCCGCCGCCGGACCAGCTCCAGGCTGGGGGTCTCCAGGAAGTCCGTGATGACCTCACCGTCGGCGGTGCGGATCGCGCGGCTGGCCGGTGAGGTGCTGAAGAACGGAACGTCCCCGTGCCACAGGTCCCGTCGTTCGGCGGCGATCACCCGGGCCAGGTGTGGGCGCTGGACCACTTCGCCCCAGAGTCGGTCGAAGAGGCGGTCACGGTCCAGCGCGTCGCGCAGCACGTCCGGGTGGAAGCTCTCGTACCAGAGCAGGGTGTACACGTTCGTGGACCGGATGACGACGCGGATCCGGTCGTCGGCGAAGCGGGGTAGCTGCTCGGCCAGCAGCGCGTGCCGGTGCCGGCAGAGCAGCCGGTACATCCGGGTGAAGCCGCCGACGACGGCGTCTCGGTAGTCCAGGGCGTCGACCACCTCCTCGCCCAGCCGCGGCCGGTTGTCGCTGACCGGGAGCTCCACCCGCTGGCGGTCCAGGCGCATCACGTCGGTTCCCGGCGCGTTCCAGCCGACGAGCCGGTGCGGGTTCATCTGCCCGGCCTGGCCACCCAGTCCGCTCATGTCCACCCCGATGGAGTCCCCGTCCGACCAGACCCGCCGCGGCAGGATCCCGACCTGCCAGACCGAGCTGTCCAGGGCTCCCGCCGCCAGGTTGTCGGCCAGGATCGGGTCCGCGGCGTGCACCCGGGGGTGGAACAGTGCCTCGAGGTCGACCAGCACCGGATGCTCACCAACCGCGATGAGGTTCTCGTTGTGCAGGTCGGTCGCTTCCAGCGCGTACAGCAGCGCCAGGTAGGCGCCCTGCCGTTGGTAGAACCGGTGGATCTCCTCCTCAGAGGCGCACGAGGCGGCGCCGACGTACTCAGACCACCCGTAATCACCGCGATCGAGGAGCACGAGCGGCCGCATCTGCGGCTGCGCCCCCCGTTCGTTCAGCCACTCCAGCAACTGCTGGAAGTGGACGTCGACAGCCAGTGGCTTCGGCTTGTACAGCATCCGCAGGCCCGAGGAGAAGCGCAGCAGCAGCACACTGCGCCCCTGCCGGTGACGGTCGCCCTTCCCTGCGTCCACCTCGACCAGCGGTCCCGGGTCTTCGTCGGCCGCGAAGGTGGCGCGGAGATCCGCCCAGTCAGTGGCCAGGTTCGCGAGGAACTCGAGCAGAAAGTCCGACCATTGCTCGACGGTGATCACCAGTTGTCGAGCGAGCACCGGATAGCGGAGCAGAAGAGATTCAAAGGCGCCCTCTTCGAGCAACTGCCGGCGAAAAGAATGAAACCGAGCCTGCTCCGTTTTTCCAGCCAGAGTTCCGCGCAGGGCCGCGATGCGCAGGTCCAGAATGAGCGGCTTGCTCATCTGGAACAGCACGAGCGGGGTGATGTTGGTGAGAAAAGCGCGGGCCAGAAAATCGGCATCGAAAGGAAGCTGGGCGTGCCGCCGCCCCAGCTCCTCCGCGCCGGCACGGACGGCGTCGAGGCCGTGCTGCAGCAGCGGAGCGAGCGCCGGCAGGCACCCCGCCAGAGGGTGATCGCTCTCCGCGCACTCGAGGAGGCGACGGAGGCTCTCGTCGCGGGGCGCCGTGGTGAACGCCCCACGCAGCGCGGCCAACCATTCCGGCACGCCCGCGGTGCGGTCCCGCAGGTTCGCGGTGGGTTCGGCCAGGACGGCGAGAAGGTCACCTTCCGAGATCGAGTCGAGGGCCAACCGCTGCGCGAACCACTCGTCCTGCCGGAACGGTCGCTGCGCCTTCCAGGCCTGGAACCGGCCCAGCGCTCGGTCGCCTGGGAACTCTTGGCCAGTGACTTGGGGGACTCCCGGGGACGGAAGGCGCTCGGTGAGCCAGAGCGCGGCATACCACTCCGCGGCGTCCCACACCTTGTCGTTCGCTGCCACAGCGCGTCATCTCTCCCCACGGTGGCGCGTGTTGAGCCTTGACCGGCCGGATCCACGCGGCGCAGCTCAGGTTCGGAGAAACCCGACCCCGCTGCGGTCGAGGGAGGGCTGCTGGTCCGCGGCCCAGCAGCCCGACACTCTGCCTTGGAGCACCTCATCCGACCGGTCGGCGAAGCGCTCCACACCTGCGGGTCAGCAGGGGCAGGGCTGGTTGGAGTTGCCGCGGGAGGTGACGCAGGTCTTGGTGTTGCAGCCCACGCTGTTGCCGCTCTGTGCGGCGCCCAGGACCGCGCCCAACTCGGCGTCGGTGAGCTCGATCGCACCCGCCGGGCTCTCCGGCAGTGCAGCGAGATCTGCTGCGCTCAGGCTGCTGCGGTACTCCGGGTCCTCCCACGCGCGGATGATCTTGTCGAGGGTCATGGCCTTCTCCATTCCCAGATGATGGTGTGAAGTCGACTTTCGCGACAGCGCCGGTCTCAGGCGCAAAGAGTGATGATCACGTGACCATAGGCGCCTCTTTTCAGGGCGCGCGATTCGCCAACGACGGCGCATTCCTCGTCGTCGCAAATGGCTCGCGTCGTCCTTGCGGGACTGGGCGGCAAAACCCTTCCAGTTGAATGGGGACCCGTCAAGGTCGGCGGAACCGCTCCGTGGAATATTCCTCGACGTTGCTCAGACCGCTACCCAGCGTGGCTTCTGGCGTTGTTCGTGTGGGCGCGGCGGTGGGTACCAACGGTCCGGCGATCACCAGGCGATAGGGGCTCCTTGATCAGCTACGTCATCGCCGGCGGCACCCGCATCAGCGCGCTGATCCACGCCGGCTCCTCGATCACGGTGACGTCGCCGGACGCCGGATCCTTCGCACGAACGCGGATGGCCCCGAGCGTGCCCTGTTGGTCACAGCGGTCCCTTCCTGGCGGTTTCGCTCGGGAGACCCGGACGGCCCGGAGTCCCGGCAGTCCGTCGAAGAGCTCCCGGGCCGGAGCGCGGCACCTCGTGGCGCGGCCGTCGGCCGCGGTCTACGGAGGAGCTGGAGGGTCTCCGTCGAGGCCGGCGAGCACGGGCCGGGGGCAGCGCGAGGGCGTCGCCGGGCACCCGGGCCAGCAGCGGGTTGTCCGCGCCGGCGCGGACCCCGACGTGACCGTTCTCCCGGGCTGTGACGAGAAAGGTGTCCGGGGTCCAGCCCAGCGCGGTCAGCGCCTTGCCGAGGTTGACCCTGTTCTGCGCGTCGACCGCGGCGGTCTGGCCGTGCCGGACCGCAGCGTGCCGGGTCGGGCGCGGGGGGCGGTCAGCGATGTGCACGACCGGGCGAGGACGGACGTGTGCTTGCGGATCCGGCGACGGCAGTCGACCCGGCGCCCGGATCTCCCTGCGGGGATGGCTGCCGATCGACCCCGGCCGCGGACAGTGGTCGAGCTGACCTGCTGTCCGCGTCCCGGGGCCTGGTCCCGGCTATCTGAAGACTGGGGTATCCCCCAGTCCGGGGTGGGCAAGGGGGGAGTTGAACCCCCACGTCCTTTCGGACACACGGACCTGAACCGTGCGCGTCTGCCATTCCGCCACTTGCCCTGGCGAGCGCTGAGACTAGCAGCCGGAGGCCGTTGCCCCGGCGGGGGGTCGGTCGTTGCCCTCTCGACACCCACCTCGCCCGGCCCGATGTCGGGTCCTACGGGGCGTCGCGAGTTACCGGCCGGTCAGCGGCGCGGCGCCCGGCTACGATCACGGGTGGCACAAACGTAACGACAGGCCGAACGCAAGGGAGCGACTGTGGGTGTGCTGCAGCGCTTCGAGCGACGCCTCGAGGGCATGGTCGGCCTGGCATTCGCGCGGATCTTCAAGGGCAAGGTGCATCCGGCGGAGATCGCCAAGGCCCTTCAGCGCGAGGCCGACGAGCAGCGTTCCGTGGTCGGCGAGGGCCGCGTCCTCGCCCCGAACGTCTACATCGTCCGCCTCGGCGAGACCGACTACGGCCATCTCGGCCAGTGGTCGGACCAGCTGGCCGACGAGCTCGCCGACATGGTCTCCGAGCACATCGACGACGAGGGCTACCAGGTCTTCGACAAGGTGACCGTCCGGCTCGAGCAGGACGACGAGCTGTTGACCGGGGTCTTCGAGGTCAGCTCGCACGTCGCCGACCCTGCGCGCCCGCTGCCCCGCGAGGACGTCCATGCCGGCGCGCCCCCGCTGGGTGGTGGCCACCCCCCGCTCCCGCCGCTGCCTCCGCTCCGGGGCCGAGCCACCGGTGACACGGGCGCGCAGTCGCCGGCGGTGGTCGGCCGCGCCGGGTCGCGGCACACCCACGTGCTGGTCGTCGACGGCCCGGGCACCCGCCACGAGCTGACCACCGGCCGCAACGTCATCGGCCGCGGCACCGAGGCCGACATCCGGCTGCCCGACACCGGCGTGAGCCGCAAGCACGTCGACGTCGTGCTCGATGGCGGGGTCGCCACGGTCGAGGACCTCGGGTCGACCAACGGCACGCTGGTGAACGGACGGCGGATCAGCCGCCAGGCGCTCGCCGACGGCGACGTCATCCGGATCGGGCACTCGGTGCTCGTCTACCGGCAGGACGGCCAGTGACGGCCGG
>Ga0308175_100001244_pt1 | contig 17157 bp, 20 predicted proteins | sample PhyCR1_3_FD_203893 | JGI IMG/M metagenome (GOLD analysis project Ga0308175, IMG submission 203893) | Soil microbial communities from UC Gill Tract Community Farm, Albany, California, United States - DLSLS.C.R1 | ecosystem: Environmental > Terrestrial > Soil > Agricultural land | place: USA...
AACGGCCGCTACGCGCGCGGGCTGCGCCGGCTGGGGCTGGAGGCCGCGACGCCGTTCTTCGACGAGCACGTCGAGGCCGACGCCGTCCACGAGAACATCGCCGCCGTCGACCTGGCCGGCGGCCTCGCTCGCGCCGAGCCAGGGCTGACGGGGCAGATCATCTGGGGCGCGCGGGCACTGGCGGAGCTCGACGCGCGCTGGGCGCGCCACCTGCTCGGCTGCTTCGAGGAGGGCGTCAGCTCGCTGGGCGCGCCGATCCCATCGACAGCGCCCGCATAGCCGCCTTCACGACCTGCTCGCGCGGCACCTCCGGGTGCTCCTGCCACCACAGCGCCAGGCCGATCAGGCCGGTGCGCATGACCTCCGTCGCCATCTCGAGCATCGCCTGATCGGCGGTCTCGAAGCCCGGCACGGTCTTGAGCAGGGCGGCGAGCATCTTCACGCCCTGCTGCTGGATGTCGCGGTGGGCGGTGTCGCGGAAGTACATCCGGTAGGCGAACGGGTGGGCCTCGACGTACTGGTAGTAGGCATCGATCAGCGCCTCGAGCGCCTCGTCGCCGGCGGGCAGTGGGAGGCGGTCGGCCCAGAACGCGACCAGGTCGTCGCGCTGGCGCTCGAGCAGGCGGCGGTAGAGGTCGTCCTTCGACGCGAAGTGGTCGTAGACGACGGGCACCGTCACGCCGGAGCGCTGCGCGATCGCGTCCATGCCCGCGCCCTCGTAGCCGTGCTCGGCGAAGACCTCCGTCGCGGAGCGCTCGATGACCTCCCGGCGCCCCTCGCGCGACATCCGCTTCCGTGCCATCATGCACAGGGTAACCTAACGGAGGCTAGGTATGGTCGAGGATCCCGTACTCAAGCAGCGCCACGAGTTCCATCATCCGTCGCAGGACGTGCTCGTCGTCGAGTCCTGGGTCGACCCTGGCGGCGGCGTCACCCCGCACGTCCATCCGTCCCAGCACGAGCGCTTCGAGGTGCTCGAGGGCGAATGCACGTTCACCGTCGGGCGCGGCAAGGTCGTCAAGCGGGCGGGCGAGGCCGCCGACGTGCCGCCCGGCACCCGCCATGCCTACCGCAACAGCGGCACGACCCAGCTGCACATGCGCTGCGAGGCCTCGCCGCCGATGACGCTCGAGGGCTTCCTCACCGACGTCGCGGCGATGTCGCGCGCCGGCCTGATCACCTCCGGCGGCCTGCCGAAGGGCTGGCGCGGTCTGCTCGCGGGCACGGTCCTGCTGAAGGCCTACCGCGACATGGCGGTCATCGAGATGCCCCCGCCGGTCGTGCAGCGGCTGCTCGGCGACCGCCTCGCCCCGCTGGGCGAGAGGCGTGGCTTCGTGCCAGGGCGGTTCGCGGAGGCGCTGGGGGTGTAGCTTCGGTCCGGTATGCGAGCCTCGTCACGCGTCGCCTGCCTGCGGGCGTTCGGCCGCCGGCATCGCGTCCCGATCACCGTCGTCGGCACGCTGGCGACCGCGGGGATCCTCGCCTACGTGCTCGCCGGTCGCCGGCACGAGTTCGCGCGGGCGCTGGAGAGCGCGTCGATCTGGATCCTGCTGGTCACGGTCGTGCTGCAGATCGTGGCGCTGCTGGCGCGCACCGAGGCGTGGCACCTGACGATCGAGTCCGCCGGTGGGACGGTTGCTCGCAGGGTGCTCTACCGCGCCTCGGGCCTGCAGGTCCTCGGGGGCGCGATCAACGGCCACCTGGGCATCGCGGTTCGCATCGCCGCGCTGCGGCGCTCGTCGCCGGAGGTGAGCCCGCAGGTGCCGACGCTGGTCGCCGCGGAGTTCCCGATCCTTGCCATCGAGGCCGGGCTGGCCGCGCTGACATCGTTCACCCTGATCGGCCCGCTCGGGCTGCCGTGGTGGCTGCCTCTCGTCGCGATCGGGGCGGTCGCCGTCATCAGCGCGGGACTGCGGCGGCTCGCGCTCGGCAAGGGCCGGGAGCTGTGGAAGGGCCTGACGGTGCTGCGGCGGCTCGGCCACGGCAGCCGGGTCGTCGGCTTCGTCCTGCTCGCCGTCTTCGCGCAGATCTTCCGCAACTGGATGCTGCTGCACGCCGTCGGTGTCCACGCCTCGTTCTTCGACGCCATCGCGGTGCTGATCGCCGTGGTCACGCTCAGCCAGCTCCCGACCGGCCCGAGCGTCGGCGCGGCGTCGGCGGTCCTGATCCTCGGCCACGACGGTGTCGCCGCAACGGCGGCGGCCGGCCTGCTGCTCACCGTGACCGGCACGCTCGGCGGCCTCTGCTTCGCCGCGTGGTCAGGCGCCGATCACGTGTTCACGCGCCGCGCTGCTCTGCGCCACTCGGTGCGCGGAACCTGACGAGCTTGTGCGTGCCGTCGCAGAACGGCCGGATCCGCGACTTCCCGCAACGGCACAGCGCGACGGTCTCGCGCTCGACCGCAATGTCGTTGCCGTTCTGATCGCGCAGCGTGAAGGGGCCGCGGACGATCAGCGGGCCGTCGCGATATGGGGTGATGTCGGCCATTGCCCGGGGCTACCCGGTTCGACACCGCGGGCAATCGGTGTCGAACGCGCGCAACCGGGCCGGCTCGTGCACGTAGGGTCAGGTGATGCTCCTCGACGCGAAGCGCCTGCTGATCACCGGTGTCCTGACCGAGAAGTCGATCGCCTACGCGGTCGCCGACCGCGCGCTGGCGGAGGGCGCCGAGGTCGTGCTCACCGGCTTCGGCCGTGGCATGCGCATCACCGAGCGCATCGCCAAGCGGCTGCCGGGCGAGCCCGACGTGCTCGAGCTCGACGTCAACGACCCCGAGCACATCGCCGCGCTGGCCGCCTCGCTCGACGAGCGCTGGGGCGCGCTGGACGGCGTGCTGCACGCGATCGCGTTCGTCCCCCCGGACGCGCTGGGCGGAAACTTCCTCACCGCGCCGTCGGACTCTGCGGTCGAGGCGTTCCGGACGAGCGCGTTCTCGCTCAAGGCGCTGGCGGCCGGCCTGCTGCCCCTGCTCGAGAAGAACGGCGGCTCGGTCGTCGGCCTGGACTTCGACGCCTCGCGCGCCTGGCCGTCGTATGACTGGGCCGGCGTCTCGAAGGCCGCTCTGGAATCCGTCAGCCGCTACCTCGCGCGCGACCTCGGCCCGCGCGGCGTGCGCTGCAACCTCGTCGCGGCCGGCCCGCTGAACACGATGGCGGCGCGCAGCATCGACGGCTTCGAGGACCTCGCCGGCATCTGGGAGCAGACCGCCCCGCTGGGATGGGACCTGGACGACCCCACGGCGGTCGCCGATGCCTGCCTCTTCCTCCTGTCACCGCTGTCGCGCGCCGTCACCGGCGCGATCCTGCACGCCGACGGCGGCGTTCACGCGGTCGGCGCCGGGCCGCCGGCGTAGACCGCGCGGTACCACAGCTCGGCGAGGACCTTGATCGACTCGTTGGCGTCGGCGCCGCCGATGATGACGTCGCGGACGATGTGGCCCTCGATCATGCCGAGCAGGGCCTGGGCGCTGACGCTGGGCGGGATGTCGGCCGGGGCGATGCCGCGGCGCTGGTCGCGGGCGATGCGGGCGGTCGCGCCCTCGACGAGGCGCATGATGAACGGGCGCCAGCCCTTCGGCATCCGCTCGCCGCGGTTGGAGTGGCGGGCGGCGAGCAGGAAGACGTCCTGGTTGGCGTTGACGACCGCGACGACGCGGGCGAGGCCCGTGCGCAGCTCGCGACGCGGCTCGCCGATGCCGTCGAGGTAGGGCGCGGCGGCCTCGTAGATCTCGTGGAATGCGCGCTGGACCAGGCGGTCGACGACCGCGTCCTTCGAGTCGAAGTAGAAGTAGACCGCGGTGCGCGACACGAAGGCGCGCTTGGCGATCGCGTCCATCGTGAGGCGCTCCCAGGGGACCTGGGCCAGGGTCTCGCGGGCGGCGTCGAGGATCGCCTCCTCGGTGGCGTTGCGGGAGCGGACGGCGACCTCTGGCGTCATCACGTCAGCAGCTCCGCGAGCCGCCCGCGCGTGTCGCCCGGGGCGACGATCTCGTCGACGTGACCGGCGGCGGCCGCGACCTGGACCGGGAGGTGGCGCTGCTCGTACTCGGCGGCGAGCTCGTCGACGTCGGCACCGGCGGCGATCGCGCGGCGCTCGACCAGCTGCACCGCCTGCTTGGCGCCCATCACGCCGATCCGCGCGTTGGGCCACGCGAGGGTGAGGGTTGCGCCGAGGTCGCGGGAGTTCATGACGATGTGTGCGCCGCCGAACGCCTGACGAAGCGTGACGGTGACGCGTGGGACGGTGGCTGTGGCGAAGGCTCTCAGGAGCGACGCCCCATGTCGAATAACCCCAGCCTGCTCCTGGGTTGCACCAGGCAGGAAACCCGGCGTGTCGGCGAGCACGACGAGCGGGATGCCGAAGCGGTCGCAGAGGCCCACGAACCAGGCGCCCTTCTCGCTCGCGGCGGCGTCGAGGCAGCCGCCGAGGTGGCGCGGCTGGTTGGCGATGACGCCGACCGGCGAGCCCTGCACCCGGGCCAGCCCGACGACCAGGTTGCGTGCCCAGCGCGGGCCGAGCTCGAGCAGCTCGCCGCCGTCGACGAGCCGTGCGACGACGTCGCGCACGTCGTAGACGCGCCGCGGCTCGTCGGGCACGGTCTCCGACGGGTCGTCCGACAGCGGCTCGCGCGGCGGATGCAGCGGCAGCGGGCCGCCGATCTGCGAAGGCATGTGCGACAGGAACGCCCGCGTCAGCTCCGCCGCCTCGACATCGCCGGAGGCCTGCAGGTGCGCCACGCCGTTGTGCGAGTGCACCTTCGGCCCTCCGAGCGCCTCGGCGGTGATGCGCTCGCGCGTGACCGCCTCGACGATCTGCGGGCCCGTGAGGAACATGCGCGCCTCCGGCCCGGCCATGACCGTCAGGTCGCCGAGTGCCGGCGAGTACGCGGCGCCGCCCGCGCAGGGGCCGCCGATCACGCTCACCTGGGGCACGCACGCCGTCGACTGCGCGCGGAAGATCGCCGCGTAGGCCTGCAGCGACGCCGTGCCCTCCTGCAGCCGCGCGCCGCCGGAGTGCGGGAAGCCCACGACCGGGCAGCCGAGCGCGTCCGCGCGTGCGATCGTGCGGGCGATCGTGTCGCCGCCCACGGCGCCCAGCGAGCCGCCGCGGTGCGTGCCGTCCTGCGCCCACGCGCACACGGCGCGGCCGTTCACGCGGCCGCTGCCGGCCACGACGCCGTCGCCGACGGCGCTGCGCAGCGGCCGGAACGTGCCCGGGTCGAACAGCAGCTCCAGGCGCACCCGCGCCAGGGGGAGGTCGTGGACGAGGTCGAAGACCGCGCTCATACCTTTGCCACCGCCAGGCAGGCGTTCTGCCCGCCGAACCCGAACGAGTTGCTTATCGCAAGCTCGATGTCCGCCGCCTCGCGCGGCGCGCCCGCGACGTGGTCGAGGTCGCACTCGGGATCGGGCTGCTCGAGGTTGACGGTCGGCGGCAGGACGCCGCGGCGGACGGCCTCGACGCATGCGAGCGCCTCGACCGCGCCCGCGGCGCCGAGCAGGTGCCCGATGTTCGACTTGGTCGACGACACGGGCGGCGCGCCACCGTTGAAGACCGCGTGGATCGCGGTGGTCTCGATGCGGTCGTTGAACGGCGTCCCGGTCCCGTGCGCGTTGAGGTAGCCCGCGTCGCCGGGCGAGGCGCCCGCGTCCGCAAGCGCCGCGCGCATCGCGTCGGCCGCGCCGCGCCCGTCCTCGGCCGGCTGCGTGATGTGGAACGCGTCGTTCGAAGCTCCGTAGCCGGCGATCCGCGCGTACACCTGCGCGCCGCGCGCGGCCGCGTGGTCGGCGCGCTCGAGCACGAGCACCGCCGCGCCCTCGCCCATGACGAACCCGTCGCGCCGCAGGTCGAACGGCCGCGACATGCCCTCGCGCGACAGCGCCCCCATGCGCCTGAACGCCGCGAGGCACAGCCCGGTCAGCGCCGCCTCGCAGCCGCCGGCCAGGACGACGTCGGCCTCGCCGCGCTCGATCATCCGCTTGGCCTCGCCGATCGCATGGCTGCCGGTCGCGCACGCCGACGCGATGCTGAACCCGGGTCCGTGGATCCCGAGCTTCATCGCGACGGTGCCCGCGGCGGCGTTGGGCATCATCATCGGCACGAAGTGCGGTGAGACCTCCCGGTCGCCGCCCTCGACCCACGCGCGGCACTCGCGCTCGAGCGTCTCCAGGCCGCCGACGCCAGTGCCGAGCACCACGCCGGTGCGCGCCGCGACATCCGGGTCTGACCCCAATGTCGCATCGAGCCCGGCCTCCGCGGCCGCCGCCAGCGCGGCCTTCACGCCGAACTGCGTGAAGCGGTCCGCCCGCCGCGCCTCCTTCGCGCTCATCGCCGGCTCGGGGTCGAACTCCGTGCAGGCGCCGACCCCGTCCGCGATCCCCGAGGCGCCGCTGAGCAGCGCGTCGAAGAACGCGTCGGGTGTCTCGCCGATCGACGTGACGACTCCGCGGCCGGTGACGACGACGTCCGTCATGCAGGTGCGCCCTCGGCGGCGAGCTCCTGGACGAGGCCGACCGCGTCGCCGACCGTCTTGATCGCCTTCAGCCGGCCGTCGGCGATCGACACGCCGAAGCGATCCTCGAGCGCCTTGACGAGCTCGACGAGGTCGAGCGAGTCGACGTCGAGGTCCTGCCAGGTCTGGTCCTCGGTCGCCTCGCGCGCGCCCGGCACCTTGATGGCGTCGAGCTCGTCGCGGATCACCTGCAGGACCTCTGTGTTCGTGGGAACCGTCATGTGGGACTCCTCCTGGTTCATGCTCCGAGCCCGCCGTCGACCGACAGCGTGGCTCCGTTGACGTACGCCGCCTCGTCGGAGACGAGGAAGCTGACGGCGGCGGCAACATCTTCAGGCTGCCCGATCCGCCCTGCGGGGATCACTCCGGCGAGGTCGCCGTTGTTGGAGAGATCCGCAGTCATGTCGGTGGCGATGAAGCCCGGCGTGATCGCGTTGCACGTCACGCCCTTGCGGGCCATCTCGCGCGCCACCGTGCGCGTGAGGCCGAGCAGGCCGGCCTTCGCCGCGACGTAGTTGGCCTGCCCGGGGTTCGCGCGCTCGGCGACCACGGACGATACGTTCACGATCCGGCCGTAGCGCGCCTTCAGCATGTCGGGCAGCGCGGCCTTCGTGCAGTTGAAGGCGCCGGTCAGGTTCGTGTCGACCACGCTGGACCAGTCGTCGTGATCCATCGAGATCGCCAGCCCGTCGGCGCGGATGCCGGCGTTGTTGATGAGCGCGAGGATCGGCCCGCGCGCGACGCGGACGCGCGCGAACGCGGCCATGACCGCGTCGCGGTCGGCGACGTCGGCGTCGGCGCGCCCGAGGCGCGCGACATCCCAGCCGTCGGCCTCGAGCCGGTCGGCGATCGCGGCGCCGATGCCGCGCGTTCCGCCGGTGACCACCGCACAGCCCTGGTCACGCGGTGACATACGCGCGCTCCTTCCACGACACGATGCCGGCGCCCCAGGCGAAGCCCGCCCCGAAGGCGGCGAGCCCGACGGTCGCGCCGGGCGACAGCAGCCCGTCGCGCTCGGCCTGCGACAGCGCCAGCGGGATCGAGGCCGACGACGTGTTGCCCACGCGGTCGACGTTCAGCGCGAGCTTCTCCGCCGGCAGCCCGAGCTCGGCCGCGGCCGCCTCGATGATGCGCGCGTTGGCCTGGTGGGCGACGAACAGGTCGAGGTCATCCGCGGTCAGCCCGGCGCGGTCCAGCGCGGCCTGCGTCGCCTCGACCATGCGCGCGACGGCGTGGCGGTAGACCTCGCGGCCCTCCATGCGCAGCACGCGCTCGTCGCGCGAGGCGTAGAGCAGGTCCGCGTGCGTGCCGTCGGAGCGCAGCTCGAAGGCCCCGCAGCCACGTTCGAGCTCGCCGCCGGCGACAACGACGGCGCCCGCGCCATCACCGAACAAGACCGCGGTTCCGCGGTCGCCCGGATCGATGATGCGCGACAGCGCCTCGGCGCCGACGACGAGCACGAGTCCCGCGCGGCCGGATTCGACGAGCGCCGCGGCCTGGTCGAGCGCATAGATGAAGCCTGCGCAGGCGGCGTTGACGTCGACCGCGGCCGCCTCGTTCGAGCCCACGCGGCGCGCGACCTCGGGCGCCAGCCCGGGTGTCAGCTGGTCGGGCGTGATCGTCGAGACGATCACGTGGTCGACGTCCTCGCCCCGCCGGCCCGCATCGGCGAGCGCCTCCATGCAGGCGTCGACAGCGATGTCGGCGAGCGTCTGGCGCCCGTTGAGCCAGTAGCGCGAGCGGATCCCGGTGCGGCGCACGATCCACTCGTCGCTGGTGTCGAGGTTCGCCGCGAAGTGGTCGTTGCCGAGCCGGTGCTCGGGCAGCGCGGTGCCGACGCCGAAGATGCCCGCCTTCACATGCTTCATGCCGCCACCGCCAGCGTGCGCTTCACCATGCCGGTGAGCACGGCGCCAGGGCCCAGCTCGACGAAGCGCTCGACGCCGTGGGCGCGCAGCGCCAGCAGCGTCTCGCGCCAGCGCACGGGCTTGAGAAGGTTCTCCGCGAGTTCGCGCCGGACGTCCACGAACGGCGCCGCCGAGCCGTTGGACCAGACCGGGAACGCGGGCTCGCCGATCGGCGTAGCGGCCAGCGCCGCGCGCAGCCTGTCGGCCGCCGGCTCCATCAGCGGCGAGTGGAACGCGCCCGCGACGTCGAGCTTCATCGCGCGCGCCCCCGCGTCGTTGCGCGCCAGCTCGACGGCCGTCTCGATCATCTCGAGCGGCCCGCTCAGGACCACCTGGCCGGGCGCGTTGTCGTTGGCGATCGTCAGGCCCAGGCCGCGCGCCAGCTCGGAGACCGCGTGCGAGTCGCCGCCGAGCATCGCCACCATCCCGCCGGGCTGCGCGGCCGCGGCGTCCTGCATCGCGGCGGCGCGCTCGTCGACGAGGAGGAGCGCGTCGTCGAACGTGAGCGCGCCGGCCGCGTGCAGGGCCGCGTACTCGCCGAGCGAATGCCCGGCGGCGGCGCCCTCCTGGCCTCCCTCGTGCGCGTCCCAGGCGCACGCGCAGACCAGGAAGATCGCGGGCTGCTGCACCCGGGTCCCCATGCCGAGGTCCGCGAAGGGGTCGTACCCCAGAAGTTCCAGGCCGCGCTCGAACAGCGGCGTGCCGCGCCACGTGGCGTCCATGTCCGCCGCGTGGCTGCCCTGCCCAGGAAAGAGAAGCGCGGAGCCAGCCATGCGCTTCATCCCACACCAAGATCGCGCCCATGTTGCTCACGTTCGACAACGCGGGCGGAAGTGTCGAGTGGGTAAACGCGGGCGTTCGGATGAAAGCCCACCACGCCGCCGAGGAAACGCGCCGCTTTGCGGACCGTGCAGGCCTGCGTTCGTCGCCTGACTCAGCGCTGCAGCGTGTCGAGCTTCGCCTGGGTGCGCATCTCGCTGAGGATGCGCTCCAAGCGGGGCTCGGTGTCGTCGTCGACGTGCGTCATCGTCGCGGCGACCGCGGGGTGCACCGACGCGATGAGCCGGTGCATCTCGTGGGCGACCGCGCGGTAGCTCGGGTGCCCCTCGCGTCCTGAGCGCAGCTCGATCAGCTGCATCGCCTCGCGCGCGTTGAGGTCCATGACGTAGCGGATGCGGTAGCCGAGGCAGAGCGCGTACATGGCGGTCCGCTGATCGTGCTCGGCGGCCAGCCGCTCCCACTCGGCGGCCGAGGTCTCGAGCGCGCGGCGGTAGTCGTCGCCGCACCCGGCGGCCTCGACCTCCTCCGGCACCCCGGCGCCCAGGTGCGGCGTCAGCAGCTGCCACTGCACGGTCAGCATCCGGTGGCGCTGCAGGTCGCGGAACGCGCCGTAGTCCGAGACGACCTCGAAGCGGTAGCGCAGCGCCTCGTAGCCGCGGCCGGGCCGGTGGCGGCGGTTGGCGCGCGCGCCGACCAGGTCGCTCAGCAGCTGCGCCCGCTCGCCGGCGCCGAGCGCGCTCAGGCGGATGCGCGCCTCCTCCTCGCCGCAGCCGGCGGCCTCGAACAGCAGCGCCGCGAGCAGCGCGTCCTCGTCGCCGTCGACGTGCAGCAGCTTGACCGACGGCCGGTCGCCCTCGCCGTCGCCGCCCTCCAGTCCCAGCCGCTGCACCCAGCGCGCCGCCGCCGCGTCGCGCTCGCGCAGGTAGGAGACCCATTCGCCGCCGCGGTCGGGCCGCTCCACGCGCGCCACGAACGACGGCATCACGGCCTTGACGGCGTGGAGGATGCCGGCGCCGGCATCCCGCGCCTCCGGCAGCGGGTGCGCCAGCAGGTGCAGGATCAGCTGCTCGTAGGTCTGGCCGGTGGCGAAGATCCCCATGTGCGACAGCGCGGCCGCGGGCAGGACGCCGCGCAGCAGGTCCAGCGCCTTCGCCTTCACGGCCCGCGTGCGAGCGGGCGATGCGTCGCCCGGGAAGCTCTCGTCGACCCAGGCGGACACGCGCGGGAGCGTGTCGGCGTAGATGCCGAAGATCGTGTCCATCGCGCGCTCGTATTCCTCGCCGAGCGCCGGGTCGCGGTGGTAGCGGTACCCGCCGCCGGGCATCGGCGCGTCGTAGGCGATGTAGCGCGTCGACTGCTCCAGGTAGGCGCCCAGCCGTGGGCGCTGCAGGACCTTCGTGAGCACGTTGGACACCCATTCGCACGCGATGTGGGCTCCACCGAGCTGGGCGACCGAGTCGTCGCCGTAGCCGAGGAAGATCGTCTCGTACAGCTTGGCCGCGCGCTCGCCCTCGGCGTCGTCGTAGGTGGCGGCGACCTCCGGCAACGAGTCGCTGAACTCGTCCAGGAACAGGCGCCGCAGCGTCCCCGGATAGCGCGAGTAGCGGGCGAAGAGCGCTCCCTTGACCGTCTCGGGCAGGTTCACCAGCGCGAAGACGGGGCGGTCGAGGTTCGTGAAGTGCGGGGCGAGGAGGGCTCGCTCGGCGTCGGTGAAGGTCTCGGCCACGGAGTTCATGGGGCCGGGGCAGGCTAGCGCGACGGCGGATGGCAACTATCTCCACCGGAAAGATAGGAATAGTGTATTGTCCGCAATCCCGATTACCTGACTTGACTTTGGAGGCACCCTTCTTGAAACGCACGCTCTCTGTTGCCGTCGTCGCCGTCGCCGCCCTGGTTGCGGCGGGCTGCGGCGGCGCGGCGGACACGAAGGACGCGACGGCCGCGACCGGCGGGGGCGGGGCGAAGAAGCTCGCCCTCGTCGCCTACTCCACGCCGCAGGTCGTCTACGACCAGCTCATCCCGGCGTTTCGCAAGACGGCGGCCGGTGGCGACACATCGTTCAGCGAGTCCTTCGGCGCCTCCGGCGACCAGAGTCGCGCGGTCGAGTCCGGCCAGGCCGCCGACATCGTCGCGTTCTCGCTCGCGACCGACATCACGCGCCTGGTCAAGGACGGGATCGTCGCCTCCGACTGGGCATCCGGCCCGACGAAGGGGATCGTGTCCGACTCGGTCGTGACCCTCGTCGTGCGCAAGGGCAACCCCAAGCACGTCGAGACGTGGGACGACCTGCTGAAGCCCGGCGTCCAGGTGCTCACCCCGAACCCGTTCACGTCGGGCAGCGCGCGCTGGAACCTGATGGCGGCGTACGGCGCCCAGCTCGAGCAGGGCAAGAGCGAGGCGCAGGCGCTGGCGTACATCAAGGAGCTGATCACGAAGCACGTGGCCGTGCAGGACAAGAGCGGCCGCGACGCGCTGAACACCTTCACCAGCGGCAAGGGCGACGTCCTCATCTCGTACGAGAACGAGGCGATCACCGCCCAGCAGAAGGGCAAGGACGTCGACTACGTCACGCCCGGCGACACGATTCTGATCGAGAACCCGATCGCGGTCACCAAGAGCTCGAAGAACCCCGCGCAGGCGAAGGCCTTCGTCGACTACGCGCTCTCGCCGGCCGGCCAGCAGGTGTTCGCCGACCACGGCTACCGGCCGGTCGACAAGGCCGTCTTCAAGCGCAACGCGAGCACGTTCCCGACCCCGAAGGGCCTGTTCACGATCGACGACCTCGGCGGCTGGGACAAGGTCGCGACCGAGTTCTTCGATCCGCAGATCGGCTCCTTCGCCAGGATCGAGGCGGACGCGGGGGTCTCCACTGCCAAGTGAGGCCCTCACCCTTCCGGCCCGGGCGCGCGCGGCGAGGCCTGCGCGCGCCGGGCTGCTCGGGCTCGGGGTGGCGACGATCTGGCTGAGCCTGATCGTCCTGATCCCGCTGGCCGCAGTGGTGGCGAAGTCCACGGACGGCCCGTTCTGGGAGACCGTCGGCAGTCGCCAGGCGGTGTCCGCGCTCGAGCTCACGGTGCTCGCCTCGATCGGGGTCGCGGCGATCAACGCCGTCATGGGCACGCTGGTCGCGTGGGTGCTCGTCCGCGACTCGTTCCCGGGCAAGGGCGTCGTCAACGCGCTCATCGACCTGCCCTTCGCGCTGCCGACGATCGTCGCGGGCATCACGCTGCTGGCGCTGTGGGGCCAGCACGTCGCCTACACGCGCACCGCGATCGTGCTGGCACTGCTGTTCGTGACACTGCCGTTCGTGGTGCGCTCGGTGCAGCCGGTGCTGCTCGAGCTCGACGCGGAGATGGAGGAGGCGGCAGCGTCGCTCGGCGCGCGCCCGCTGACGATCTTCCGGCTCATCGTGCTGCCGAATCTCGCACCCGCGATCGCGTCAGGCGCGGCGCTCGGCTTCGCGCGCGCCGTCGGGGAGTTCGGGTCGGTCGTGCTGGTGAGCGGGAACATCCCGTTCAAGACCCAGGTCGCGTCCGTCTTCATCTTCAACCAGGTCGAGTCCGACAACACGCCTGGAGCGGCCGCGGTAGCCGTCGTGCTGATGGCGATCTCGCTCCTCGTGCTGTTGATCATCCGGCGGCTCGGGCGATGAGCCGCGTCGGGCTACGAGCCGTGGCGCTCGCGTACCTGGCCGTCCTGCTGCTGGTGCCGGTCGGCGTCGTCTTCTACAAGACGTTCGAGCACGGGCTCGGCGCCGTGTTCGACTCTGTCACCACGCCCGCCGCGATCCATGCCTTCTGGCTGACGATCGAGGTCGCCGTGATCGCGGTGCCGCTGAACGCCGCCTTCGGTGTGATCACCGCGCTCGCGCTCGTTCGCGGCCGTTGGCGCGGCAAGAGCCTCGTCAACGCCATCATCGACCTGCCGTTCGCGATCTCGCCCGTCGTGATCGGCCTGGCGCTGATCCTGGTCTACGGGCGCAACGGCTGGCTCGGCAGCTGGCTCAGCGACCACGGGATCCAGATCATCTTCGCGGTCCCCGGCATGGTGCTCGCGACGATCTTCGTGTCGCTGCCGTTCGTCGTGCGCGAGGTCGCCCCGGTCCTGCGCGAGATCGGCGACGAGCAGGAGCAGGCGGCGGCGACGCTGGGAGCTTCGAGCTGGCAGACCTTCTGGCGCGTCACGCTGCCGTCGATCCGGTGGGGCATCGCCTACGGCGTCGTGCTTTCGACTGCGCGCGCGATCGGCGAGTTCGGCGCGGTCAGCATCGTCAGCGGCAAGGTCGCGGGCCAGACGGAGACGCTGACGCTGCTCGTCGAGAAGCGCTACGGCAACTTCGACGTCGCGGGCGCCTACGCCGCGTCCGCGCTGCTGGCGCTGATCGCCCTGGCGACGCTGCTCGCCATGACTGTCATCAATCCACGGAAGGAGCCTGCGTGATCGCCGTTCGCGACATCAGCAAGCGGTTCGGTGCGTTCGAGGCGCTGCACGACGTGTCGCTCGAGGTGCCGGCCGGTTCGTTGACGGCGCTGCTCGGGCCGTCGGGCTCGGGCAAGTCCACGCTGCTGAGGATCATCGCCGGCCTGGAGTTCCCCGACAGCGGCAGCGTCCTGATCGCCGGCGACGACGCGACCGCCAGGCCGCCCCAGCAGCGCGGGATCGGGTTCGTCTTCCAGCACTACGCGGCGTTCAAGCACATGACGGTTCACGACAACGTCGCGTTCGGGCTACGGGTGCGCAAGCGCCCGCGCCCGGAGATCGACGCGCGAGTGAAGGAGCTCCTCGGGATCGTCGGGCTGGCCGGCTACGCGGATCGGCACCCGTCGCAGCTGAGCGGCGGGCAGCGCCAGCGGATGGCGCTAGCGCGCGCGCTGGCGGTCGAGCCGGAGGTGCTACTGCTCGACGAGCCGTTCGGCGCGCTCGACGCGAAGGTGCGCGCGGAGCTGCGCTCGTGGCTGCGCCGCCTGCACGACGAGGTCCACGTGACGACCGTGCTCGTCACGCACGACCAGGAGGAGGCGATGGAGGTCGCGGACCGGATCGCAGTGCTCAACGAGGGGCGCGTCGAGCAGGTGGGCGGCCCGCGCGAGCTCTACGAGCGCCCGGCCAACGATTTCGTGATGGGCTTCCTCGGGCCGGTGACGCGGATCGGCGCCGAGCTCGTCCGGCCGCACGACCTGAAGATCGCGCCGCTGCCCGAGCCGGGATCGGCGGAGGCCCAGGTCACACGAGTCGTGCACCTCGGCTTCGAGGTGCGCGTCGAGCTCGCGCTCGCCGACGGCGGTGAGACGAGCGTGCAGCTCACGAAGAGCGAGGCCGACGAGCTCGAGCTCGCGGACGGCGACATCGTCCATGTCCGGACGCTCGGCGGCCGAACGAGGATCAGCGCCTGACCCAGGCCTCGGGGTCGTCGGCGAGCCTGTCGACGCGCGCGGGCAGCTTCCCGTCGACGAGGTCGGCGAGCGTGACGTTCTCGAGCACGCTCCTGAGGCTTGCCCGGACCGCGACCCACACGCGGCCGAGCGACTCGGCCGAGCCGGTGAACTGGATGTTCTCGGGCGCCTCGCCGCGCACCGCCGCGAGCGGCCCCTCGACCGCTCGGATGATGTCGGCGACGCTGATCTCCTTCGCCGGCTTCGCGAGCCAGTAGCCGCCCTCGGCGCCGCGCTGGCTGCGGACGATCCCCGCCTGGCGCATGTCGCCGAGGATGTTCTCGAGGAACCGCAGCGGGATGTCCTGCGCGCGGGCGATCACGTCGCCCTTCGTCGGGCCCTCCTTCGCGCTGGCGAGCTCCGTCGCGGCACGGACCGCATAGTCGGCCTTCGCCGAGATTCGCATCGCCGCGCATTCTTTCGGATGCGCGTGCTACTCGTCTTCCGTCGACTGCTCGCGGTCCAGCTCCTCCTCGCCGGGGTCCGCGCCCTCCTCGTTGACCTCGGGGTAGCCCTCGCCGACGTCCTGGCCCCGCGGGTCCTCGCTGTGGTCGGGCTCTCGCTGCTCGCTCATGTCCTGTTTCTTACCCACGCGGACGGGTTCCGGCTCACCGCGCCGGGAAGACTCATGACATGAACATGCCGGACCGCGCAGTCGTGTCGATCGGGCCCGCGATCAGCCTCGCGTTCATCCTCGGCCTGATCGCGGCGATGGAGCTGCTGAACCGGGGCGCCCGCTGGCAGCTGGGCGCCATCGGCTTCGTCGTCGTGGCGGTCACCGGCCCGCTCTCGGTCATCGGCCTGCGGGCCGGCCTCGGCGACCGTCTCGTCGTCGGCGTCCTGCGCGGCCTCCTCGCGGCCTGCGCGTTCGCCCTGATCTACCTCGGCATGATCAAGTTCGCGAGCCTCGGCGAGATCGCGCTCGGCCTCGGCCTCTTCCTCGCCGGCGGCCTGGCCATCCTGGCGGTCGCGCAGCTCCGCGTGCGACTGGTGGGACAGTCCCCTCAGTCGCAGATCAGAACAGACCGGTCAGCGCGCGGCCCGCGTGCTTGACGAGGTTGAAGAGCGGCGACGGGACGATGCCGCCCGCGAGGGTCGCGATGCCGAACAGCACCGCGACGAAGACCACCTCTGGCTCCGCGGCGCGGATGCCCTCGGAGGTGGCGATGGCCGGCTCGAGCGGGTCGGTGGCCGAGCCGCCGGCCAGCGCCGGGCGGCCGCCCGGCCCGACCGCTGACGGGACGAGCGCCGTCTCGGGCTCCGGGCGCATCCAGACGGCGGCGATGACCCGCAGGTAGTACGCAAGCGAGATCATCGAGCCCACGACGATGAACACGCCGAGCCACGTGTAGCCGCCGTCGACGCTGGCCTCGATGAGGTAGATCTTCCCGATGAAGCCGGCCGTGCCGGGGATGCCGGCCAGCGAGAGCATCGCCAGCGTCATCGGCCACGCGAGCAGCGGCCGCGCGGCGCCCAGGCCGGCGACCGAGTCGATGTGGTCGCCCAGGCCGGTCTCGCGCTCGCGCGCGACGATCACCGCGAACGCGGCGAGGTTCATCGCGAGGTACACCGCGAGGTAGAAGACCGTCGCCTTCACGCCGAGCTGCGTCGACACGACCACGCCCGCGAGCAGATAGCCCGCCTGCGCGACGCCCGACCACGCGAGCAGCCGCTTCAACGAGGTCTGCGCCAGCGCGCCGACGTTGCCGACGATGATCGTCGTCGCAGCCAGCGCGGCCATGATCGGCCCCCAGTCGGCCTGCGAGTCGATCAGCGCCACGTCGAACAGGCGCAGCAGCACGCCGAACGCGGCGGCCTTCGTCGCCACCGCCATGAACGCCGTCACCGGCGTCGGCGCGCCCTCGTAGACGTCCGGCGTCCACTGGTGAAACGGCGCCACCGAGGCCTTGAACGCCAGGCCCGTGAGCGTCAGCGCGATGCCGGTCAGGAACAGCACGTCGGTGCCGATCCCGCCGGCGCCCGCGGCTTTCGCGATGCCGGAGAAGTCCGTCGACCCCGTCGCGCCGTAGAGCATCGCCAAGCCGTAGACCAGCGTCGCCGAGCCGACCGAGCCGACGATCAGGTACTTCAGCCCCGACTCCAGCGACGTCGCGCGCCGCATCTCCGTCGCACACAGCACGTAGAGCGGGATCGAGAGCAGCTCGAACGCCACGAACAGCGTGATCGTGTTCTGCGCCTCGACCAGCAGCACCATGCCGGCGATCGACGTCAGCATCAGCGAGAAGTACTCGCCGTGCGCGGCTTCGACCGGGGCGGCCGCCCGCCACGACAGCAGCACCGCCGCGATCCCCGCCGTGAAGATGATGAGCATCAGGACGAGCGCCAGCCCGTCGATCCGCAGCGCCGCCGACACAAGGTCCGCATGGCGGTCCCACTGCCAGATCGCCAGCCCCATCGCCGCGCCCAGCGACGCGACCGCCGCGCCCGGCACCAGCGCGTGGCGCACGAACCGCGGCCGCAGGAGGCCCATGAGCAGCGTCAGCGTCGCGCCGCCGAACAGCGCGAG
>Ga0308175_100001245_pt1 | contig 17155 bp, 15 predicted proteins | sample PhyCR1_3_FD_203893 | JGI IMG/M metagenome (GOLD analysis project Ga0308175, IMG submission 203893) | Soil microbial communities from UC Gill Tract Community Farm, Albany, California, United States - DLSLS.C.R1 | ecosystem: Environmental > Terrestrial > Soil > Agricultural land | place: USA...
CACCGACCCCGGGCACTACGACTTCGGTGGCAGGCGCTGCGTGAAGGACCTGCGGCCGTCGCGGGTGCGCCGCGGCGGGGCCGGGGACGTCGAGATCCGCTTCCGGCACAACTGCTTCAAGCACGACGAGGATCTTCTCGTCCGCTACACCGGGGTCTCCCGTTTCCAGTCCGACGTCCTGGGCAGCTGCGACCCCGCCTCGCTCGGTGATGTGATCCTCGACGAGATACTCCCGGGCCCGGCCGGCTGCACCCACGAGCTGGCCTGCCGGCCGGGCACGCTGGTGGTCGCCTGCCGGGATCTGGTGGCCGAGTGGATACCGGCCGACTGCCCCGACGCGGTGCCGCGCGCGTGAACCGGCCCATCCGCGGCGCCGGGTTCCGGCCGTGGCCTACGCTGGTCGGGTGACGACCCCGGAAGCTGAGCAGTCCCAGGCACCGCGGCCCGAGGAACGGCTGGAACAGGCCGTGCGGGCAGCCGAGCAGGCGTTGATCGAGTACGAGATCGCCGTGGAGACGTTCCGCGTCGAGGTCGAGAACTTCTCCCGGCTGCACGAGCAGAAGCTCGGTCCGCTCTATATGCGCATCGAGCACCTGGACGCGGAGATCGCCGAGGCGAAGGCCGCCCGTACCGGGGACCCGGAGGACATCCGCCGGGCCGAGGAGGCCCGGGCGCATGTGCTGCCGATCCCCGGCGTCGAGGAACTGCTGCACGGCTGGATGGACGGCCACGGCCTGTTCCCGGAGGCCTCCGCCATGCTCACCGACCAGGCGGTACGCCCTCCCGAGCGGGTGCGGCCCAGCGATGAGGCCCGCAAGCTCTACCGCGAGCTGGCCCGTAAGGCCCACCCCGACCTCGCCCAGGAGGAAGAGGAGCAGCAGCGGCGCGAGGAGTTCATCAGCCGCGTCAACGCCGCCTACGCCCGCGGCGACGAGGCGCTGCTCAGGGAGCTGGCCGAGGAGTGGGCGGCGGGCCCGGTGCCGCCCGAGCGACGGCCGAGCCCCGCCGACGAGCTGTACGCCCGCCTGGAGTGGCTCTCCCAGCGCAAGGAGCTGCTCACTCTGGTCGCCCGCGAGCTCGAGGAGGGTGCCATCGCCGGCATGCTGCGGCTGGCCCCGGACGACCCGGACGGCCTGCTCGACGAGATCGCCGGCCGGCTGCGCGCCGACATCGAGCAGCGGGAGACCGAACTGGCGGCCCTCCAGGCCCAGGGCTGACCCCGCCGTCCTTCCGGTAGCGTCGGGGGCATGAGTTTTGGAGCTGGGGTGCCCACCGTCGAGGTCACGGATCTCAAGGACGACGACTTCCTGCTGGACGTCCGCGAGGACGAGGAGTGGCAGGCCGGTCACGCCGATGGCGCGCTGCACATCCCCATGAGCGAGTTCGTGGCCCGGTACGGCGAGCTGACCGAGGCCGCCCCGCAGGACGGCCGGGTGCATGTGATCTGCCGGTCCGGAGGGCGTTCGGCGCAGGTCGCGATGTATCTGATCCAGCAGGGCGTCGACGCGGTGAACGTCGACGGCGGCATGCAGGTCTGGCAGGCCGCGGGCCGTCCCGTGGTCACCGACGCCGGGGCGCCGGGCGCCGTCGTCTGATCCGCGTCGTCTGATCCGCGCGGCCCGGCCCCGGTCGGCCGGATCCCGGTGGCCCGGCCCGGGCGGGTGGGCCGCCGGCGGGTGACCGGGCCTTTCCCCGTACGCCGGGCGGGAACTCAGCGGTCGAAGTCCAGCTCCGCCTTCTCCGTCACCGGATGCGACTCGCAAGCCGGCGGCTGCTCGTACCGCCTGGCCGGTCGTCCGCCCCGGCGCACGACGTGGTGATGGCCACGGCCTCCGGTGGTTCCCCGGGGCTGCGCCCGGCGGGCGCGGCTGAGTACCGTTCCGTGCGGGCGCCGAGCAGTGGCGCCCGTGAACCATGCGGCGCCTGTGGCGGGCGGCCGTACGACGTCGGCGGAAATCGGGGATCGGGGCGGAATGGACGCGTACGACGAGGACTCGCACAACCGGCGGGGGCCGGACGGGTCGAAGGGGGCGCGTCTCCCGGAGAGCGGCACGGACGGGCACGAGCCGCCGGGCGCCGGTGGGGAGGGAAACGGGCCGTCGGTCACGGGTGCGGCCGCAGACGAGTCGCCGGCCGACGACACGGAGCGCGATGAGTCCTCGGCCGTGCGTACGGACGCGCACGAGTCCTCGGCCGTGGGCACGCCCGCGAACGAGCAGCCGCCCGTGGACACGGACCCCGTCGGCGGCGCCGAGCCGGCGGCCCCGTCCCGTACCGGCGTCGCCGCCCTCTCCCCCCGCTACCAGGTCGGAGCGGCGGTGGCGCTCGCGGCCGTCGCCGTCGCCGCCTGCGTGCACCTGGGGATGGTGTTCCTGAGCCTCGCGCCCGCGAACACGGTGACCAAGCAGCACGGCAAGGCGATCGAGGAGTGGGTGTATCCCGAGTTCGAGCAGAACTGGAAGCTGTTCGCACCGAACCCGCTGCAGCAGAACATAGCCGTGCAGGTCCGCGCCGAGGTGCGGACGAAGGACGGTGATCTGCGCACCACCGGCTGGAGGGACCTCTCCGCCCGCGACGGTGCCGCGATTGACGGCAACCTGCTGCCGAGCCACACCCAGCAGAACGAGCTGCGCCGCGCCTGGGACTTCCTCGCCGCCACGCACGGCACCGACAACCGTCCGGTGGGCCTGCGCGGCGCACTGTCCGAGACGTACATGCGCCGGATCGTGACGATGCGCCTGTACCGGGAGGACGCGATCGGTCGGCAGGGCCTCGTCCAGCGCGTGCAGGTCCGCTCCCGGACCACCAATGTGCAGCCGCCCGTGTGGAGCCGCGAACGGTTCTCGAGCAAGCCCGTCTACCGCGTGCTGCCCTGGTGGACGGTGACCGCCGACGAGGCCGCGGGAGGTGTGGCGTGAACGGTCTGTCCCTGACGCTCTCGCGGGGCATCGCCCGCGTCACCGAGTCCGCCCTCGGCCGGTACCAGAGCGCCTTGATCCGCATCGGCTTCTCCGGTACCTGGCTGCTGTTCCTGCTGCGCGAGTTCCCCCACCGCCGGGAGATGTACGGTCCCGACGGTCCCTGGAGCTGGGACCTCGGCCGGCAGCTCACCGACGAGAACCACGCCTTCACGGCCCTGATGTGGTCCGGCGGAGGCGCCTGGTTCGAGATCTTCTATGTGCTGGCGATCCTCGCCACGGCGGCGCTGCTGCTCGGCTGGCGCACCCGGACCGCCTCCGTGCTGTTCATGGTGGGTGTGCTGTCGCTGCAGAACCGCAGCGTCTTCATGGGCGACGGCGGCGACAACGTCCTGCACCTGATGGCCTTCTACCTGGTGTTCACCCGCTGCGGCCAGGTGTGGTCGCTCGACGCCCGGCGGGCGGACCGCGAGGCCGCGGCACGCGCCCGTGGCGAGCGGGTCCGCCCCGACCGGCTGGGGCCGGCGCTGTGGGCGGTGCTGGGCCTGGTGCTCGCCGGTGTGTCGCTGACGGGCCGGCTGTTCGACAACGGCTGGCTGGTGCCCTCGCTGCTGTGGACGGTCTGGGCCGTGCTCGGCCTGTGGGCGGTGGTACGGCGCCGGGCGAGGTCCGAGGAGCCGCGGATCCTGCTGGACGTGATCGCCAACGTCCTGCACAACGGCGCCCTGTTCGTGATCATGGCGGAGGCCTGCCTGATCTACGCCACGGCCGGCTGGTACAAGATCCAGGGCTCGCGCTGGCAGGACGGCACCGCCGTCTACTACCCGCTCCACCTGGACTACTTCTCGCCCTGGCCGGCCCTTGCCGACCTGATGTCCTCCAGCGGCACGATCATGATGGCCGTCACCTACGGCACGGTCATGGTGCAGGTCGCCTTCCCGTTCACGCTGTTCAACCGGCGGGTGAAGAACGTCCTGCTGGTGCTGATGATGCTCGAGCACGCGGTGATCGCGGTCGTCCTCGGGCTGCCGTTCTTCTCGCTGGCCATGATCACGGCGGACGCCGTCTTCCTGCCGACGTCCGTCCTGCTGCTGCTCGGCGGCTGGGCGGCACGCGCGCGTGAGCGGCTGGTGCGGCGCGGCCGGGACGAGGACCCCGTGCTGCCGGCGCCGCGCGCCTCCGAGGAGACCGCCCCGGGCTCGGCCGAGGAGCGTGCGCCGGGCCACGTAGGGTTCAGCGCATGACCGATCCCCTGGCCCGCTGGCGGGCGAGCGCCGGTACCGCCGTGCTGCTGGACGGCTTCCACGCCCTCAAGCACGCGCTGCGCTTCGGCGCTCAGGTCCCGGTGGCGGTCACCACCGACCGCGGGGCGGCGCTCGCCCTCGCCGAGGAGCTGGCCGGGGACGTCAGGGACTTGCTGGACGAGCTGCTGACCGAGGTGCCCGCGGCGACGTACTCCTCGCTCGTGCCGCGGCCCCATCCCACCGGGGTGGCGGCGCTGGCCGTGCGGCCGTCCCGTGAGGACAATCTGCGCTCGCTCGCCCGTACGCCCCGGCCGGCGCCGGTCGTGGTCCTCGACAACCCGCGCAACCTGGGCAACGCCGGCGCCGTGATCCGACTGGCCGCCGGTTTCGGGGCGACCGGTGTCGTCACCACGGGCACTCTCGACCCCTGGCACCCCACCGTGGTGCGCGGCGGTGCGGGACTGCACTTCGCGACGGCCGTGGAGCGGCTCGGTGCCGACGAGCTGCCCGCCGGACCGCTGTTCGCCCTCGACCCGGAGGGCGAGGACATCCGGGGTGTCAGGCTGCCCGACGACGCCGTGCTGGCCTTCGGCTCGGAGCGCAGCGGTCTGTCGCCCGAGGTGCGTGGGCGGGCCGAGCATCTGCTGGCGCTGCCGATGCGGCCCCAGGTCTCCAGCTACAACCTGGCCACCAGCGTGGCCATGACGCTGTACCACTGGAGTGCCACCGGGGGCGCGGCGACGGCGCCCCCGGCGGTCACGGATTCCTAGGCCTGGTGGCGGACCTCCACCACCCGGAAGCGGTTGGCGACGAACGCGCCGTCGGTGAGGGCCGCGTTGGCCGCCGGGTTGCCGCCCGAGCCGTGGAAGTCGGAGAAGGCGGCCGTCTGGTTCACGTACACCCCGCCGGTCAGGTTGAGCGACAGCTGGGCGGCCTCCTCCAGGCAGACCTCCTCGACGGCCCGCTCGGCCTCCGGGTCGGTGGTGTACGCGCCGACCGTCATCGCGCCCTTCTCGCGGACGGTGCGGCGCAGCAGCTCCACCGCGTCGGCCACCGAGTCGACCGCGACGGCGAAGGAGACGGGGCCGAAGCACTCGCTCATGTAGGCGGCCTCGTCGTCCGGCTTGGCGCCGTCCAGCTTGACGATCACCGGTGTGCGGACCACCGCGCCGGGGAAGTCCGGGTTGGTGATCTCCCGGGAGGCAAGGACGACCTCGCCGAGGCCGGCGGCCGCTTCCAGGCGGGCCTTCACGTCCGGGTTGACGATCGCGCCCAGCAGGGCGTTCGCGCGCGCGTCGTCGCCGAGCAGGCCGTCGACGGCGCGGGCGAGGTCGGCGGTCACCTCGTCGAAGGTCCTGTGGCCCTCGTCGGTGCGGATGCCGTCGCGCGGGATCAGCAGGTTCTGCGGGGTCGTGCACATCTGGCCGCTGTACAGGGACAGCGAGAAGGCCAGGTTGGACAGCATCCCCTTGTAGTTGTCGGTCGACTCCACGACGACCGTGTTGACGCCGGCCTTCTCCGTGTAGACCTGCGCCTGGCGGGCGTTGGCCTCCAGCCAGTCGCCGAAGGACGTCGATCCGGTGTAGTCGATGATGCGGATCTCGGGGCGGGTGGCGAGGGCCTTGGCGATGCCCTCGCCGGGGCGCTCGGCGGCCAGTGCCACGAGGTTCGGGTCGAATCCGGCCTGGGTGAGCACCTCCCGCGCGATGTGCACGGTCAGCGCGAGCGGCAGTACCGCGTGCGGGTGGGGCTTGACCAGGACGGCGTTGCCGGTCGCCAGCGAGGCGAACAGGCCCGGGTAGCCGTTCCAGGTGGGGAAGGTGTTGCAGCCGATGACCAGGCCGATGCCGCGCGGGACCGGAGTGAACCGCTTGGTCAGCGCCAGCGGGTCGCGCTTGCCCTGCGGCTTGGTCCACTCGGCGGTGTCGGGCGTGCGGACCTGCTCCACGTACGCGTACGCCACCGCTTCCAGGCCGCGGTCCTGGGCGTGCGGGCCGCCCGCCTGGAGCGCCATCATGAAGGCCTGGCCGCTGGTGTGCATGACCGCGTGCGCGAACTCGTGCGTCCGGTCGCTGATCCGCTTGAGGATCTCCAGGCAGACCACCGCGCGCGTCTCCGCGCCCGCGTCCCGCCAGGCGCGCTGTCCGGCCTTCATCGCGGGCAGCAGCACGTCGAGGTCCGCGTGCGGGTAGGTCACACCGAGCTCGATGCCGTAGGGGGAGACCTCGCCGCCCACCCAGTCGTCCGTGCCGGGCTGGCCGAGGTCGAGGCGGGTGCCGAGGACGGCGTCGAAGGCGGCCTTGCCGGCCGCCGCGTCCAGGCTGCCCCGTTCCCCGTACGCCTTGGGGTGCTCGGGGTGCGGGGACCAGTACGCGCGCGTGCGGATCGCTTCCAGGGCCTGGTCGAGCGTGGGCCGGTGCCTGGCGATCAGGTCGTGCGCGGTCAGTTCGGCGGCCATGCGGGACCAACTCCTCGTCTCAGGAACTCTTCCTCGAGTTCATGACCTGGGCGGAAACAGAGGCAGGAACGGGTAGACAGGGCTAGAGTAACCGAACGATCGGTCGGGACAAGGGGGCCTGCCGCATCTGTGGACAACCCCGTGCGGGAGGATCGCGCACATGACAGCACTCGACCTCAGCAGCCCCGTGGCCGTCGTCGGCACCGGCACCATGGGCCAGGGCATCGCCCAGGTCGCGCTGGTGGCGGGCCACCCCGTGCGGCTCTACGACACCCTGCCCGGGCGGGCCCGGGAGGCGGCCGACGCGATCGGCGCCCGCCTCGACCGGCTCGTGGAGAAGGACCGGCTCACCGGCGCCGAGCGGGACGCGGCCCGTGCCAGGCTCACCCCCGCGGCGAGCCTGGCCGAGCTGGCCGACTGCGCGCTGGTCGTGGAGGCCGTCCTGGAGCGGCTGGAGGCCAAGCAGCAGCTCTTCGGCGAGCTGGAGGACGTCGTCTCCGAGGACTGCCTGCTCGCCACCAACACCTCGTCCCTGTCGGTGACGGCCATCGGCGGCGTCCTGCGCAGCCCCGGCCGCTTCCTGGGCCTGCACTTCTTCAACCCGGCCCCGCTGCTGCCGCTGGTCGAGGTCGTCTCCGGGTTCGCCACCGACGTCACGTCGGCCACGCGCGCGTACGAGACCGCGCGTGCCTGGGGAAAGACACCGGTGGCCTGCGCGGACACCCCCGGCTTCATCGTCAACCGCATCGCCCGGCCGTTCTACGCCGAGGCGTTCGCGGTGTACGAGGCCCAGGCCGCGGACCCCGCCACCATCGACGCCGTCCTGCGCGAGAGCGGCGGCTTCCGGATGGGCGCGTTCGAGCTGACCGACCTGATCGGGCAGGACGTCAACGAGTCCGTCACGCACTCGGTGTGGCAGTCCTTCTTCCAGGACGTCCGCTTCACGCCCTCCCTCGCCCAGCGCCGCCTCGTGGAGTCCGGCCGCCTCGGCCGCAAGGCGGGGCACGGCTGGTACGACCACGCCGAGGGCGCCGAGCGCCCCGAGCCGCACACCGCCGAGAAGCGGCAGCCGCCCGCCCACGTCACCGCCGAGGGCGGACTCGGCCCCGCGGCCGAACTGCTCACCCTGATCCGCGAGGCGGGCATCCCGGTCCGTGAGGAGGACGAGGACCACGGCACCCGCCTGGTGCTGCCGAGCGGCGGCCAGCTGGTGCTCGCCGACGGCCAGACGTCCGTGGAGTTCCGCGACGTCGTCTACTTCGACCTCGCGCTCGACTACCGCCGGGCCACCCGCATCGCCCTGTCCGCCTCCCAGGACACCTCACCGGCGACCCTCGCCGAGGCCACCGGCCTCTTCCAGGCGCTCGGCAAGGACGTCAGCGTCATCGGCGACGTCCCCGGCATGATCGTCGCCCGTACGGTGGCCCGGATCGTGGACCTGGCCCATGACGCCGTCGCCAAGGGCGTGGCCACAGAGGAGGACATCGACACCGCGATGCGCCTGGGCGTCAACTACCCGCTGGGCCCCTTCGAGTGGAGCCGCAGGCTCGGCCACGGCTGGGCCTACGACCTCCTGGACGACCTGCACCTGCGCGACCCCTCCGGCCGGTACGCGCCGTCCCTGGCGCTCTACCGTCACGCGTACGCCACCGACAAGCGGGAGGGCACCCCATGACCACCGCCAAGCGCGACACGTACACCCCCGAGACGCTGCTCTCGGTCGCCGTGCAGGTCTTCAACGAGCGCGGTTACGACGGCACCTCCATGGAGCACCTGTCCAGGGCCGCCGGCATCTCCAAGTCCTCGATATACCACCACGTCAGTGGCAAGGAGGAGCTGCTGCGGCGGGCCGTCAGCCGGGCGCTGGACGGGCTGTTCGGGATCCTCGAGGAGGAGCCCGCGCGCGCGGGGCGGTCCGTCGACCGGCTCGAGCACGTCGTACGGCGCATGGTCGAGGTGCTCATATCCGAGCTGCCGTACGTGACGCTGCTGCTGCGGGTGCGCGGCAACACCGAGACCGAGCGCTGGGCGCTGGAGCGGCGCCGCGACTTCGACCACCGGGTCGCCGATCTGCTGAAGGCCGCGGCCGCGGACGGGGACATACGCGGCGACGTGGAGGTGCGCCTGGCCACTCGTCTGGTCTTCGGGATGATCAACTCCATCGTGGAGTGGTACCGGCCCGACAGCCGGGGCGTCAGCGGCCGCGAGGTGGCCGACGCGGTGGTCCGGCTCGCCTTCTCGGGCATGCGGCAGGCCTGAGGCCGCCGGTCCGCCCCGGATTCGGGCCTCCGGCTCACCCGGGAGTCAGGCCTCCGGCTCCAGGTCCTCCTCCTCGAACACCAGCAGCGTGCGGCTGCTGAGCACCTCGGGGATCGCCTGGAGCCGGGTGAGCACCAGCTCGCGCAGCGCCCTGTTGTCGGGCGTGTGCACCAGGAGCAGGACGTCGAAGTCGCCGCCCACCAGGGCGATGTGCGAGGCACCGGGCAGCAGTCTGAGCTGCTCGCGGACCGTGCGCCAGGTGTTCTGGACGATCTTCAGCGTGATGTACGCCGAGGTGCCGTGCCCCGCCCGCTCGTGGTCCACGCGGGCGCTGAATCCCCTGATCACCCCGTCGTCGATCAGCCGGTTGATGCGCGCGTAGGCGTTGGCACGGGAGACATGGACGCGTTCGGCGACGGACCGTATGGAGGCGCGACCGTCCGCCTGCAGGATTTTCAGGATGTCCTGGTCGATCGCGTCCAGCGGGCGGGGTGGCGAGGCGGCGCCGTCCTGCGGCCCGTCGGCCATTTGTTCAGCTGTCATGTCCCCCCGCTTCACCGTCGTGGACGTCCTGCATTCATTGCAGGTTGTGGAGAACCGTTTGTCCACAGCCTTCCGGGGCCTGTAGCCAAAATGTGCCGGCGACCGAACAATCGGTAGGTGAGGCGGGTCACAGCCGACACGCCTTCCGTAGCCGCTCCCACGAGGAGGTGCCGTCATGACGGTCATGGAGCAGCGGGGCGCGTACCGGCCATCGCCGCCGCCCGCCTGGCAGCCCCGTATGGACCCCGCGCCGCTGCTGCCCGACGCCGAGCCGTATCGCGTCCTGGGCACCGAGGCGGCCGCGAAGGCCGACCCGGATCTGCTGCGCCGGCTGTACGCACAGCTGGTGCGCGGCCGCCGGTACAACACCCAGGCCACCGCGCTGACCAAGCAGGGCCGCCTCGCCGTCTACCCGTCCAGCACCGGCCAGGAGGCCTGCGAGGTCGCCGCCGCCCTGGCCCTGGAGGAGCGCGACTGGCTGTTCCCCAGTTACCGCGACACACTCGCCGTCGTCGCTCGGGGCGTGGACCCGGTCGAGGTGCTCACGCTGCTGCGCGGCGACTGGCACAACGGCTACGACCCCCAGGCCCACCGGGTGGCCCCTCTCAGCACCCCGCTGGCCACCCAGCTCCCGCACGCCGTCGGTCTCGCGCACGCCGCCCGCCTCAAGGGCGACGACGTGGTCGCGCTGGCCATGGTCGGCGACGGCGGCACCAGCGAGGGCGACTTCCACGAGGCCCTGAACTTCGCCGCCGTCTGGCAGGCGCCGGTGGTCTTCCTGGTGCAGAACAACGGCTTCGCCATCTCCGTCCCGCTCGCCAAGCAGACCGCGGCGCCCTCGCTGGCCCACAAGGCCGTCGGCTACGGCATGCCGGGCAGGCTGGTCGACGGCAACGACGCGGCCGCCGTGCACGAGGTCCTCGCCGACGCCGTACGGCAGGCGCGGGCGGGCGGCGGACCGACCCTGGTGGAGGCGGTGACGTACCGCATCGACGCGCACACCAACGCCGACGACGCCACCCGTTACCGCGGCGACTCCGAGGTCGAGGCCTGGCGGGCGCACGACCCGGTCCAGCTGCTGGAGCGGGAACTCACCGCGCGCGGCCTGCTCGACGACGCCGGCCTCGAGGCCGCCCGGCAGGACGCCGAGGAGATGGCCGCCGACCTGCGGGAACGCATGAACCAGGACCCCGAGCTCAACCCCATGGACCTCTTCGACCACGTCTACGCCGAGACCACCGCGCAGCTGCGCGAACAGCGCGCCCAACTGCGCGCCGAGCTCGAGGCCGAGCAGGACGACCAGGAAGGCGACCTTCGATGACCACCGTCGCCGTCAAGCCCGCCACCATGGCACAGGCCCTCACGCGCGCGATGCGCGACGCGATGGCCGCCGACTCCAGCGTGCACGTCCTGGGCGAGGACGTCGGCACCCTCGGCGGGGTCTTCCGGGTCACCGACGGGCTCGCCAAGGAGTTCGGCGAGGATCGCTGCACCGACACCCCGCTCGCCGAGGCGGGCATCCTGGGCACCGCCGTCGGCATGGCCATGTACGGCCTGCGCCCGGTGGTGGAGATGCAGTTCGACGCCTTCGCCTACCCGGCGTTCGAGCAGCTGATCAGCCATGTCTCCCGGATGCGCAACCGCACGCGCGGCAGGATGCCCCTGCCGATCACCGTCCGCGTGCCCTACGGCGGCGGCATCGGCGGCGTCGAGCACCACAGCGACTCCTCCGAGGCCTACTACATGGCCACTCCGGGTCTGCACGTCGTCACCCCGGCGACGGTCGCCGACGCCTACGGGCTGCTGCGCCGGGCCATCGCCTCCGACGACCCGGTCGTGTTCCTGGAGCCCAAGCGGCTGTACTGGTCGAAGGACTCCTGGAACCCCGAGCAGCCCACGGACGTGGAGCCCATCGGGCGCGCGGTGGTCCGGCGCCCCGGTACCAGCGCGACGCTCATCACCTACGGCCCGTCCGTGCCGGTCTGCCTGGAGGCCGCCGAGGCCGCCCGGGCGGAGGGCTGGGACCTCGAGGTCCTCGACCTGCGCTCCCTGGTGCCGTTCGACGACGAGACGGTCTGCGCGGCCGTGCGGCGCACCGGACGTGCCGTCGTCGTGCACGAGTCGACCGGGTTCGGCGGACCGGGCGGCGAGATCGCGGCCCGTGTCACCGAGCGCTGCTTCCACCACCTGGAGGCCCCGGTGCTGCGGGTGGCCGGCTTCGACCTTCCCTATCCGCCGCCCATGCTGGAGCGGCACCACCTGCCCGGCGTCGACCGCATTCTGGACGCCGTGGCCCGCCTGCAGTGGGAGGCCGAGGGCTGATGGCACAGGTGCTGGAGTTCAAGCTGCCCGACCTCGGTGAGGGGCTCACCGAGGCGGAGATCGTCCGCTGGCTGGTGCGGGTCGGTGACGTCGTCGCCATCGACCAGCCGGTCGTGGAGGTCGAGACGGCCAAGGCGATGGTCGAGGTTCCCTGCCCCTACGGCGGCGTGGTCACTGCCCGCTTCGGCGAGGAGGGGACCGAACTGCCCGTCGGCGCACCGCTGCTGACGGTCGCGGTGGGCCCCGCGACGGCCGGCGAGGACGCCGGCTCGGGCAACGTCCTGGTCGGCTACGGCACCTCCGAGGCCCCGGCCCGGAGGCGCAGGGTGCGCGCGACCGGCGCGAACGGACACGTGAAGCAGGCCGTTCAGGCACCGCCCGCGCCCGCGCCCGCTTCCGGGATGGCGCCTGCCTCCGGTCCCGTGCCCGTCGAGGGTCCGGTACCCGTGATCTCCCCGCTGGTGCGCCGGCTCGCCCGGGACGGCGGCCTCGACCTGCGGCAGCTGTCCGGTTCGGGGCCCGAAGGGCTGATCCTGCGCGCCGACGTCGAGAACGCCCTGCGCGCCAAGGGCGCTCCCGCTCCCGTGACGGCGGAGCCCGCCGCCCGGGTCTCCCCGGCCGCGCCGGCCCGCGACGGACTCCGCATCCCCCTCAAGGGCGTCCGCGGTGCCGTCGCGGACAAGCTCTCCCGCAGCCGACGGGAGATCCCGGACGCCACCTGCTGGGTCGACGCCGACGCGACGGAACTGATGCGCGCGCGGGCCGCGATGAACGCCGCCGGAGGACCGAAGATCTCCCTCCTGGCGCTCCTCGCCCGCATCTGCACCGCCGCCCTCGCCCGTCACCCCGAGCTGAACTCCTACGTCGACACCGAGGCCCGTGAGGTCGTCCAACTCGAGCAGGTGCACGTCGGGTTCGCCGCGCAGACCGAACGCGGACTGGTCGTCCCGGTCGTGCGGGACGCCCACACGCGCGACGCCGAGTCGCTGACCGCGGAGTTCGCCCGGCTCACCGAGGCCGCCCGTACCGGCACGCTCACCCCCGGGGAGCTCACCGGCGGCACCTTCACGTTGAACAACTACGGCGTCTTCGGTGTCGACGGCTCCACCCCGATCATCAACCACCCCGAGGCGGCCATGCTCGGCGTAGGACGGATCGTCCCCAAGCCGTGGGTGCACGAGGGCGAACTGGCCGTGCGCCAGGTCGTGCAGCTCTCCCTGACCTTCGACCACCGGGTGTGCGACGGCGGCACGGCGGGCGGCTTCCTTCGGTACGTGGCGGACTGCGTGGAACAGCCGGCGGTGCTGCTGCGCACCCTGTGACCTACGCCGGGTCCATAAGGAGGACCCGAGAGGACATACTCGGGGGGTGACCGAGAACGCCCCCGCCGCACCCGGGACCGCCGCGCCGTACGACGCCGTCGTGCTGGCCGGCGGTGCCGCCCGGCGGCTCGGCGGTGCCGACAAGCCCGCGGTGCGGGTCGGCGGCCGGGCGCTGCTCGACCGGGTGCTCACGGCCTGCATCGGCGCGGCCACGACCGTCGTCGTCGCCGGCACCCGCCCCACCGCCCGCCCGGTGCGCTGGGCGCGCGAGGAACCGTCCGGCGGCGGCCCCGTCGCCGCGCTGGAGGCCGGGCTGCGGCTGACCACCGCCGAATACACCGCGGTGCTCTCCGCCGATCTGCCGTTCCTCGAAGCGGCCACGCTGGAGCGGCTGTTGGCGGCCCTGCGGGACACCGGCGCCGACGGCGCGCTGCTCACCGACGCCGAGGGCCGGGACCAGCCGCTCGTGGCCGCCTACCGCACCGCCGCGCTGCGCCGCGAACTGGCCGCCCTCGCCGCCGGGCACGGCGGCCTCACCGGGCTGCCCCTGCGCCGGCTGACCGGCGCCCTCGAGCTCACCCGCGTCCCGGACCCGCTCGCGTCCTTCGACTGCGACACCTGGGACGACATCGCCGACGCCAGGGCACGGATCAGGGAGCATGGGCACGTGTTGGATGAATGGATCTCCGCAGTCAAGGACGAGCTGGGCATCGACCTGGACGTCGACACCGGTCTCCTGCTCGACCTGGCCCGCGACGCCGCACACGGCGTGGCCCGGCCGGCCGCGCCGCTGACCACCTTCCTCGTCGGCTACGCCGCCGCCCGGGCCGAGGGCGGCCCCGAAGCCGTCGCCGAGGCCGCCCGCAAGGCCGCCGCGCTGGCGCTGCGCTGGGAGGAAGAGAGCAGCAGGGGCGATCAGGGCAGCGCCGGGGGCGCGCCCGCCCCGGATCCGCGATGACCCCCGGCACCCGGGCCGGAGCACCCGCCGAGGACAGCGACGACCTCGATGTCGAGGAGGCCCTGGCCCTCGTGAGGGAACCCAAGGACGACGCCGCCCCCGCCGCTACCCCCGACGAGCGGCGGCACGAGCGGCACCGGGCCACCCCCTGGCCCCGGGCCCGGGAGATCGCCGCCCGCGCCGCCCGTTCGGGCAGCCGCCGCACCCCCGTCTCCGTCCCCCTCGCCGAGGCCCTCGGCCTGGTCCTCGCCGCCCCTCTCGACGCGCTCACCGACCTGCCCTCCTTCGACACCTCCGCGATGGACGGCTGGGCGGTCGCCGGACCCGGCCCCTGGACGGTGCGAGAACAGGGGGCGCTCGCCGGCCACGCGCTGCCCGAGCCGCTCACCGACGGCGAGGCGGTCCGTATCGCCACCGGCGCCCGTATTCCGGCCGACACCACCGCCGTACTGCGCACCGAACACGGCCGCACGGACGCCCAAGGGCGGCTGCACGCCACCCGCGAGATGCACCACGGCCAGGACATCCGCCCCCGCGGCCAGGAGTGCCGCAGCGGCGACCAGCTGCTCCCGGTCGGCACCCTCGTCACCCCCGCCGTGCTGGGCCTGGCGGCGGCCGCCGGATACGACACCCTCACCGCCGTTACCCGGCCCCGCGTCGAAGTCCTCGTTCTGGGGGATGAGTTGCTCACCGAGGGGCGCCCGCACGACGGACTGATCCGGGACGCGCTCGGCCCCATGCTGCCGCCCTGGCTGCGCGCGATGGGCGCCGATGTCATCGGCGTACGCCGGCTGGGGGACGACGCCAAGGCCCTGCACAAGGCGCTCACCGGCTCGCGGGCCGATCTCGTCGTCACCACCGGCGGAACCGCCGCCGGCCCTGTCGACCACGTCCACCCCACCCTGGAGCGCATGGGCGCCGAACTCCTCGTCGACGGAGTCAAGGTGCGCCCCGGCCACCCCATGCTGCTGGCTCGCACCAAGGAGAACCAGCACCTCGTCGGCTTGCCCGGCAACCCCCTCGCGGCCGTCTCAGGCCTGCTCACGCTCGCCGAGCCGCTGCTGCGCACCCTCGCCGCCCGTCCGGCCCCGGAGCCGTACACGCTGGCGCTCAGCGAGGCGGTGCACGGGCATCCGTACGACACCCGGCTCGTCCCCGTGGTGCTGCGCGGAGACCGTGCCAAGCCGCTGCACTACAACGGCCCGGCCATGCTGCGCGGGATCGCCGCCGCCGACGCGATGGCGGTCGTGCCGCCGGGCGGGGCACAGCAGGGGGAGGAGACGGAGCTGCTGGACCTGCCGTGGGCGGCAGCCGGAATCGGGGTGTGTTTCACGTGAAACTTCCGGGTCATGACGCTATCGCCCGCCGTGCGGACGAGCATCTGGTGGCCCAGCGGGTGCAGCTCCCGAGGGCGGTGGTGGAGCGGCCGATCCGCCAGGTGGTCAAACGCCTGCTCATGGCCCTGCTGGTGCTGGTCGCCACCGCGTTCGTCGTCTACGCCGATCACGACGGCTACCACGACAACTCCGACGGCTCGGTGGACCTGCTGGACGCGTTCTACTACGCGACCGTCACCCTCTCGACCACCGGGTACGGCGACATCACCCCGGTCAGCGACGGCGCCCGGCTCACCAACATCTTCGTCATCACGCCCCTGCGGGTGCTGTTCCTGATCATCCTGGTCGGCACCACGCTGGAGGTCCTCACCGAACGCACCCGGGAGGAATGGCGCCTGAACCGCTGGAGGTCCACCTTGCGCGACCACACCGTCGTCATCGGCTACGGCACCAAGGGGCGGTCGGCCATCCAGACCGTCTGTGTCACAGGCCTGAAGGCAGAGCAGGTCGTCGTGGTCGACCCCAGCTCCAAGGCGGTCGACGCCGCGACGGCCGAGGGCTACGCGGGCGTCATAGGCGACGCCACCCGCAGTGATGTGCTCAGGCGGGCCGAGGTGCACAAGGCGCGGCAGATCATCATCGCCCCGCAGCGCGACGACACCGCCGTGCTGGTCACCCTGACCGCCAGACAACTCAACCGGAGCGCGAAGATCGTGGCCGCGGTCCGTGAGGAGGAGAACGCCCCGTTGCTCAAGCAGTCGGGTGCCGACGCCGTCGTCACCAGCTCCGGCGCGGCCGGCCGGCTGCTCGGCCTTTCCGTACTCAGCCCGGCCGCCGGCATGGTGATGGAGGACCTGATCCAACAGGGCAGCGGCCTCGACATCATGGAACGGCCCGTGGTGCGGGCCGAGGTGGGCAAGAGCCCCCGCGATACGGACGACCTCGTGGTCAGCGTGGTACGCGGGCACCGGGTGCTCGGCTACGACGATCCGTCCATCGGCTCCCTGCAGCTGACGGACCGCCTGATCAGCATCGTCCGCGTGAGCCCGGGCGCCCGGGTCACCCCGCATCACCGTCCGCTGCCGAGCGACTGAGCGGGCCTGTCCCGGGGAGGGCGCCGGCGAGGAGTAGCGTCACGGGCATGCATGCGATCACGATTCCCGAACCTGGTGGGCCCGAGGCGCTGGTGTGGGACGAGGTCCCCGACCCCGTGCCCGGCGAAGGCGAAGTTCTGGTCGAGGTGGTGGCCAGCGCCGTCAACCGTGCCGACATCATGCAGCGGCAGGGCTTCTACGACCCGCCGCCGGGCGCGTCCCCGTACCCCGGCCTGGAGTGCTCCGGAAGGATCGCCGCACTGGGCCCCGGGGTCTCCGGCTGGGCGGTGGGCGACGAGGTCTGCGCGCTGCTGGCGGGCGGCGGCTACGCCCAGAAGGTCGCCGTGCCGGCCGGGCAGCTGCTGCCCGTGCCCGAGGGCGTCGAACTGAGGCAGGCGGCCGCGCTGCCCGAGGTGGTCTGCACCGTCTGGTCCAACGTCTTCATGATCGCCCATCTGCGTCCGGCCGAGACCCTGTTGGTGCACGGCGGTTCCAGCGGTATCGGCACCATGGCCGTCCAGCTGGCCAAGGCCGTCGGAGCCAGGGTCGCGGTGACCGCCGGGACGAAGGAGAAACTGGACTACTGCGCCCAGCTGGGCGCGGACATCCTGATCAACTACCGCGACCAGGACTTCGTCGCCGAGATCAAGCAGGCCACGGGCGGCGCCGGCGCCGATGTCATCCTCGATAACATGGGCGC
>Ga0308175_100001246_pt1 | contig 17155 bp, 12 predicted proteins | sample PhyCR1_3_FD_203893 | JGI IMG/M metagenome (GOLD analysis project Ga0308175, IMG submission 203893) | Soil microbial communities from UC Gill Tract Community Farm, Albany, California, United States - DLSLS.C.R1 | ecosystem: Environmental > Terrestrial > Soil > Agricultural land | place: USA...
TCTCGGCCATCGGCGAGAAGGGAAAGCCGATCCTGTGGGCGATGGAGAGCCTGTCGCAGATCATGTTCCGCTTCACCAGCTACGTGATGATGTTCGCCCCCATCGGCGTCGGCGCGGCCATGGCGCACACCATCGGCACCCACGGCCTGGGGGTGCTGGTCAACCTCGGCAAGCTGATCGGCTCGCTCTACCTCGCGCTCATCCTCTTCATCGTGCTGGTGCTGGGGAGCGTGGCCCTCCTCTTCCGGGTGCCCATCCGCAAGTTCCTCAAGGCGGTGCGCGAGCCGGCGACCATCGCCTTCGCCACCACCAGCAGCGAGTCGGCGCTGCCCAAGGCCATGGAGGTGATGGAGCGCCTGGGCGTGCCGCCGCGCATCGTCGGCTTCGTGATGCCCACCGGCTACAGCTTCAACCTCGACGGCACCACGCTCTACCTCGCGATGGCCTCGGTCTTCGTCGCCCAGGCGGCCGAGGCCACCACCGGCGTGCACATGGATTTCGGCCAGCAGATCGTCATGATGCTGACCCTGATGGTCACCTCCAAGGGGGTGGCCGCCGTGCCGCGCGCCTCGCTGGTGATCCTGCTCGCCACGCTCAACACCTTCCTGCCGGGAGGGATCGGCCCCATCGGCGTGGCGGTGATCTTCGGCGTCGACGAGCTGATGGACATGGGCCGCACCTGCGTCAACGTGATCGGCAACTGCCTGGCCACCTGCGTGGTGGCCCGCTGGGAAGGGGAGTTCGACGACGAGCGGGCGCGCGTCTTCGGCACCGCCGAGGAGGCCCGGCTCGACCTCGCCGCCGGCGAGCCCGCCTTCGTACAGTCGGTGCGGATGGGGGACTGAGAGCCGGGCCGGTGCCCGAGTGGCACCGAATATGCAAAACAATCTATGCGTCTCGGGTGGCCCTGGGGAAACGCAGGTCCTCCCGCCATAGGCTCACGAAGGTATGTTGTACCCCTCGCTGTAAAACCCTCCAACCCTTGGAAAGGATTACTCACATGCAGACGCATCCAAGGTCCATCCTGTCCGCGCTCGGTCTCGCGCTGGCCGCGGGGCTGCTGCTCGCTTCGTCGGCTTCGGCGTCCGTCAACGTCACGGTGAGCAAGCCGGCCGACGGCGCCACCGTGCCGCTCACCTTCAACGTCCAGGCCTCGGCGACCACCACGAATACCGGCGCCGTGGTCACCGGCTGGCATATCTATGTCGACGGCGCCGACAAATACGGCACCAGCGGGCCCACCAGCTCGATCAACACCAACGTCACCACCGCCGCCGGCAGTCATACGGTGATCGTGCGGGCCTGGGACTCGACCGGCGACTTCGGCGACCAGACCCTCACCGTCGACGCCTCCGCCGCCGCCGTCCTGGTGAACGTGAGCACGCCCGCCAACAACGCGACGGTGCCGCTCACCTTCAACGTCCAGGCCTCGGCGACCACCTCCAATTCCGGCGCCCAGGTCACCGGCTGGCACATCTACGTCGACAGCGTCGACAAATACGGCACCAGCGGGCCGACCAGCTCGATCAACACCAACGTCACGACCACGGAAGGCACCCATACGGTGCTCGTGCGGGCCTGGGACTCGACCGGCGCCTTCGGCGACAAGACGCTCACCGTCAACGCCACTCCCGGCGTCCTCGTGAACGTGAGCACTCCCACCAACGGCGCGAACGTGCCGCTCACCTTCAACGTCACCGCCTCGGCGAGCACCTCCAATTCCGGCGCCCAGGTCACCGGCTGGCACATCTACATCGACAGCGTGGATAAATTCGGCACCAGCGGGCCCACCAGCTCGATCAACGTCAGCGTCACCACCACCAACGGGACGCACACCCTGCTCGTGCGCGCCTGGGACTCGACCGGCGCCTTCGGCGACAAGACGCTGACCATCAACGCCAGCGACGGCAGTGGTGGCGGCGGAGTGGCGGGACATCATCACGTCGTGGTGGTGGCGTTCGAGAACCACAGCTACGAGACGGTGGTGGGGAGCTCCTCGGCCCCCTACTTCAACTCGCTGATCTCGAGCTACGGCCTGGCGACGAACAACTACGCCAACGGCCACGACTCGCTCTCGCAGTACTGGTGGATGATGGACGGCACCAGCAACTGCGGCGGCTCGGTGTGCAACAGCGATCCGACCAACACGGTGGCCACGGCGGATTCGATCATCCGTGAGGTGATCAACTCCGGGAATTCCTGGAAGCAGTACACCGAGGCCCTCCCCTTCCGCGGCGACCTCGTCGAGACGACCTCCAGCGGCATCACCACCAGCCAGGGCACCTACTACTCGCGCCACTCGCCGGCGATCTTCCTCTCCGACGTCCGCCAGGGCGTGGCCGGCAACAGCAACAATTCCTCCACCTACTGCGGCGGCGAGCCGAACGGCTACGACTCGACGAAGCAGGCCTGCAACGTGGTCAACTTCGCCGACGCCAACAACGGCTTCATCGCCGATCTCAACGCCAGCCGACTGCCCAACTTCTCGCTCATCATCCCCAACGGCTGTGACGACGCCCACGACTGCAGCTTCTCCACCACCGACTCGTGGATGCAGACGAACATCGGCGCGCTGCTCAACACGAGCTACTTCAAGCCCGGCGGCGACGGCCTGCTGATCCTCTGGTTCGACGAGGGGAGCCTCTCGGGCTTCACCGCCGCCTGCGGCACCACCGCCCACGCGGACAACCGCTCGAGCAGCACCTCCTGCTCGGGCGGCGGCGGACGCACGGCCGTGGTGGTCGTGGCGCCCGACCTCAAGGCAGCCAACTACAAGTCGTCCGTCTACTACCAGCACCCGTCGGTCACCCATACGGTCTGCAACGCGCTGGGGATCTCCACCCCCTCGCCGGCGGCCACCGCGACCGACTTCACCAATTTCTTCCAATAGAAAAAACCGCGCTTCGTGAGCCCGGTGGGGCGGCCTCGAAAGGCCGCCCCACTCTTTGCCTCAGATCAGCTTTTCGATGGTGATCGGCAGGTCCCGCACCCGCTTGCCCGTCGCGTGGTAGACGGCGTTGGCGATCGCGGCGGCGACGCCGGTGATGCCGATCTCCCCCACCCCGCGGCAGCCGAGCGTGTTGATCACCGGATCGGGGTGATTCAGCAGCTCGACGTCGAACGAGCCGAAATCGGCGTTGACCGGGATCAGGTAGTCGGCGAAGTTGTCGGTCAGGGGCTTCCCCGTCCGCGGATCGTAGACCGTGTGCTCCATCAGCGCCATGCCGATCCCCATGGTCACGCCCCCCATCACCTGGCTGCGGCTCAGCTTGGTGTTCAGCACCCGCCCGACGTCGATCACCGAGACCCACCGGGAGACCTGGACGCGCGGCAGCAGCGGATCGATCTTGACCTCGCAGAATTGCGCGCCCCACGAATGGATCGAATATTTCTTCGTCTTCTCGTCCTCCGGCTTGACCTGCACCTCGGCCTCGATCGCCGGTATCCGCGAGCGCCGCACCAGATCGGCGATATCCATGCCGCGGGAGGGGTCCGAGGCCAGGACCAGCCGACCGTTCGAGAGGGTGAGCTGATCGGCCCGCTGGCCGGCGAGCGGCGACTCCGGATCGGAGGTGGCAATCGCCGCCAGCTTGGTCCGGATGGCGCCGCCCACCTGGTAGACCGCCTCGCTGACGCTCGCCGCGCTGTTCGAGCCCCCCGAGGTCGGCGCGGCGGGGAATTCGGAGTCGCCGAGCTCGAACGTCACCCGCTCGACCGGCAGCCCGAGCGCGTCGGCCGCCACCTGGGTGAAGACCGTATAGGAGCCGGTGCCGAGGTCCTGCGTGGCGGCCTGCACGAGCGCGCGGCCGTCCGGCGTGAGCCGCGCCCGCGCCGACGCCGGCCGCCGGTTGCCCGGATAGAGCGCCGTCGCCATCCCCCAGCCCACCAGCAGATCGCCATCCCTCATCGAGCCCGGCTTGGGATTGCGCCTGCTCCAGCCGAACATCTCGGCGCCGCGCTGGTAGCACTCCTTGAGGTGCTTGCTCGACCACGGCTTCTTCTCCCCCTCGTCCATCTCCGCGTAATTGCGCAGCCGCAGCTCGATGGGATCGATCCCCAGCTCGTAGGCCAGCTCGTCCATGGCCGATTCGATCGCGAAGCTCCCCGGGCAGTCGCCGGGGGCCCGCATCGGCGTCGGCGGCGCCACGTTGACCTTCACCAGCCGGTGCGGAATCGCCACGTTCTCGCAGGAGTAGAGCAGCTTGCTGGTGGTGAGGCCGCAGGGCTCGATGAACTCGGTGGTGAACGAGGTCGGCTGCAAAGTCTCGTGCTTGAGGGCGGTCAGCTTGCCGTCCTTACGCGCGGCGAGCGCGATCATCTGCCGGGTCGGCGGGCGGTGCCCCACCGAGGTGAACATCTGCTGCCGCGTGAGGTTGAGCTGCACCGGCCGGCGGGTCACCTTGGCCGCCATCGCCGCGAGCATCGTGTGCCCCCATTGAAAACCTTTACAGCCGAATCCGCCGCCGGTGAACGGGCAGAGCACGTGGACATCCTCCCTGGGGATGCCAAACGCCTGCGCGAGCACCGCCCGCGTGCCCATCACCGCCTGCGTGGAGTCCGCGACGGTGAGCTTGTCGCCGTCCCAGACCGCGACCGTGGCCGAGGGCTCCATCGGATTGTTCGTCTCCACGGGCGTGGTGTAGGTCTGCTGGATCTTCACCACCCCCGGCGCCGCCAGCGCCGCCTCGACGTCGCCGCGCTGGTGCTGGAGCGGCCGGCCGAACGAGGCCTTGGGGAGGTACGCCGTCGACTCCGCCTCTTCGATGGTGAGCAGCGGCTTCTCCTCCCGGTAGCGCACCTTCACCAGGGAGGCGGCGTGGCGTGCGTGGTCCAGGGTGTCCGCGACCACCAGCGCCACGTGCTGCCCGGCGTAATGGATCACGTCGTCCTCGAACGGCAGCCGGTCCTCCCCCATCTTGCCGGTCTCCAGCGGCTTGGCCTTGGGGCCCCCCTGCGCCTTCTTGAGCTTCGGCATGTTCTCGTGGCTGAGGATCGTGATCACTCCCGGCGCGCGCCGGGCGGCGGCGGTGTCGATCGAGGCGATCCGCCCCTTGGCGATCGTCGACTGTACGAGCACCGCGTGCGTCAGGCGGCCGTGCTTGAATTCCGCCGCGTACCTCGCGGCGCCGGTGATCTTCCGCCGGCCGTCCACGCGATCGATCGGTTTTCCGATCGCCGCGTTCCGGTTGTCTTTCCTCGAGGTCGCGGCATCGTCGAAATCGTCGAGAGCGTTCATACCTTCTTCTCCGCGGCCACAGCGAGCGCCCGGGTCAGCGTGCGCTTCGCGAGCTCGATCTTGAATCCGTTGTCCTTCTGAGGCCGCGCGCCCCGGAGCGCCGCCTCCGCGGCGGCCCGGTACGTCGCCTCCTCCGCCTCCTGCCCCGCGAGCGCCTGCTCCGCCTCCGGCGAGCGCCACGGCTTGGTGCCGACACCGCCCAGGGCCACGCGGGCGGCGCGGATGCGATTCCCATCGAGGTCGAGCGCCACCGCCGCCGAGGCCAGCGCGAACTCGTAGCTCGCCCGGTCGCGCACCTTCAGGTAGTGCGACCGCGCGAACCAGGGAACCGCCGGCAGCTCGACCGCGGTGATCAATTCGCCATGCTCCAGCACGCTCTCCCGCGCCGGATCCTCGCCATAGGGGACGTGGAAATCGACCAGCGGGATCGCCCGCTCGCGGCCGTCCGGACGCCGCGTATGCACCACCGCGTCGAGCGCCGCCATCGCCACCGGCATGTCTCCGGGGTGGGTGGCGATGCACTTGTCGCTGGTGCCGAGCACCGCGTGGATCCGGTTGTACCCTTCGAGCGCGGCGCACCCCGAGCCGGGCACCCGCTTGTTGCAAGGATAGGCGGTGTCGCGGAAGTAATAGCAGCGCGTGCGTTGCATCAGGTTTCCGCCCACGCTCGCCATGTTGCGGAGCTGCGGGCTGGCCCCCGAGAGCAGGGCCTCGGAGAGCACCGGATACCGCTTGCGGATCGCCGGATCGTTGGCGAGATCGCTGTTGCGCACCATGGCGCCGATCCGCACGCCGCCGCCCGGCAGCGGCTCGATGCGCGCCAACGGCAGGGCGTTGATGTCGACCAGATGATTGGGAGTCTCGACGTCCAGCCGGAGCAGATCGACCAGCGTGGTGCCGCCGGCCAGGAATTTCGCCTGGCGGTTGCGGGAGACGGCGGCGACCGCCTCCTCCGGCCGGTTGGCATTCGAATAGGAGAAGGGATTCATGACGCCTTCCCTCCTTTCGCCTCGCGGACGGCGGCGACGATGTTCGGATAGGCGCCGCACCGGCAGAGATTGCCGCTCATGCATTCGCGGATGTGCGCGGGATCGTCCGGGCACCCTTCGGAGAGCAGGCCCACCGCCGAGACGATCTGCCCCGGCGTGCAGTAGCCGCACTGGAAGGCGTCGTGCTTGAGGAAGGCCGCCTGCACCGGATGCAGCCGGTCCCCCTGGGCGAGCCCCTCGACCGTGGTCACCCGGTGCCCCGAGGCCATCCCGACCAGCGTCAGGCAGGAGAGCACCCGGCGGCCGTCGATCAGCACCGTGCAGGCGCCGCACTGCCCGTGGTCGCACCCCTTCTTGGTGCCCGCGAGCGCCAGATCCTCGCGCAGGGCGTCGAGGAGGCTGGTGCGGGGATCGAGCCGGAGCTGGCGCTCCGTGCCGTTGACGTTGAGCCGCACGGGGATCGTGGCGCTCCCCGGCGCCGGCCGCGCGGCCACCGCCTTGGCCTCTTTGACCGTGCCGGCGGCGAGGCTCACCGCCGGCACCGCACCGAGGGATAGGGCGATGAACGCGCGGCGGTCCAGCCCGTGAGGATTTGTAGGTTCTGCCAGGTCTTGGGTCGTGGATTCTTCCGGATCGGGCTTGAATTCGTCGTGGGATAGGTCGTCGCTCACGGAAAACCCCCTTGGTGCGTGCCTGGGAAAGGCGCGCGGATCAGGGGAAAATCTGCAAGAACTGTTCCGAGACGCTTGACGGCGTCAACTTACCCCCACGGCGGCGTCCACGCGGTTCGCCGTGGCACCCACCGCGGCACGTGCCGCTTGTACTGCCGGTACTCGTCGCCGAACCGCCCCTCCAGCATGGGTTCCTCGAGCAGCGGGATATAGATCAGGTTCACCACCAGGAAACCCAGGGCCCACTCCAACAGTCCGCGCGAAAGAAACACCAGGGCCTCGCCGAACAGAATCAGCACCACCCCGCTGACCATCGGATTGCGCACATGCCGGTACACCCCGGCCACCACGAGATGCCGGGGCGGGTCCCAGGGAGCCAGCGTGCCGCGGCCGAGAGCCGCGAAATACCGGATGGTCACGAAGACGAGCGCCAGCCCGCAGAGGATGACTCCGGCTCCGAGAAGCACCGCGGCGAGGCTCAGCGGAAGGAAGGGTCGCGAAGAGAGAACGAAATACGGCACAACGAGCGTGACCGTCACGGGCAGCAGGAGGATCGAAAGAATGTGCCGGAGGACGGTCATCGGCTCAGTCCAGGGTGGGGAGATCGATGCGATAGATCGAGCTGCGGTCCTCCCAGGAATAGAACTGCTTCTTTCCGCTGGAGTCGGCCACCCGCTGACAAATGGCCAGGCTGCAGCCGCGGCGGCAGCTCCGTCGATTTCGGGACCTCGGCGTCGTCGACCAGGACGGGGATGACCCGCACGCCACGCTCCAGGGCCGTGGCCACCTCCAGGTGCACGAAGTCCTCGGGATCGTCGATCCGGCGGCTGCCGTCCCCGCGCACGCCCGACCAGTTGCGGCCGATGACGGCGATCAGCGCCGAGCAGGAGCCCACGGCGCTCTGGATGATCGCGACGAAATCCTGGCCGGGCTCGATGGCGTCCACGTCCATGAAGACGTGGTCTTCCCCGAAATTTTGGACGAGATGGTCGTAGATCCTGCCGGCGTAGCCGCTGCCGTCCTCCCGGCGGTAGCTGATGAAGAAGCGTGACATTGTGGCTCTCCGGCCTCTCTTTTGGACAGCTATTCTATCGTAGGCGAGCCATTGCCTGATAAGCGAGCCCGTGTGGACATAGGGCTGCCATCCGCCCCGCATATGGATGGCAGCCCAGGAGGGATGCCAGAAGGACGGGCCTGTAACCATCCCCCTGGCGCAGCATCAATTGTCAAAGAGCAGCGTCGGCCTCTTGGATGGATCTCGGAGCAGGCATCTCGAGGCGTCCTGGTATACGGATGGAGCGGGAGGATCGTTGAGGCCGGCGCCGCCCGGAGCGGGCGGGATAATCCTTCCGCGCCGGATCTTGAGCCTTCCGCTTCGCGGAGCGGGAGGCTCGCTTCGCGAAGCGGACCGTCCGCGACGCGAAGCGGATCGTCCGCGACGGATCTGTAGGACCCGCTTCGCGGATTCGAAGGCTCGCCTCGCGAGGCGAAAGACGCGCGACGCGAAGCGGAAGCTCAAGATCCGGTGCGGAAGGCTCGCCTCGGATTCGCGGGGCTCGCTTTCCGGAGCGGGAGGCTCGCCTCGCGAGACGGAAGGCCCGCGCCGCGGGGCGGGAGGCTCAGCGAGCCCCAGCCCACTGGTCCGCCGCCGGGTCCCAGAACGGGCCCTCCAGGCCGACCGAGGCGAAGATTCCGACCATGTCCTGCGGAGTGGGGCGCCGGGACTCGGGCGTGAGGCGGTTTTCGTACCAGACCGCGGCGAGGTGCCAGAGCTGCTCCAGGCTGACCAGCGGCCGCCGGGGGACCTGATGGGCCTCGCACCAGCGCTCGACCGTCTCTTCCGACCGGAAGAGGAGCATGGTCGCTCAGGTGTGGATGATGTCCTGCCACCACCGGGCCGCGGGGACCGCGAAGTGGATCACGCACTCCTGAGGCACCGGCCGGCCATCCCGCACCTCCAGGGTGATCGGCTCGCCGCTGAAGCCGTCGGAGGCCGGAATCACGGCGTCCTCGTGCAGGGCCGCGGCCACGCCCAGGGCGTCCCACACGCAGTTGGCGTAATACCTCTTCCCCCGAGCTTCCACCGGAAAGGGGGTCTCGACGCCCGAGAACGGCGGGGCCATCCGGATGCGCGACGGGTCCCCCGACTCCAGCACCAGCAGCCGCGTGTCCCGCAGCCGGCCGAAGGCGGCCTCGACCTCAGGGATGGCGACTCCGAGATCCCGCGCCACCTCGGCGGCCGTGGGGGCCTTGGTGGTCTCGGCGAGGGTGCGGTAGATGTGGAGCTTGACGGTGGTGTCGAGGTTGGGGGACATGGGATGGAGATTATAGCTTTGCGGCCGCAGGACACTGGCTATTTCGTGCCTAGGAGACCGTGAAGGACCAGAGCTCATATCACGGTAAAGTGCTCTCTGCCAGCGACTGCTCCAGTCGTGCCGCCTCCGCTACTCCAAGACGGATCAAGCCTGGGAGTAGGTTATTCGTCTGTTCACGGATTGGCTGATTGACACTGAACAACCCTGGCTGCTCTCGGTGGGCGTTGTCGATGAGTCCACACACACGCCGTCCAATTGCATGGTCGATCCAGAAGTCGGTCGCGTCGGGAAACTCCGCCATCCAAGCCTCCGCCACTGTGAGAAGGAAAGTAAGATGCGCGGATCGGGGCGCGACTTCGAACAAATTTAAAGTAAAGATTGCTACAGAGAGGGACGCTCCTTTAACTGCCAGGTCTTCAAGAACAGGCAAAAACGGCATCAGTCGGTCGATGGCCGGCGGCAGGAGGTAAGCCTTCGCCGGCTGGAAGTAGCCGCCCTGATTGAAGAGCAGCGTAGCTAGTGCTCGTCCGAGATGCACTTCGATTGACGACGACCGTCGACGTACAAACCACGTCCAGCCGCTGCTCGCCTTAAGCCTCTCAGCCAGCCGCAACCTGATGTGGACGGCTACCGATGGTTCGAGGCCGAAATTATTAAAAAACACCTCATCGACCGAACCCTGGAAGCGTACGGCAGCTTCGAAAAACGATTTATCAGGCAGAGAGGCGAGAGGCTCCAATGCCAGTTGATCAGCCGTCGCCTCGTCAGCACCGGCCAGACCACGCGCGAGGAGGGCGAAGTACACATCGTTCCATTCGTCTGGAGTCTGAGAGAGTTCTTCGAATGTCTCCAATCCTGCACCATTTGCGACCCACGTCCACTCCGCATGTGAGCGAACGACAGATTGGAGCCATGTTCCGCCACCGGCATCAAGCAGCCGACTTGCTCCTCGAAGCCAGAGTGCGGCCGCTTGGTAGTGGAATCTATCGGTCGTGGCCACGGTGTACGCGCCTCCTGCTGTTGGCGCCTCGCTGTTTGCGAGCACCCTTCGGCGTTGGCGAGTTCGAGGTCGAAAGGCAGGGGGAGCCTGCAATGCAGGCTCTTCTCCTGCCTCGAAAAGCCAGGCAATCTCTGCCGCCACTGCCGCAGCGATTGTTTGATGACGACGCTCTGCTGCTCTCGTCGATTCCTCTGTCTCCGACTCATTCCTTCGCCGTACCGGACGAATACAGGCGGCGAGAGCGCAGCGCAAGATCGAGCGCGGCAGGCGATCGTCCATCGTCGAAAGGGATGGCGCCACGGCAATAAATCCATGAGCAGCCGCAGGTCGGTCCACAACCGCCAGAAGGTCGCGAATGCCATCCGCAGTGGCAGAATCACGGAGAGCATACACCATGCCAGCGAATGCGATAGCCACTAGATTGAACTGGAGTCCCTCGTGGAGACCGTATACCAGATTCTCTTCCGCCTGAAGCGTATCCGCGAAGGTGTGTTGTGCCCAGGAGCGATTGGCATCTCTTAATTCTGCCGTCCCGTCCCGCATCGCGATCATCGCCGCACCGACCTTGGCCTGTCCAAATATTCCGCCATCGCTATCGTCATCCGCGAGTGGCGGTGTTGCCGTCTGTGCCCACTCAACGGCTCTCTGGGCAAACTCCGACGACGACCTTCCAGGATTGTCAAGCGCCACTGCAATTGCGAGCTGCATGTTGGCGGCGGTCGATCGGTCGCTTGCCGCGCGTTGCAGTCGCTCAAGGTGAAGACGCTCAATGTCGGGAGCAACGTATTGTCGACCGATTGCCGTTTGACCACTGGTAAGGAATACCTCCACGTCACGATAGTTGCCCGGCTCTAGGAGGTTGCTGGCGTGAACCGCCATAAATGTCGGATTACCGAGATCGTCGTCCTCTGTATAAGGCCCTAGGCGATCTATGGCTTCGCGCAGCAGCACGGCGATCCTTTCGCGAACCTCCTCGAGCCCATCCAATACATAGTATGGCAAAAGTTCATCAAGGGAAGCTTGCCGGGATGGCCTCGTCGTCAGACTTTCGAGTGATGCCAATCCGCGCGGCTCGCGTTGTAGTTCTCGCAGACCGAAAATGTCAGGAAATGGTGGAGCCTGGTCGTGGCCTAGCCGCGAGAGGTCTATGCACAGAAGTTCCGGGCAGGCGAGGAATGGTACGGCCGCCTCCCGCGATGCGGGCCAGTGCGAGACCAGCAAGTCGACCGCAATCAAAAGATATGCGGCGGGCGCATCGCCGGAGCCGAGCACATCGCCGAGCACGATCTCAAACCCATTGCCCGCCTCAAGGCGCTGGTGTGCCCACGCTTCTAGAGCCATGAGAGCCGAACCCACAGAGTATGATCGACCCCAGCCGCGTGACCAGCCGTACGACTCTATCCATGGGAAGGTGCGAGGCTCCTGCGGAAAAGGTACGACGATCGCGTTTGGACCGTGTGGCTGGCGACCGCTGTGAAAAGCAATGGCATGGTCAACCAGGCGCCGAACCAGCGCGAGTCCATGTTGCGGAGCGTGAGTCAAGAGCTCAAGAAATGGGCCCTGAGAGGGTGATGCAGGAAGGAGTTCGTGATCCATCCGGGTAAAGGGCCCCTCGTCCCATCTACCCCCTCTCCGACGACTCTCATTAGGCTGCCGGATCAGCGCGGCAGCCGTTAGCTCAGCAAGTTGAGCCGGAGCCGCCTGGGCCAGTTGCCCGCGAAATTTGAGAATTGCCCTTATAGCCTGCTCGTTATGTCTACCTCCTCCCATCAATCGCTGAAGATAGTCGGCCGCTAGAGGAGGCGTGCGATTGCAGAACAGCACGAACCCAGTTCGGAGCTTTCTTTCGAGATCCTCAACATCCGTGCCATCAAGGTCGTCACCGCCAAAAACCGGGTGTATGCTATCCCGTCCTCTAGCTAGTTCGATCTCATTCAACCACCGGTAGAGCCAAGGCAACAGATGGGGTGTCAACGGATCTAAACCGAATACCGACAGCGACCAATCCGAATAGAGGTCGACGACATCGGGGATTGCTGCGGAAGGTAGTCCTTCACCTAGCCGCAACAGCCATGTAATCAACCGAAACCATGACGGACCGCTAGGCGTGTTTAGATGCGGTGGGATTGCTGACAGATCAACACCTGCCGCCGCGAGCAATTCGGCTGCGGGCAGAACATCCACTGCCCTAACTGTCCTTATAAGCTCGCGAAGGGGACGCGCCCGATCGGCGAGCAAGACGTCCGAGGCTTTGGTAAGAATCTCAGCAGCGGCTTCCGACCGAACCAGAGCGAGCAATACGGCACGACGCCAGGAGCCGTGAATACCCCCCCCGCTCAATCTCTCGAGAAGCGAGCGCCAGGAGGTCGAATCAGCCGCAGCTTCGACAATGTTGCGCGCTGCCAGCTCCACGCCGCGTGCCAGCGTTGCCGGCGCAGGCCCTACTAGGGGAAGGCGGTCGATGGTGCTAGGATCTGATAACAGCAAGCAACCGACGGCCCACTCAGCGAGCACGTCATGGCGAAAGGCGACTCTGTCATCGCCAAGATCGCGTAGCGTCTCGGTGTGGACGAGCGCGTCAACGGCGACAGCCGACAAATCCCTTACGTCGAGCGGCTCGGGTCCTGCGAGCACGCGCTCCGCGAGAGCCCGCAACACACGCGCGCGGTCGCGGTAATTAGCATCGCGTGAACCGTCGGCCAAGCGCCACCACAACTCCGCCATCTCGGTTTCCGTTCGGGGCGATTCGCCGCCCGGACGGGCCGCGAGACGTGCCAGACGAAACAGATTACGTGACACCTCCCTTGCAGGATGAGTGTCGGCGAGGAGGAAAGCGAGGTCGGGCGCGGCGTGACGTAATTGCTCGACTTCCGACTCGCTGAGCTCACCAACTACAACCGGCGCCGCGCGCCCAAGTCCATCGAGGGCGTCCGCCGGCAACCAGTTTGGCTCTTCAACGCCGAAGTTGGTTCTCGCGGTTGCCACGATAGAAATACCTGGAACTTCGGCGGCGGCGCGGGTGAGGTCGATCGCGGTTAGGCGTTCAGCCGTCTCGAAACGGTCGAGATTGTCAATGAACAAGACGGCTCCTCCGGTACTGGCGAGATCGGCCAATAGCTCGCGGGCTGTGCCGTCGAACCCCAGTACCGCGCGCATCTGCGGCCAGCCTCGTGGCGTAGTACGGCCTGGGCTCAACACCAGAATACGGGACTCGAAAGCGATTTGGCGGGCCAGATGCTTTAGCAGTCCCGACTTTCCAACACCAGAGTCTCCTCGCACTTCAACGTAGCGGCCTTCTTCTAGCGCCTCGCGGATTTCTCCAAGACGCTCGCGGCGCATTAGCGTTACGCCCCCGACGAGGTCCCCGATGTCATCAAGCGCATTCTGTGAGGCTTCCCCGAGGTGGATGCGCATCGCAGTATGGCGCCGCTCGCCAGCTAGGCGAAACGGTTTACCCTGAAGGTCTTCGATAAGACGATCGCGCGTTCGGTCGCCTGCGCTAGCAGCAACACGTACCGCGAGTTCTACCAATATCGTCCAGAGATCCCCGGCGTGCGACGCATCATCGGGGTGAAGCGCTCTCACTGCTCGCTCCCGTGCCAAGCTCTCGTCTGCCGAACCAGGCGCGGTGAAGTCGAAGACGAGAATTTGGAGTCTACCGAGTAGCCGCCATATCGTTTCATCGTCGTGCGGCGCGCCGGCTTCCTCCAGACGTGTTCGGAAAGTCCTGACGAATGAGCGCATATCGTCGTTGGACGACCCAGGGCGATTGATGCGGTCTACGAAAGTCACCGCCGATCCCAGTTGGCGAGCCCAGGTCAGCACGTCCTGATACGGACCCGCGATTTTCCGAGAGATCTTTGCGGTCGCGATCGCCAGTTCGTATCGACTGCTCCAGAAGCCGGGCCGCTGGGCAGCGGCAGCGATCTGGCGCACGACGTCTCTGAACACCTCGTCCGAGGGGGCGAAGGTCAACTCTCTTTTGACCTGGATCTCTAGAGTGGCGTCATTGCCGCTGATATCATGTGTGTGTACGATCACGTCGTCAAGTGGCCTGCCTTCTCCAGCTCGCTGCAACTCAACTCGATCAACAGAAGTTCCGGGCAGGCCGCGTGGCTCAGCACCGATGAGTAATGCGAGAAGATAGGAGGCACCGACCTGCGCTTCAAAGTAATGCCCGGCAGGTCCGGTCGAAGCAGGGCTGACCGCCCGAGGTGACCCTTGATCCATTCGGCTTACCACCTATTCGATTCAAGTAACCTTCCAAGCGAACAAGCGTCTCCTCAATGTTGCATATCAAAAACAATGCCACTACCTATGGCTGGTCAGATTTCCCTCTCCGGATCTATCTCTCCTGAGGTCAAGACCCGACTCCCGCAGCGGCGACTCCAGAAAGAATTTAGCGAGATTGTTCCGGTCCCCCTTCAGGACGAGGTACTCTCCGTACGAGATGACGACCACAACCTCGGTCCCCTCACGCGAAATGATTTGCGGTCCATGCTGGATCGCCTCTTCAATCACCTCGCCGAGCTTGTCCTTCGCTTCTTCAATCTGCCATGTCCGGGACATCGAGCACCTCCGTCCGGCCTGTCCAGGCCGTAGCATAGTACATCGCAATCAGGAGATCTATAAAACCGGCCCAACGGGCCGGGAGAGCCCAGCCCAGGGCTGAGGCCGAAGGCCGATGCCCTGGGTAAGGAAGCAGGCCCTGTCCCCATGCGGCCTGAAGGGTCGCGAGAATCTCAGATGGATAGCGCCAAACGGCGAGCAGATCTCTCGCGGCCTTTCAGGCCGATTTGGGTTTGTTGTGCCTTCTTCCCAGGGCATCGGCCTACGGCCTCAGAAGCCCTGGGCTGGGATCTCCCGGCCCGTTGGGCCGTTATTTTCAGGCGCTCCGAGAACCCAGGCCGTCGGCCCGGCTCACTATTCCACCCGTCTGAATTCCCGTTTTCCGGGAATCCTCTCAAACGCACACGGAGCCTCCGTGTTGAGGTAGGCAAGGATCGCCGGATCGTAGTTGGCGATGGTGTTGACCGCATACACGCCGGTGTTCCGCAAATCGTTGATGTAGTCTTCCGGCTCGTCACCGGCGAAGAATCTCCACCCCGTATCGGCTTTCTCCTCCTCCGGGTCCTCTCGATACATGTAGCCAACCTCACAGCCATCGACCGTGATCCGGTCCGTCGCCAGACAACCGCCGCTGTGGGGAACCAGCCGGACGATGTCCTCCGTCGCGAGCTTGAATTTCTTGCTCATGGAGGCTCAGTCTAACTCAAGATTCACCTTGCCTGCACCCCTTCGGGGTTGGCCTCGAGAACAGTGCCCCTCGGCCTCATTCTCCTGATCTCAAGACGAGGGGGATCTTGGCGTCCCTGAGGAGCTGGTTGAGGACCTTCGGCGAGCCGGCGAGGTGCAGCGTCGTGAGGTTTCGGCCGTCCCGGTAGATTTCGAGCGTCTGACACGCGTAGCAGATGAGAAAATCGTAGGTGTGGCCCTGGGCCGTCACGCGGAGCGCGTGGCTGTTTCCCGTCGAGCTCGGTCTGCCCCAGGAGCTTCACGTTGTAAAAAACCTGGTGCAGAGCTTTGTCGCGTGGCAGGGGCCGGATGTCTGGCTCGAGCGAGTAGAGGGTGACTTTGCCCGGCGCGCGGAGCGCCTGCTCGGCCTCGGGAGGGAGCTTGTTCTCCTTCACCAGGCCGGCGGGCTCCGCGACCGCGAGGATGGCATCAGCAGCAGATGGATCATGGCGTCTCCTTGGCGGCGGGCCACATGGCACTGAAGGAATCAGCCCTCTGCGTATTTGTAAATGATCCTCTTGTCGAAAGCGTTCCTGAGGAAAGATCTCTCGCGAGCCTTGAGCTCCGCGAGCGCCTCCTCCGGGCCGGGAGAATTTTCGAGCTCGATCCGCTTGGCATACAGCTCTTGCAGGGTACGTCCCGTCTCACCTGGAACGGCGGCTCCGAGCATTCCCAGGACGGTCGAGCCGTCAGGCCGGTGGACCTCGCACAGAATCTTCCCGTCAGGCCCTGGAAGGTGGACGACGACACCCAGGCTCTGGAGCAGGTCCATCATCAGCCTGGCCCGAGGCCCAAAGTCCGGCAGGACGGCGAGGTCTCCGCCCTCGGCGCCTCGCAAATGACGGACCTGGTGAAACCTCCAGAGCCAATCGGTGAGGACATCGACGTCGGAGAGCCAGACTCTCACGGCCTTTTCCTGGAGGCTCCAGAGGATGGGCGTCCGCGGTGCGAGACGCAGTTGCCGTTCGGCGGCGTCGAAGAGCGGCTGATGGGCTGGCGCGGGCGTGCTCCCGAAGTCGGCGAATCCCAAGCCCGACTCGAGCCGGGTGAAGACAGGATCCGGTGACGGTCCCACGACCACGACCTTGTGCCCCGGAGGGACTCTCACCTTCGGGCGGAGACTGGACCGCAGCCAATCCATCATGCCCATGAGTCACCTCGCCGGGAGCGTCACCAGAATTTCCACCAGGGCTTTCGCGGCTCCGGAGCCGGAGCCTGCATACCTGCTCCGCGCTTGAGCCGCGCCGCCGTGTCCCGGCGGATGAGGAGGGAGATCTCCCGTTTGGCGCTGTTGACCAGGATGCCGTGGCAACCTGGATTGGCGAGAACGGTGTCGAGAAGAGACTCACCCAACGTCTCGGCGTTGAGCTGCCGACCGAACCGCTGGACGAAAGCAGGCGGATCGGCAAAGGCCAGCAGAACCGACCGTCCCTCCGGATCGACCGATTCCCCGATCGCGATGGGGTGCTCATCCGAAGACTGGAAATCGCCCGCCGTACCCGGCGGAGCTCCGGTCGCCCTCACCCCCAGCTTCGAGCGTCTGAATCCTTCGAGGAACTGCTGATACCGCCGCGGGTCCTTACCATCCACCAAGTCCATGAGATCGGACAACGGGGTTTCGCTGTTGGGCATGGTCCTTATTATAAGCG
>Ga0308175_100001247_pt1 | contig 17151 bp, 17 predicted proteins | sample PhyCR1_3_FD_203893 | JGI IMG/M metagenome (GOLD analysis project Ga0308175, IMG submission 203893) | Soil microbial communities from UC Gill Tract Community Farm, Albany, California, United States - DLSLS.C.R1 | ecosystem: Environmental > Terrestrial > Soil > Agricultural land | place: USA...
ACGGCCCGCAACGAGCGACATGTTGACCCTGCTTCCATGCCACGACTCTTCGCTCACGGAATCCACGATCAGCCGCCTTCGATGCGCGTGCTCGAGTGGATCATCCTTCCCCTGCTCGCGGTGCACGTGGTGCTTGCGACGTGGTCAGGCTATCGAGCGATCGTGCAGGTCTTCGGGCTCGAGCTACACTCGACGAGCAGGGTGCTCAGCCGCGGGTCGACGGTCGGCGCCGACGTCGTTAGCTCCGGACGGGTTCCGGTCACCTTGCGGTTGGAGCTCGTTCAGGGCGCGCGAGTCGAGACGCTCGCCGTGACGCGTGTGCGCAACAGCGAGAATCCGTCGTACGACCCGCGATCACGCCGTGGTGCGGTGTCCGTCGCCCTGGACTCCGCGATGCTCACCAAACTCTCGCCCGGGCCGGCAACGCTTCGCGCAACGGCACTCGGCGCTTCACAATGGTTGCGCACTCCACCGCCGACGATTCGCGAGCTCGCGGTGAGAGTAGAGCGCTAACGCGCGCCTTCAGCGACGCCAGGGCGGAACGCCGTCCTTGTGTTTGATCTCGGGATTCTCACGATACAGCGTGAGCGTGCGTCCGATGACCTGCAGCGCGGCGGCGACGTCGTTCGCGACGTCCTTCGGTCCCACGTCCGCGTTCTTGGTGAACTGCACTTTCACCAGCTCGTGCGTGCGGAGCGCGTCGTCGATCGTCGCCCGCAACGCGTCGGTGAGCCCATGCTGCCCGACATGCACGGACGCTGTGAGATGATGCGCTTCGGCACGAAGCGCCGCGCGTTCTTTCGATGAAAGCGACATGTCCGGAAATTAAGCGCCAAGGAAGCCTTCCCGGCGCCCCGCTCTAAAGCTCGTTCGGCTGGTTCGTTGTCCGATGCGCACGCTCGCCGCGCAATACGCCGCCGAGCGCCTGGAACGGGTCGATCGGCTCACCGTTCCAGTACTTGCCGTCGGACGGCCACCGCATGACCTGGAAATGCAGGTGCGGCGTGTCTTTCGGAGCGTTGCCGGTCGTGCCCACATAGCCGAGCGTGTCGCCGCGCACGATCGTCCTGCCCGGCGACATCGCGTCGTTGTAGTGATCCATGTGCGCGTAGTAGTACACCAGCCGATTGTTCGAGTCGACCGTGTACATCGTGATCCCGCCGAGCGTGTTGGTGCTCATGCGGAGAATGCGTCCGTCGTCCGCGGAGAGGATCGGCGTACCGCGCGGCGCGAGAATGTCGATGGCGCGATGCACGCGCTCGCCGCCATCACGTCCTTCATAGAAGGAATCATCCACCTTCGCCATGTCCGCGCCTGCGACCGGAACGAGAAGGTGGCGACTCATCAAATACTCCACGTCGGCGGAGAGTTCCACCGGCGAGGACTCCGGCTTCGCGATCGGTCTCGCTTCGGTCACCGGCGCGGGCGCGGTGATGCCTGCGCTCGCGGGCGTTGGATAGTAGAGCACGGGACGCGAGCACGCCGCCGTCGCGATGACGCCAAACGTGACGAGAGCGCGCGGGATGGTGTGAGCAGTGATGCGCATCGAGCGGAGGACGATCATCGCACCACGAAGTTGCGCGGCAGGGAGATCCGATCGGCGAATGGCGTCGTACATCGGGGTGTTCACCCCATAAAGGAGAGATGCCCCATGTCGTTCAAGCGCGTTTTCCCGATCGCCGCGGTGTTCGCCGTCGGCGCGATGGCCTTCACGCTCCGCACCGGCTTTGCCGCTCCGATCCCGACTTCCACCGACAGCCTCAACGTGACGGGTCCGTCGGTTCCCGCACTCGACGATCCCACGATCGTGGCGATCTTCGATTACGCCAATACCCAGGATATCGAGACCGGCGCGCTCGCCGCGAAGAAAGGCAGCACGAAGGAAGTGAGAGATTTCGGTGCGATGCTCGAGCGCGATCACAAGGCCGTTCGGCAGATGGGACGCGACCTTGCGAAGAAGCTGAACGTGACACCGACCCCGCCCAAGGATGACCAGAGCGCGAAAGATCATGCGGCCGTGATGAAGAAGCTGAACGGCCTCTCCGGCGCGGCGTTCGACAAGGCTTTCCTGGAAAACGAAGTCGCCTTCCATGATGCGGTCATCCAGGCCGTTCAGAATACGCTTCTCCCGGCCATTCAAAATGCTGAATTGAAGGATCTGGTGGTGAAGATCGCGCCGAACTTCGTGGCGCATCGTGACGCCGCCAAGAACCTTCTGGCAAAAGGTATGTAAGGCAAGCCGAAAATTGACGACAAGGCAAGCTCGGCCTGTCCGCGCATTGGTGAGGAGAGGCCGAGCTGGTTTTACGATTTGGAGCTGGTCGTCATCGCCGGCTCGCTAGCGACTTGGCCAATCCCACGCGGGCGAGTATGGCAGCGAACCGCGGATCACCGCGGATCGGATCGAAGAATGATTCGGCGAGGGACTCGCTGGCGAAGAATGCGTCGTGCTGCGCGGCAGCCTTGTCGAGCAAGGCGAGCGCGCGCGTCTGGTCGCCGAGCCCGAGGTACACACGGGCCGCCGCCGCGGTCGCGCCCACGTCGCGCCCGACGCGCGCCTCGAGCGCATTCGCGATGTCAGTTGCACGACGCGTATTGCCGGATTTCGCATATGCGTATCCCAACAGCCCCATCGTCGGCACGGAGGTCGAGTCGAGTCGCGCGGCGGACTCAAGCTCCTTCGCGCCATTCACGACGTCGTTGGCCTCGAGATAGGCGGTGCCGAGCATGAATCGCGTGACTAGTAGCGTGGAGTCGAGCTCCACGGCGCGTTTCGCCGACGTGATCGCGGCATCTGAGGCACGCGCGGCAGCCTGGCCGAGCGCATACGACCCGAACGCGATCGGCGACAGCGGGTCGAGCTGCGTGGCGCGCTGGAGCTGCGCCAATGCTTCCGACGCACGGTCCTGGATGAGCAGCAGCTCGCCATACCACTGATGCGCTGCCGCACTGTTCGGGTCGAGCGCCAGCGCACGCTTGTAGTCACGCTCGGCTTCAGTCCATTTCCAGTTCGATTGGAGCAGCGTCGCGCGTGACGCGAATGCCTCGGGCAGCATGCTGTCGAGCGCAATCGCGCGATTGATCGCCGACATCGCCAGCGGCATCAGCGAATCGGCGCGCACATTCGCGTAGAGCGGCATCAGCGCATACACGTTCGCGATACCGGCGTATGCACGGGCAAAGGTCGAATCGCGTTGCGCGGCCTGCTGGAAGTAGTCGAGTGCGCGGCGCAGGCTCGTCTCGCCCCGCTTGTCGAAGAAGTAGCGCCCCCGCAGATACAGATCGTACGCCTGGAGATCGTTCGTGCCGTGCGCCGCCGTTGCGATCGCCGTCGTCGACGCCGGAGCCGTGGTTGGCGTGCCGCTCAGCTCCGGCGAGATCGCACCGACGATCGCGTTCGAGATCTCGTCCTGTACCGCGAAGACGTCCTTCACCTCGCGCTCGAACATGTCTGACCACACCGTGAACCCATCCGCGGTGTTGACCAGCCGGGCGGTAACGCGCAGGCGTCCCTTGTCGCGCTGGACGGTGCCGAACAACACCATGGTGACGTTCAGCGCTTTGCCGATGTCGGTTGGCGTCGCTGCCTGATCGCGCGCCGTGCTCTCGCTGCCGGACGCCACGCGCAGTCCCTTGATGCGATCGAGCGCGTTGGTGATCTCGGCCGTCATGCCCGCGGCGAAATAGGCATCGCTCGTGTCTCGGCTGATGTTCACGAGCGGCATCACGGCGATCGATTTGCTCGCCGCACTCGCCGTGACCGGCCCAGCCGGCGCAGGACCGGCGGCACCGTGCCGATTCGTGAACCACGCGCCACCCGCGGCGACCGACGCGAGGATGCCCGCGCCGGCGAGGGCCCACAGGACGCGCTTGGGGCGCGCAGCTCGGGGCGGCACGACTGAGGTGAACGTACCGCTCACCACCGACGGATCCTCGAGCGCGCGCGTCACCTCGGCCGCGGTCTTGGGACGCTTTGCCGGCTCCTTTTCGAGAAGTCTCATGAGCAAGCTGGCGAGCGCCTCGGGAACATCGTACCGGCGCGAGCCGATCGGCGGCGGCTTCTCGGTGAGCTGCGCGGCGAGTAGTTGCTGCGGGCCGCGGCCGTGAAACGGCGGCGTCCCAACGAGCATCTCGTACCCGACGATGCCGAGCGCGTAGAGGTCGGCGCGGTGGTCGGTGCTCGGATCGCCCGCGGCCTGCTCCGGCGCCATGTATGCCGGTGTGCCGATGGACGTCCCCACCAACGTGATCGTGCCGGTCCGGGTCGTCGACGAGGCGGCCTTCCCTTCGCGCGACGCGGAGATCGCCTTCGCCACCCCGAAGTCGGTGACGGTGGCCGACCCGCCCGAAAGGAGGATGTTGTCCGGCTTGATGTCGCGGTGAATGATGCCGCGACCGTGCGCGTAGGTGAGCGCGCGCGCGACGTCCTTGAGAATGCTCACCGCTTCGCGCACGGAGAGCGGGCCGCGCGAGAGCCGCGCACGCAGCGATTCGCCCTCCACGAACGGCATGATGAAGAAGGGCAGCGTGTCGGTCTGCCCAGCGCTCAACACCGGCACGATGTGCGGATGTTGCAGCGCGGCCGAGAGCATGATCTCGCGCTTGAAGCGATCGACAGAGACCGTGGCCGCAAGCTCGTACGGCAGGACCTTCACGACGACCTTGCGGCCGAGGGTGTTGTCCTGCGCCACGAATACGCTGGACATGCCCCCGCCGCCCAGCTCCCGCTCGAGGGTGTAGCCGGTGCCTAGAGTGCGCTGGAGCTCGTCTCGGAGAACGGTCACGTCGAATGCATCTGAGCGGCGGGCATACCAAGGTACGTCCCGGTCAACACTTCAGACAGCTCGAGGGTCCGCAAGGTTGTCGCTTCCGCCGCATTCTTACTGAATTCCTACGATCCACGCACACGACGCCGACCTGTGGTGGGCCAGCGTGCCTGTCGGACACTGCCGCGGCGGTCCGCCGCGAGTATATTGCCTGTCTCACGTGAGATAGGTTCGAGAGGAACTGGATGGAACACATCGATCGCTACGTACCGGCAGATACGAACGGCGGTTGGGGCTTCGCGGCCTTCATCGTTCTGCTTGCGGTGATCTGCATCGTCAGCGCGACGGTCATACACAAGCACACCTACCGCCATCCGACCGACGTGACGTGGCACGGCAAAGGCTCGGGCGACGGTCAGCCGCAGGGCGACGCGGCAACCGAGCACTAAGCCGCGTTCTAGAGGGTTTGGAACGGCGGGACCCACACGCGGTCCCGCCGTTTTTCATGGTGTTTGGGGAAGCGTGAAGCGGAAGAACCGAATGGAAGTCGCGATATCGCCCGATCCTCCTTCCTTCAGAGAGACGCCATGGCCTGGCTCGCGTTCGAGGCGCTCACGCGGGAGTTACGCGACGGGGAGCTGACTGTCGGCAGCGGCGCGGAGGCCAACTGGCGCATCTCGACCGCCGACCTGATGCCGCGCCACTTCGTCGTCGCCGCTCACGGCGACGACATCTCGATCCGGCCGTGCAGCTCGGACAGCGTGGTCGTCGTGAACGGCCGGCAGCTCCGCGACGCGCGTCATCGGCTCGCGGACGGCGAAACCGTGCTTGCGGGAAGCGGCGTGTTTCTGTTCAGCGCGAAGACACCGCGCACTCCGCCCTCGAACCCGGCCAGCGCGTCGCCCGCGTTTCTGGTCGACGACGCGGCGTCCGTCGCGCATCCACTCATCAACCGATCGACGCCCATCGGCCGCGACGCGGCGAACGCCGTCGTCGTGCGCGATCCGACGGCGTCGCGCTTCCACGCTGAAGTACGCCGAGAGGCAGGTGGTTTCGCGCTGCACTCCATGGGGTCGGGAGGGACCAGCCTGAATGGGACAGCGGTCTCGTCTCCGCGCATGCTCGAGGACGGTGATACGGTCGAGATCGCGTTCACGAAGCTCAGGTTCATTCAGAGTCGTCTGCCGGAGGGCCTGACGGTCGCTTCGCCGCATTCCGCCGCGCACGATGACATGAGCCGCCGCGCCACGCTGCCCACCGAGCGCGTTCTGGTCGGGATCGACAATGAGGCCCACCGCGACGTCCGGCGTCTCTGGGTGGGCCTCGGACTGGTGGTCATTCTGGCGCTGGGATTCCTGGCCTGGCGCGCGTGGACCGCTGGACCCTAGCCTTCCGCGCGGAAACCCGACTAATTTTATCTGCTTGGCTGAATCCGCCGTTGTTTGCGTGCGGATCCGACGCCGTCCGTCGTCGCGGACGAGGCCGCAAGCGATTCACAGAAAACGAGTTGCGTCGCCAGCAATCCGAGCATCATGCGGAACGGGGTTCGCGTCTGCGAACCACCGGCTGGTTCAGAGTCAGCAGCGCGCGACGCCTTGGGAGCAACGCATGAGTAGTTCGATCGAATCCCTCATCAGCAAAGAGTACGAGCACGGCTTCGTGACCGAGATCGAATCGGACACGCTGCCGCCCGGCCTCAGCGAACAGACCGTTCGTGCCATCTCGGCCAAGAAGAACGAGCCCGCCTTCATGGTGGAGTGGCGCCTCAAGGCGTACCGCCGCTGGCTGGCCATGCGCGAGCCGCACTGGCCGAACGTGACGTACGGCCCGATCGACTATCAGGCGATCAGCTACTACTCCGCGCCAAAGACGAAGAAGCCGCTCGGCAGCCTCGACGAGGTCGACCCCGAGCTGCTCGAGACGTACAAGAAGCTCGGCATTCCGCTCACCGAGCAGAAGGTGCTCGCCGGTGTGGCGGTGGACGCAATCTTCGACTCCGTTTCGGTCGGGACGACGATGCGCGAGGAGCTCGCGAAGCACGGCATCATCTTCTGCTCCTTCGGCGAAGCGCTTCGCGAACATCCCGACCTGGTCGAGAAGTATCTCGGCTCGGTGGTGCCCTACAGCGACAACTATTTCGCCGCGCTCAACAGCGCGGTGTTCTCGGATGGCTCGTTCGTCTACGTGCCGAAAGGCGTGCGCTGCCCGGTCGAGCTCTCGACGTATTTCCGCATCAATTCCGCGGACACGGGCCAGTTTGAGAGAACGCTCATCATCGCGGACGAGGGCGCGTACGTCAGCTATCTGGAAGGCTGTACGGCGCCCAAGCGGTCGACGAACCAGCTGCATGCCGCGGTCGTGGAGCTCGTGGCGCTCAAGGGCGCGACGATCAAGTACTCGACCGTGCAGAACTGGTATGCGGGCGACAAGGAAGGCAACGGCGGCATCTACAACTTCGTGACGAAGCGCGGCAAGGCCGCGGAGAACGCGAAGATCTCGTGGACGCAGGTGGAGACCGGGAGCGCGATCACGTGGAAGTATCCGAGCGTGATCCTCCAGGGGGACAATGCCGTCGGCGAGTTCTACTCCGTCGCGGTGGTGAACAACAAGCAGCAGGCCGACACGGGGACGAAGATGATCCACATCGGCCGCAACACGAAGTCGACGATCGTGTCCAAGGGCATCTCCGCGGGTGAGGGCAACAACTCGTATCGCGGCCGCGTGCAGGTGCTGCCGAAGGCGACGGGCGCCCGCAACTACACGCAGTGCGACTCGATGCTCGTCGGCAACCGCTGCGGTGCGCACACGTTCCCGTACGTCGAGGTGGGCAACAACTCGGCGATCGTCGAGCATGAAGCGAGCACGTCGAAGATCGGAGAAGATCAGATCTTCTATCTGAAGCAGCGCGGATTGTCGGCCGAGCAGGCCGTGTCGATGATCGTGAGCGGGTTCTGCAAGGAAGTGTTCAAGGAGCTGCCGATGGAGTTTGCGCTGGAAGCGCAGGCGCTGCTCGGTATCACGTTGGAAGGAAGCGTCGGGTAACACCAGCAGTCATCCTGAGAAGCATTCCTCACTCGGTCATCCTGAGGAGCGAAGCGACGAAGGATCTACTTTGCGTACATCGTGACCGGCTTCGGAGCAGGGACAATGGATCCTTCGCTCGCGGTGCTCGCTCAGGATGACGCGTTTCTGGACATATGCCACTCTTAGAAATCAAAGGCCTCCGCGCCAACGTCGGTGATAAGGAAATTCTCAAGGGCCTCGACCTGACCGTCGATGCCGGCGAAGTGCACGCGGTCATGGGTCCCAACGGCTCCGGCAAGAGCACGCTCGCCCAGGTGCTGGCCGGCAACCCGGCGTACGAGGTGACCGGCGGGTCCGTCACGTACCAGGGCAGCGACCTGCTCGAGATGGAGCCCGAAGCGCGCGCGCAGGCCGGCGTCTTCCTCGCATTCCAGTATCCAGTCGAGATTCCGGGCGTCTCGAACGCGTACTTCCTCCGCGCGGCGTACAACGAGATTCGCAAGGCGCGCGGCGAGGAGGAAGTCGATCCTCTCGAGTTCGCGGACTTGATGGAGGAGAAGCTCGACTTCGTGAGCATGGATTCGTCAATGCTCACGCGTTCGGTCAACACGGGCTTCTCCGGCGGCGAGAAGAAGCGCAACGAGATCCTCCAGATGGCAGTGCTCCAGCCGACGCTGGGGATTCTCGACGAGACGGATTCGGGCCTCGACATCGACGCCCTCCGCATCGTCGCCGACGGCGTGAACCGGCTCAAGCGGCCGGACAAGGCGACGATCGTCGTGACGCACTATCAGCGTTTGTTGAACTACATCGTGCCGGACTACGTGCACGTGCTCGCGCACGGGCGCATCCTCAAGTCGGGCGGCAAGGATCTGGCGCTCCAGCTCGAGGAGAAGGGCTACGACTGGGTGACCGACGGTACCGCGGGGGCCGCGGCGTGACGACTCCTGTAGTTGCGGGCAGCGCGACCGACCAGTACGTGTCGGCGTTCGACGGCCTCGCCGGCGATGCGGCGCCGGGGTGGGTGCAGTCAGCCAGGCGCGCGGCGTTCGAGCGCTTCGCCGCTCTCGGATTCCCCACGACGAAGAACGAGGACTGGCACTTCACCAGCGTCTCGGCCATCGCCGATCAGGAATTCGTGCTCCTGTCGTCGCGGAGCGGCGACGTCGAGCGTGGCGAGCTGGCGCCGTTCACCTTCGGCGCGACGGACTGGCACACGATGGTGTTCGTGAACGGCCGCTTCGAGCCCGAGCTCTCCGACCTCGATCAGCTTCCCGCCGGCGTTCGTCTGCGCGACCTCGCATCGGCGTGGAACGAGCTTCCGGAGCTCGCGGAGAAGGTGGGAAGGCTCACGAGCTACGAGAACGCCGCGTTCACCGCGCTCAACACGGCGTTCATGCACGATGGCGCCGTGCTCGAGATTGCGAGGGAGACCGAAGTCGCGAAGCCGATTCACCTGCTCTATGTGGTCGACGCGAACGCGGCGAAAGGCATGATGCATCCGCGCAACCTCATCGTCGTCGGCCGGCATGCGAAGGCGACGGTGATCGAGAGCTACGTCTCGACGACGGACGCGATGTATCTCACAAACGCCGTCACGGAAGTCAACGTCGGCGAAGGCGCGACGCTGCGGCACTACAAGATGCAGCGTGAAGGCTTGCGCGCGTTTCACGTCGGCACGATCGAGGCGACCCAGGCCAAGGACAGCCATTACGTGTCGTTCTCGCTCGCGACGGGCGGATCGCTCGTGCGCACGAACGTCTATACGACGCTCGCCGGCGAGGGGGGCGGCGCCACGCTCAACGGTCTCTACATGTTGGGCGGCGAACAGCATTGCGATCATCAGACGCAGATCGTCCATGCGCAGCCCAACTGCTTCAGCCGAGAGTTGTACAAGGGCGTGCTGGATGGACGATCGCACGGCGTGTTCAACGGCAAGGTGTACGTCCATCCGATCGCGCAGAAGACGGACGGCAAGCAAACGAACAACACCTTGCTGCTCTCGGACACGGCGCAGATCGATACCAAGCCGCAGCTCGAGATCTTCGCGGACGACGTGAAATGCACGCACGGCGCGACGGTCGGCCAGATCGATCAGATGGCGCTGTTCTATCTCAAGAGCCGCGGGATCGCGAGCGCGCTGGCGCGCCGACTGCTCACGTACGCTTTCGCGGCCGACGTGCTCGAGACGATCGAGATCGATGAGGTGCGCGAGGACCTCGAGCGCATGTCGCTCGAGCGGTTCGTCTGATCCGATGTCATCGGAAGCTCTCTATCAGGAGCTCATTCTCGAGCACAACCGGAAGCCTCGCAACTTCCGAGAGATGGAGAACGCCGACCGGATGGTCGAGGGACGCAACCCGCTGTGCGGCGACTCCCTCACGCTCTGGGTGAAGATGAACGGCGACGAGATCGCCGACGTCAGCTTCAAGGGTCAGGGCTGTGCGATTTCAAAAGCGTCCGCGTCGCTCATGACCGCGGCCGTGAAAGGCAAGAGTCGTGAAGAAGCCGAGCGTCTGTTCGATCGCTTTCACAAGCTGGTGAAGGGCGAGCTGCCGGAGAGCGAGCAGGCAGAGCTCGGATCGCTGCGCGCGCTTGGCGGCGTCTCGCGGTTTCCCCTTCGCGTGAAGTGCGCGAGCCTTCCGTGGCACGCGCTGCATTCCGCGCTCGCGTCCAACGAGGGCGAAGTGTCCACTGAACGCGAAGGCCCCGAGCCGCCGCCGCTCGAGGGCGCCTGATTGCAGTTCTCTGAATGACCGACTTCGAGCACCTTGCTAACGTGTCCGACCTGCCGGACGGCCATCTTCTCGGTGTCAAGCGTTCCGATGGTGAAGAGATCTGCCTCTTCAACCATCGTGGTCGGATCGGCGCGGTCGGCAACATCTGCACCCATGCGGAGTTTCTGATGTCGGACGGGACGCTGCGAAACGACGGGATGCTCGAGTGCGCGTGGCACGGCGCCTGGTTCGAGTGCACGAGCGGACGCGTGTGTCGCGGTCCTGCCGAGGATCCGTTGCCTGTGTTTCCGGTTCGGATCGACGGAGATCGCATCTTCGTCGGGCCGCGGGCCGCATGAGCACGGACACGCTGGCGCGTCGCGCCGACTTCCCGCTTCTCGCGTCGAGCCCGGCGCTCCACTATCTCGACTCGGCAGCGACGTCGCAGAAGCCCACTCGCGTGCTCGATGCGATGATGCGCTACTACTCCTGCGACAATGCCAATCCGCATCGCGGCGCGTACGCTCTCTCGGCGCGTGCGACGGATCGGTATCACGAGGCGCGCGAGCGCATCGCGCGGTTCGTGGGCGTGCGCGACGCGAACCGGCTGATCTTCACGCGCGGGACGACGGAGTCGCTGAATCTCGTCGCGGCGGCGTGGGGCCGGGCGAACGTTCGCGCCGGCGACGAGATTCTCGTCACGGGACTGGAGCACCACGCGAACTTCGTCCCGTGGCAGCAGCTCGCCCTCGAGACCGGGGCCACGCTTCGCATCTGCGACATGACGGCGGACGGACGCGTCGATCTCGACCGCTGGGCGTCGCTCGTCACGGAGCGTACGAAGGTCGTCGCCTTCGGGCACGTGTCGAATGCGCTGGGGACGATCAATCCCGTCGCCGAGCTCGCGAAGATCGCCCGCCGCGTCGGTGCCACGGTGGTTTGCGACGGAGCCCAGGCCGCACCGCACCTGCCGCTCGCGATCGACTCGCTCGACGTCGACTTCTACGCGTTCAGCGGCCACAAGATGCTCGGCCCGATGGGATGCGGCGTGCTCGTTGGCAAGCGCGACATTCTCGAGACGATGCCGCCGTATCAGACCGGCGGTGACATGATCGAGTACGTCGGAGACGAGCGCAGCACGTGGAACGTGCTCCCGCACAAGTTCGAGGCGGGCACTCCGAACGTCGGTGATGCGGTCGGTCTCGCGGCCGCCTGCGATTATCTCGACGAGCTCGGGATGACGCATGTGCGCGAGCATGAGCGAATGCTCACGGCGGTGGCGTCGGAACGACTCGCGGGCCTGGACGGGGTTCGCGTGTACGGCCCGCCGCCGGCCGAGCGCAGTGGCGTCGTGAGCTTCACGGTGGGCGAGATTCATCCGCACGATCTCGCGACCATTCTCGACGAAGCCGGTGTGTGTGTGCGCGCCGGCCATCATTGCGCGCAGCCGCTCATGCGTCGACTCAACGTTCCCGCGACGGCCCGCGCGTCGTTCTACGTCTACAACACCGAAGCCGACGTCGACGCTCTGGTCGCCGGCATCGAACACGCTCAGGAGGTCTTCGGCTGATGTACGCGATCGCCATCATTCGATACCGCCGCCCGCTCGAGGAAGTCATGGAGGTGACGGAGCAACACCGCGCCTATCTCGAGGAGCTCAAGGACGAAGGTACGCTGCTCGCGTCCGGGCCGATGGATCCGCGCAGTGGCGGCTTGCTGCTCCTTCGCGTTCCGGATGACGACGTCGACGGATGTCTCGATCGCGTGCGCGACGGCGATCCGTATGTCACGTTCGGGCTGGGACAGTACGAGCTGATCGCGTGGAACGTCGGCATCGGGAAAGAGGATCTCGATCGAATCGGCGCGGCGTAGCCAGTGCGGTCATCCTGAGCGAGCGTCGCGAGCGAAGGATCTACTGTGCGTTGATCGTGGCTTCTTGTGGCGTATCGCTCCGTGTTGCGGACAGCTCCACGAGATTCAACACGGAAGGACACCGAAAATAGGCACCGAAGGACACGGACACTGCGTTTGTCGTCGTGAGTGACGATGGGTTTTCAAAATGAAATGCCGCTCGGGACGCGCTTACTGCGTCGCGAGCGGCTTTGTGCAATAACGAGCTTCATTCCACCTTCGGCGCAATCTCACCTCGCGGTCGCGAGGCCTTTCGTGTCATTCCGTGCAGTCCTGCGTACAATCGGTGCCTTCAGATTTTCGGTGGTTCGCGGCGGATTCGGTGTGCTCGGTGGTCAATCTGTACACAAACGGAGGAAGTAGATCCTTCGTCGCTCCGCTCCTCAGGAGGACAGTCTTACCGACTCGCCACTCGCTTCAGGATGTCATACGTGAAATCGATGCCCTGATCGAACGCCGAGATGAGAATTCGCTCATCCTTTCCGTGGGCGCGGACGTCGTCGACTGGAATGAACAGTCCGCTGAAACCGTAAACGGGCACGCCCGCGTTTCGCAGGAAGAGCCCGTCCGTCGCTCCCGTCTCCATGATCGGCACGACCGGCACAGTCCCCCATACGGCTTTCACCGACGACTCCACCGCATTGAACACATCCTGCCGGAGCGGCGATGCGGGGCTCGGCACGGCGGTGTCGATCGGCGCGACGTGAACCGCGGTGTCGTTCACCACGCGGGTGATCGTGCGCTCCACCTCTCTCGGATCGGAGCCCGGCAGCATTCGGCAATTCACGACGGCGCGTGCCGTCTGCGGCAACGCATTCGGCGCATGCCCGCCCTCGAGCTGTGTAGCGACACACGTCGTCCGAAGCAGCGCGTTGTACAGCGGCGTCCTGCTCAAGCGCGCGATGGCTGCCGCATCGGCCGTCCCGGCCGCCACTTTGCGCATGTCCGCAGCCACGGGGGGCGTCGCAACCGCAGCCGCCTTTCCGAAATACGCCTTCACGACGTCGTTCGGCTGCGCCGGGAAATCGTATCTCGACAGCCGCTCGAGCGCGCTCGCGAGCGCATAGATCGCGTTGTCCTTGCGCGGCAACGAGCTATGCCCACCGGGATTCTTCGCCGTCAGCGACACGGAGTGATACACCTTCTCGGCTGCCTGCACGTCGAACAGCGTATGCCTCCCGTGCTCGATCTCGCCGCCGCCGGCGTCGACGTTGATCGCATACTCGGCATCGATGAGTGATCTCTTATTCTTGATCAGCCAGTCGACGCCGTTGTACGGCATGCCGCCTTCCTCGCCAGCCGTCAACGCGAGAATCAGATCCCGATCCGGCGTGAAGCGCTCGGCCTTGAGTCGAAGCAGCGCGGTGACGAGCATCGCGGCCCCGCCTTTCTGATCCTGCGTGCCGCGTCCGTAGAAATAGCCGTCTTTCTCGGTGAGCACGAACGGATCGAAGGTCCAGTCCTCTCGCTTCGCCTCGACCACATCGAGATGCGCGAGCAGCAGAATCGGTTTGTGCGCGCCGGTTCCGCGGTAGCGGACGACGAGATTCCGATTCTTCGGCGTCGGCCCCACGACCTGTACGTCGGCCTCCGAGAATCCCGCATCGTGAAAGCGAACCGCCAGTTGCTCGGCGAGCGGAGTCGTATTGCCGCTCGACCCCGTGGTGTTCGTCTCGATCATCTCACGCAGAATCGCGTGGCCGAGCTGGTGATAGGTGGCGCTCGCCTGCTGCGCACCGGCACTCGTCGCCGCGAACGCGACGGCGAACAACAGGCCGCGCATCATCATCGCACTCCTGCCAATGCGGTCAGGATCAACGTGGCCCATTGCGGACCGAGCCACGCATCAGAGCCGTCGTCGTACCACTCGCCGAGCGAGTGCGCGCCCTGCGCGGTACCGCCGCCGCCGATGCGAATCGCCGGAATGCCGAGACTGATTGGAATGTTCGCATCCGTACTCGATGCGCCCGTCGACGACGTGAAGCCGAGCGTCTTTGCGGCCGCGAGCGCGGTGCGTACGATCGGCGCGGCGTCGGACTGTGCGCCCGTCGGACGAATCCCGATGGTGTCGATGACCATGCTCAGCTTCGCGCTCGCCGCGCGCGGGCCGGTCCAGCGCGCATTCTCAGCCGTCAGCGCGTCGTGTAGAATCTTCTGAATCTTCGCGTCCACCGCGGCGAGCGATTTCGCATCCTCGGAACGCATGTCGACTTCCATCGACGCTTCGCCCGCGATCGAGTTGACGGAGGTTCCCCCCTTAATGACACCGACGTTGAAGGTCGTCTTCGGCGTCGTGGGAACCTGAATGTCGGAGATGCCCGCGATCGCTCGGCCGAGTGCATGGATGGGATTGGGAATGCCGAACGCGCCATAGCTATGGCCACCGGGCCCCTTGTAGGTCACGCGATAGCGATTGCTGCCAACCGCGCGGCTCGCGATGCCAAGGCCGGTGTCGTCCACCGAGATGAAGTAGTCGACCTTTCCTTTGAGCTCTTTGCCGAACAGGTAGCGCATTCCACGGAGATTGCCTGGCCCTTCCTCGCCGACGTCGCCGACGAAATAGATCGTGCCGGTCGTCTGAAGGCCGACTTTCTCGAATGCGCGTGCGACCGCGAGCACCACCGCCAGTCCGCGATCGTCATCGCCGATGCCTGGCGCGCGCAACTTCGTTCCGTCGTGTTTGACGGTGACGTCCGTCCCCTCTGGGAATACCGTGTCGAGATGCCCCGCGATGACCACCGTCGGACCGCCACCGGTCCCACGGCGTTCGGCGATCACGTTGCCGACGGAATCGATCCGCACGTCGCGATAGCCGAGTCCCTCGAGACGGCGCTTGAACTCGGCGGCGCGTGTGGATTCTTTGAATGGCGGCGCGGGAATCTGCGTCAAGTCGACCTGTTGTTGGAGCGTCCAGGCGTTGTCGGCCTTCAGCATGTCGAGGGCGGCGCGGACTTTCGCGTTCGTGGATGGGATGGTCGGCTGAGCACCAAGGGTGCTGGTCGCGACGGCAAGCGCGGCCGCGAGCATGAAGCGGGCGTTGGTCATAGGAGCAACGTTATCACGCCGCAAGGCATGCCAACAGTCGCGCTATCGAGGGGCGACGACTCGCGCGTACATTGGCGCATGATCGGCGGTCTGCGACGGAATTGGTTGATGGCGGCCGGCGTCGGCTGCGCGCTCGCGTCGCCGGCGATCGCACGCGCACAGGCGGGCGCGCTCCGCGTCGTCATCGTCGATTCGGCGGCCAAGCCTGTGCGCGACGCCGACGTGGGGCTGCGCGGCGGCACAGGCACCATGACCACAGCGCTTCGCACTGACTCGCTGGGGTCGGCGCGATTCAGCTCGACGGCTCGCGCAGCGGCGCAAGAGATCGTGGTGCAGCGCATCGGATACTTCGCGACCCGGCGTCGCGTACCGCCGGCCGCCGTCGGTGAAATCGAGATCGGTCTCGCGCGAATCGCGATCACTCTCGACACCGTGCGATCCGCCGGTCGAAGCGTGCAACGTGGCGCACAGCCAGCCATCACGGCCGCCGAGATCGATTCGACGCGCAAAGGCGTGTTCGATGTGCTCGACGTGCTGCGTAAGCTGCGGCCAGAGCTCATGGACGCCATCGCGACGGATCTTCGCGCCCGCTGCTTCCCGGACAGAATCCACGGCGCACTCCGCTTCTACGTGAATGAGCAGTACGTGCCACGAGACGCGCTTCTCGTGCTGCATGACGTGAAGTCCGAGGCGATCGCCGAGGTGCGCTACGTTCGCTGTTTCGACCGATCGATCGCGAAGGACGATTACCCAGGCGCCGGCCATCTGTATGTCACGCTCCGCGGCGGCTACGCGTTCAATCTCAAACGCGGCGCGTTCAAGCGCGACAGCCTCGTGCCGGCGGCGGCCGTGACTGACACAACGTTGCTGGTGGCCACGTCGCCGCGCATCGTCGGCGTATACGATGAGAGGACGGGCATACCGATCGAGGGGGCGCGCATCACCGATCTGGTTGGCGGAGCATCCGCGTTGACGACACGAACGGGCACCGTGGCGCTGGCGTTCGTCGACACAAATGGCACGATGCTCAAGATCGATCGCATCGGCTATGTGCCGCTCGTGTTGGCCGTGACGAATCGTCCGGCCGATCCTCCGCTCACATTGACGCTCACTCCACGCGGCGCTGCGTCGCCTCGACTCACGCATGCACGAGGCGCGGCGGATACGGTTCGCAAGCTCGAGCTCGCGGGCTTCTACGATCGACGTGACACCATCGCGGTAACGGGCGCTGCGTTTCTCGACGCGCGACGTCAGCCACTTCACCAGATGTCGGAGATCGCGTCGAGCATGCATCGCGACGTCTGCGCGGCCAACCTGTGGATCGATGGCGTGCGCGCCGCCGGCATCATCGAGGAGTTGCTCGACCCGGCAATGGTACTCGCGGTCGAGTCGTACGAAGGAGCCGAAGTGCCAGACGAATTCGCTGCGAGACGCGCACAGCTCATCCGATGCGCGACGCTCGTGTGGACGAATTAGCGATCGAGCATCAGCACAGATGCACCGCCGTTGCCTTGAACCCCGCGACGACCTCCTTACCGACCGCGAGCCGAAGCTCGCGAACGGATCGTGCCGTGACCGCGGCCACGATCGGCGTGCCACTCGCATCGACGGTCACGCGCGTGATCGCACCCGCCGGCGAGATCTCCGTGATCACGCCACGGAATTGATTCTGGAGCGACGACATCGAT